>Ga0065711_1038280_pt1 | contig 18957 bp, 8 predicted proteins | sample Hoacrofraction12_FD_59098 | JGI IMG/M metagenome (GOLD analysis project Ga0065711, IMG submission 59098) | Hoatzin crop microbial communities from Cojedes, Venezuela - Epithelial fraction 12 v2 (version 2) | ecosystem: Host-associated > Birds > Digestive system > Esophagus > Crop | place... | reverse complement strand
AAAAAAAAAAAAAAAAAAAAATCACCTGGCTGCAAGAGGCCTGTTGTCAAGTCGCCATCTGTACTTCAAGAGGTTCCCAACATGAGACAGAAGACAAAAAAAAAATAAATATGTATTTATTCAGCCCTGTGAATTTGAGGACTATTCCTTCAGTGAAGGAGTCCCCTACAGATGAGTCTGTCACTTGACAGTATTGTTCACGATCGGGCAATGCTTGGTAATTGTGTCATACTGACATCCAAGGTTTCAAATCATCCTATCACAAAGTAAGAGAGAAGTTTCACACATCAGAACGTTTCCTCTCTTACACTGCGCCAAATTTCTTAGGGCAGAGGGGTTTCTCTTGTTTTGTGTTCATCTTTACAGGTTTAAAAGATGCTTTCTCTTATGTAACATGGAGGTGATAGACTTGAACAAAATATCTTGGCTGGATGTATTTTTGCTAAGGTTTGAAGATTTTTGGAAACCAATATACAGGGTTCATACTGAAAAACTCACTCCAAGAACATGCAATCACCGTCATTTGACAATTAAGCATAGAATTATAGAATGGTTTGGGTTAGAAGGGACCTTAAGGATGATCTAGTTCCATCCCCTCTGCCATGGGCAGGGACACCTTCCACTAGACCAGGTTGCTCAAAGCCTCATCCAACTTGGCCTTGAACACATCCACAACTTCTGTGGGCAGCCTGTTCCAGTGCCTCAACACCCTTACAGTAAGAATTTCTTTCTTATGTCTAACCTAAATTTACCCTCTTTTAATTTAAACATGAGTGTATTTACTTCAACATTACCCTACTAATTACCAGACTCCAAACACATTCCCCCCTAAAAGCCATGGAATTTAACTATCTCATGCAAAGGACAACTACAAGGTCTACATGTGACTGCGATCTCCCACTTACCCCCCTGAAGTGACACATACAGGTATTTAATTCAAAGGCCTTTCTGCACAGAGATTCATTTCAACCTCAAAAAACCAAACCCAACAGTTTTCAGTTACAATTCAGTTGCTTCCTACCAGATACAAGCCAGTCCTTAACTTTTGCTTGCAGCTACACAATCAGCAACAACATGGCAAAACAGCAGATCAACAAGAGCCACGTTTTTCACTGTTTATTGAAAACTCCTACTACATGCTGAGGAGAAAGATAGAAGAGACCTACACCAAAAAGCAGCATCAGAACTAGCAGCAGTGGGAAGGGGAGGGCTTCAACGAAGGGAGGAGGAAGATGGCTAAGCATCTTGGGCTGCACAGCAGGAACACCACCTGATCTTTTGTTAGAGTTGAGTTAGAGGTGTTGTTAGAAGTTGTGTTAGAGGAAAAAAAAAACCCACAAAACTATAAGTTGTTAGAGTTGTGTTAGAGGTGTGCTTCTACACAGGGTCACTTACACAGGTACAACCTTGATGTGTATCTCATGGTGACGGTGGGACTACTGCTTAGAGCCTCATCTGGACACACCTTGGGTCTCCTAGGAGCTTTCATTTCGAACTCCTCTGGCATAGCACCAGCACCACATTGGTTCCCTTTGAAACTCACAGCTTCTCTAGAAATTTCACACCGGGCACTGGACAGCCAGAGGACAGCAAGGTTACTTTTAAGTGATCAGCACTGCCTACAAGCAAATTGCCACTTCCAGGCCTTGTTTCTCCCAGTTAATTTTGCCTGTACAATATCTGGAAATGTAAAGAACAGCAAATGGAGAACTTCGATTTTTTTTTACTGTGAAGAAATTTAGCAAACTATTGCCTATAAAAAGTTGTTTAAGGTTGTTCATTTTTACCTTAGATAATGTGGTCTTTTTTTTTTTTTTACATTTGGTATTTGTTATTACTACACCATTACACACCCTAGCAAGCCAAGCATCAGGAAAGTCAACACCTTCAATTTCACACTATAGCTTTAAATATAACCACTTACATTTAACCACTATATTTAACCACTGTAACTGGTTAAAATAACAGTAAAACATGTTACAACAGCCATTGCTCATAGTTGATAAATACTAACCAACAAGCCTACTCCAGATATCACTATGCATACATACTGAAGAACTTCTTGCTGTGAAGAACTACACAACCAGAACTTCAGACAGACCAGTAATTCTCAATTCATGAGAGCCCAGCTCCAGGCTCTACAAAGGGACACTATTTTTGGACACAGGGCACTTGGCAAGTTCTGAAACTAATGGTCAAAAGGACATTCAGATAACATTGCTAAACTAGAGGGCTCCATTCACTAATAATTTCTTTACATCGCCCAGCACTAATCACTGTGAAGTGATTATATATATTATTATGAAGTAAAGCTTGAGGGGGAAAAGCTCTTTACAAAGTGGAAGTTTTTTGCAAGATGCTTTTCCCTTCCCAACTACTGTTCCACTCACATAAAAATTACATGACAGTAAAAATTCTAATTTCATACTATTTTAAAAAAAATTTTGAAGGGAAACATATTTTTACATACTACATGGTTCAGAAAAAATCAAGGTAATGAAATGAAAAAATCTCTTTCATATGAAAAAATCTCTTAACTATTTAATGTAAATGAATTGTGCTATGAAGCATATTTCTGTCCTCCTCCTCCTATTGTGATAGAGATCAGCTGGAGAATTTCCAACCCTCAGCTTTGGTACATTGCTTAGGACACTTTTTATCAAGTCAAAATTGCAGGCTTTGGAAATTCATTTGCGAAAATTAACCTGCCAACTAGAATTTCAAAAATAGCTTTTTCAACAATTATTTGTTTACAACTGCTGTATAATGAAAGGCACAGTTCATCTCTCCTAACTTAAGAGTTACTTACAAGAGTTCAATAAGACTTTCCAGTGTAGCTTACAGTCCTTGCCATCCTTTATAGCATTTTGAGAGAACACAAGCTTTAGAGTGACTGGCTCAGACTTTGACATACAAATTTTAAGTTGCCTAAGACATAGCAGATGAATGCTGTATAAGAAATTAAGCATCAGAAGACATACAGACACATATTTTAAAAGTCTAACCATAATTGTAGGCTGGGGGAGGAAACTTACTGACTGACAATTACAAGATTCATAAAACATGCGAGTACATCTGGAAAATTGAAAATTCTTTTAAAGTTTCCCTAAATTATGTCGCTGGAGGTGTGCCAGGCAACTCTTCCATTAAAATATATAATTGTACAAAGTGCAACATCCCTCCAGTTACCAGAAACATGCTGCAGTTTTATGCTGGTCTCCAAATCTAAGAATTTAAAAACTAATTAAGCCTCTCATTGAGGAGATACTTCTAATGATTTATACTCAGAAAATACTTGTAATGATTTAAAATCCCTTCAGGTAACAATAAGTCTACACCAACTCCTAAAAATTGAGATAAGTGCTAATCCCCATTTGTGCAGCAACAATCTTTTTATCACATGAAAATGACAAACTTCTGACGGGAAACAAAAAAATACCAAAATGTGTTTAAATCTGATCTTGAAAAGAAGTACCTTTCTCTTCAGAGGAACTGAATCAACATATTAAGGTCCCATTATGTTACACTTAGGCAAGGACTGTAAGCATCCTGAAGTCTATGTGTCTGTCTGGTGCTTATACACAGCCAGCATCTTATAAAAATCCATGATTTTTAGTTTGCATAGGTTGTATAAGAGAAACAGATAAACAGAAGTAAATCTCTCAGATGTCCTGTAGAAATGAATGCATCCCTTATGTACATATTCCTATATGGTATTTCTGTTTAAGCTAATCAGATGACATTTGGACAACTTAACATTGATCCCAAAGGTATATTCAGGTTGATAAGGGCAATTACATAGCTATAGCCCAGGGAACAGAAGAGAAGATTACTGCATGAAGCCTACTGTGGAGATTCCCACATTGACCTTATTTGCCCACTTAGAGGTTAAGTGGGTAAAGGACTGGGGCACACTCTGAACTTTAAGGGCATGAGAGGCATCACTGACTTCAGCAGGGCTTCTCCCACACAAGCAGGGCTCAAAAATATTGCAACTACAACAACATTACTGAAGCAGATCCATTTGAGCTCGTCAGTATGTTGTTTGAAGTTTGCTGCCATAGTAATTGTTAAGAATCACAGGGTCCTAACACATTCCAAGAAAGTGTGTATTAATACTAAATATTACATAAAAGATTCAAATGCTGTATTGAATATTGTCATAAATGGGATAATTAATTAATGGGGATCTTGTATTGAATGTTGTTGTCACTTTGAAGCAATGAATGGTTACAGTAAACTGTGGGTACTGCCACAAAGCAAAATGAAGGAGTACAAAGATTCATCCTTGAAAGATGGAGTTCTTTAGACCACTGAGAATGAACATACTTCAGGTTTTGGAGCAGCTATTTTTGAAATTCCTTCATATTACATTGGATATTAGCAACTACATACCTTTTGGAAGGTAGAAATTTCTCCATAATCTCAGTTCATCAAGATCCTTCAGAGCAGGTTTGGAATTGTTCCATCCCCAGCATAGACTTTCTGTACCTATAACCACCACAAATTCTCCAGGCGATATCAGTGAATGAATAAATGCCAGGATTAAGGCGAGGATTTTCATCCTTTTTTTCCACAGACTATTATAAAAAAGCTTAACAGAGTTTGTAGCTTGACAGTACAGTAAAGTTGGATAAATGCCCTGTGTTTTATTTATACAGCTAAATTTCCTTTACGGTATTCTTTATGCAGCAAGGTAGTGTTCTCTGCTTCTGCTTCTCTGCAGTCAGTTTATACTTGTTAAGAGCTTACACATTATTTCTACCAAGGTAAAAACAGGAGAGCTGTGAAACATGGAGGGACTCAGGTAAACAAAATAGTCCCCCATTAACAAGGTAATTTTCCCAACTGCAGAGGCAAAACCCTGCTAAAATAGTGATTGATCCTTTACCTTGGGACATGTCCAAAGCACATTTAATCTTGCCACAAACTTCAATAGATTTTTGGATTAGGCCCTAATTAGTAATTACACTTGGTCTGACTGTGCTCGTGACAAACATCTGTTTAGCAATATTGATAACGGCATGTTTAGCAACAGCATCAGAACCCTGTCCACACATACTGCCTGTGTTTTGAACAAGGTTCCGTACTGAAGTCAACAGGAGTAATTTTCCATGCTATTTTATGTACTAGCTCTGTCTCCTTTGGCACAGGAATGGAGTCAGCTATTTTACTAGGTTTTTCTAGGAACCAGCAAATACAAAATGAATGAATGCCTATTGTGAACTATAAAAAGAAGGCATACAAAGTAAGCCCAGTACGCCTGAGCTCCATCTAATGATGCTGTTACCTAGCCAAAGTGGAGCTGCAATACCAGGAAAGCACCTGAAGGAGGACAACCTGCTAGATTGGAAAGAGCACCTGGTAGAAAAACAGAAGTAAGGAGGAGATCAGGTGCCCCACTCGATGTTTCTAAGCACACATTAACATCTGTGATCTATTCTCCAAATGAGAAACATGGTGAAGAAGCAGCCTGCACAAGTCCAGATGCAGACCTACTTTTCGCCCCCTCTTTTGACCTATCAGCAATGGAAATCTACAGATCACTGCTGATAGCCTACCAAAGCTCCACACTGGATACGGTTCACTCCTTTAAACTCCACTGGTAGGATGTTCTCCACTTCCATACACACACTGCCATGTAAAATTGCTAGGCTCAGCTATGTATTTTTTCCATTTCATCTTACAGGTAACTAAAGGGCTCAGAAGCAGGAGAATGTTGCATTTGTAAAACACTTCAAAATATACAAGTACACTAAAGAGAGATTCTTTAAGAAAGCTGCAGATGCACTGACATAATATTATCCCAGACTAAAACCCTTTGATGTAGAAGTCCTCTACAAGTAGAGAGCAAAAAAGCAGTCATAGTGAATGCTAATTGTAGTAAGCCCAAGACACTTTCTGTTGAGAAGAAAGCTTGTTAGCAATACTGTAATGCAATGCTTGATGCAACACAGCAGAGGACAGATTATTCTAAAAGTAATTCAATTTTTGCCTGACTGTGATTCTGTTTAGCCTAACAGGAATTTTGCAAGTGGTGTTATCAGAGTTCAGGTATGAGGATGCATCTGTAAGCCTTGACTTTCTCATCTCTGCTGCTTAAATGTCAAAACCTTCATCAGGCTGTTGGGAAAAAGAACCCAATATAAAAAAAGATGAAACCCATACCCTTGTATGCACTGGCAGAATAATTATTTCTTTGTTCCTCCTTTTAAAAGTAGCTTTCAAAGCTCTCTATTAATGTTCTATTTTTTCATCTATGGTACATCTTTCCTCTTTGAAGAAAAGATTTCCACCTATCTAAAAATTCAGTCTTGAAACTGGTGTTTTGGGGTTGGTTTTTTTTTCAGCCTTTAAACAATAATCCGTGGGAAAGTCGGACACTACCAAAATAAAGAAAAATAAACCAAACACTTTTTCCAAACATGAACTACACACTGGAGAACAGGCTACATCTTTATCATGAACCTCTGATCTACGTTTCATAACTCTGATTTAGGAAGCAACTCAGAAAGAAATTATAATCTTTTAACAATGGCTGCCCAAATATTTCCTGACCAACAACATTCTGCAACAGTCTGCAGCTGTTCATAGATTGTCTACAGACCACATGCAATTAGCTTCCCTCACTATAACACAGAAAAATTCAGCTACCACATTTTCTCCAGCATTTCCCATGTGTCCCAGTATAGAGAACCTCACCTGCAGAATTAAAATTCAGCAACGCTGTGATCATGCTTAATCCACTTTTACTGGCTTTCAACTTTGAAGAAAATTGCAAAGAATTCCAATCATTTTACCTTACATTTGAGACCAATGAAAAGGTTCATTGATCACTTGTTGCAGCTAACAAACACACCAAACTGAGTACAGCACATCAAAAAATCACTGTGAAGTTCTGTAAAGACCAGCAGCCAAATAAGTTATCTCCTTGATCTTTTATTGTTATTTGCAACTTCCTGGGACATTCTCTAGGTAAGAGGAGCTCTGCACCTACCTAAGCCTATTTATGCACCATTTTAAGACCTGGGCCTCAGCCTGGGATCAGTTATGACAAGACAGAAGATCTTGGCTGAAACTCAGCAGCACTCCTTCTGTTGCACTTGCCCAGTTTTCAAACGGTTCCAACACAAGATTTCAGATGAAGATATAGTGCAAACCTGACCCTATTACAGTCAACAGGATCTTTGCTGGTTATGTCATGTGTACTAGGAGACACCTCACAATCCAACAATATTAGCGTTAACCCACCTCCTCTGCTTCCTCAGCCTGCCTTCCTTCGCCCCATGTAGACTCACCCTCTCAGAAAAAAAATTGGTCCAAAATCCAGGCTTGACACAAATCCAGATTCTGAGTTTAAATGGCCCAGAAGGCAGAGGCAATGAATGCACCACACGGCAAACCCCACCTCAGCCCTCACAGCTCTTTCTGAACAGAGCAGGAACTCTGCCCAGAGGCTCACCTGCTATCTGGCCGCCCAGGCCTTCATCTCCCTGAGTGGCCACACCTGGGCCCCCCGCACCCACAGCCTCAGGGCCTCTTACCAGACCGCTGAGGTAAATAAACCTCCTTGGGTAATTAAGATCCAGCCAGCGTCCTCTATACCTTTTGCATATTCTATATAAATTTAAAAGTGTTTAATACATGTGACTAAGCTTACTCATGACCAAGAAGCTGTAGGGGAAATGTTACAGTTAAAACCCTGGGCCTAAAATTTGACAGTGTAAGAATTAAAGAAGCTGATGTACAGACCGGCAAAACTGGAATTGTTACGGAAAAAACAGCCTTCACCAGGAAATTTGCTGTGTATTTCATGGCTCGTTCCCCACTGTGTTGCATGGTACTATTGCAATTGCACATCTTGTTTGCCAGTACTGAGCTAAAAAGCCAAATTTTGAGAGTCCCTACCTGGCATCTGCGGCCTCTGCTGCCAGCAGCTGTCCCTGAGCGCAGGGCCACCGATGTGGGACTACAGCGTGAAGTGATTCAGCGAGACAAACACACGCCCCAGCTACCAACGTGAGCTTGCATATGAAACCCATTCTCATCAGATCATTTGTGAAGGGGAAAAAAAATAATGTATTATTTTAGTAAAACTTAATCAAGTAATAGTTCTTCTTCTCTTTCTCCAGCCTGAAGGGGAGACCTTTTCCAGATGAAAGCATGAAACCAGGGCTACAATTTGCTTTATCCTCCCAGCTTTACCCATGCTCGAGACAGCTGCAGATGCAGTGACTGTCCAAGGCGGCATTTAGCAAGCAGAAACCAATCCAAAGCTGGAGGATACTTACCAAAAAAGAAGTGTCTTTTAGAAAAGCAATTTCAAAAGACTCATTAAATCACATGGGGGGGTGGGGGGGTTGGTACCACAGCCAGCAACGTCTCTGCTAACAGAACAGCTCTGGATGCAAGTCACTTTTAAGGACAGCTTCGTAGACTTGTTCTTGGTTTTGTAACCTTTATCTGAAGTATTGTAGGCCCCAGTTTGCCACCAGACATTTCCTATGCCAACCTACCTTCAGTTAAGGCATAAAAATGGAATTTAAGGGATTAACATTAATTGGGGTAACAGCTAAAAGTTTTGCCAAGTATCAATAAAGAACGGGAATGTGATGGGATCGAGCGCCGGGTTTACAACTCTCTGTTGTTACTGCACCACTACCACAAGCACGCTGTGCTGACGCTTGGTAAGATGGGTCCCTGAACTTGCATCTAAGCAGATGCTGAATGGATAAAGGTGAAGAGAAGGGATATAACATGGATGAAGTTTTATTATCCTCACTCTTCCTGCACACAGTTGTTTCACACAGCTCTGCCACAGCCTAATCCTGGCTGTTAGTCCTAATCTATCAACCTTTGGGAGTCCTTATTACCACTAGTTCAATACAGAAAACTGTAACAAACCTATTAAAAAATAACTCTGAAATTTTCAGCTTTACAAAACACCTTTTCTCCAGCTGCCATGCCCTCCTTCCACCCTGCATCTCCCCCTTTCTTCTAATCCTGCCTTTTTCACACTGCCATGTTGGCAATTACTCCTTTCCCTTTGCATGCCACCCTGCCCCACATAAGTGGTTTGTACTGGCTACCTATTCCCAGTTCTCCTCCAGTATGATGGCATGCTCTTACTAAATCATACATTAGATTATAGTCATAATTGTAAATAATACTGAAAAAAAGTTACATAAATTTCAGGAAATAATCCCCTCTCATCAGAGATAAAATTGGTGTAGTATAGGAGTTAAAGTGACTTCAAGCTGCTGAAAGTAGCAATTATACCTGTTCAAATGATAATCCAATGTTGCTTCTCCGTAGTAACCTGAAGCTTTTACTTTGCAAAATAGGAACTGTATTAGACTCTTGAACTGAAAAAGCACTTGGCTTTGGAATGCTTCCATTTTTAACATTGTAAATAACTAATTGAGGTTGTGGAGAACTAAGAGACAAGTATCACCTACTGCAGGAGTTTCATGTGCCTACTTTGTACAAAGATCAGTGCCTATATATATCCAGAAATCTAGATATCAATCAGTGTCTAGCAAAACTACTGCACAAGTTGATAGGTTTTGTCTGTTGGAAGTAACAAGGGCAAGATCTCTGGGAAATTTTTCATTCAAAAAGAAAATTCAGGTATGTTAGAACCTTTAATCCTACCACTCATATGTAAAAGAGAAAAAAAGTCCATATGTTTCCGTTTGGTGTTTTGTAAGCAGAAGCGTCTGAGTGCTTAATTCAAAGTTACTTTTTCTTTAAAAATTATCCTTTTTTTAATGATTAAAAATTTTGCAAATCCAACCCCCCCCCCCCCCAAACATTTAAAATCAAATAAGACTTTCCTGGAATTTGGCCCAGAATATATATACACACATATGCGTATATATGTGTGTGCATGTATAAATTCGTACATAAATTTTCTGCAGTTTCTAGGAAGCCAAAAACCATTTTATATCAAATATAATATTCAGAAAGAAGTATAATAAAATAATATCTGTATTTTCAAATACTATTATGGAAACATAAGTGGAGGTGTGGAAGTATAGAGGTCACACTAAAAGAAACCAATCTGTGTGGCATATGTAGTTGTTTACATAATTAAAGCGTCTATTATTATGCATATTTACAAGGAAAACAAATTATGACTGTACAAATACTTCATTTGAATTATGTGGCATAACAATACAAATAATGTTTTTCACATTTTGCATGCATAGCTTCGTATCTTTTAAAGGAAAACTGAGATACTTTGCCAGTGGGATTTGCCAGCAGAAATTTCTGAGCAGCAAGGGAACCTGCCCCACAGGTTTTCTGTTTCTGTCTTTATGCCTAAACAGGTCTAGTCCCCTCTCCGTCGCTCCCCTTATCTTAGCCTGCCCACAGATGAGGCACGTCCTCTTCCCTACTGTCCCTTACATTTCCCAGCTTCTCATGGACCCACTCAAGCTCCTACTTTTCCTCTCCATCCCTCACCACTCTCTCAACCTGGCTGACTACTTGTGCACTCGTCGTTTCAGTCTATACCTATATCTTTCCTGGCTCTTGCCTTGTCTTCGTTTGAATCATGCCTCTTCCTCCTCCATCTACCCCAGAGGGTGGTCACTGTGTACATACACAGAAGAGTGAGGGTCCCTGGTGCCACCTCTGCCATTTCCCAAAACAGGACAAGTTAAAAGCTAGGCTTTCAAGGGGGGACAGAAATAATCTGATATCCCTAAAAGAGGGAAGAAGATGTGGGCTTACCTTGGAGCAAGCAAGATTCTTATTGCCACAAGGAAAACTTCCTAACAGTGTGTGCTAAGGCAGGGATAGTTAAGTTGAACGCATAGCACGAGGATACTGCGGCATTAGTGCTGCTGGAGTTTTTCAGGAAGCACTCAGACAAATACCTGTCAGATGTGACTCAGATAAGCTGATCCTGTCTATGTGCAGATGACTTTATGAGGTTCCTTTCACACCTTTCTTTTCTGTGAATCTTCAGGGGATGTAACTGTTTAGAGTTGCCAAGTATACATGTGCCAACTACATTTCTCAAAGGCTTGGAACATAACCAAACATGGGTGGATTGTCACAGGATTACCAGAAGAGACATCTCAGACACAATGTTCCTATTCCTCATCAAATTAAAGGCTTTGTTCTTAAATACGGGTTGTCTTTAAAATGGGAAAAACTATTCCATATTTCTCTATCCTCCTCAGGAATCACAGAAATATTTTGGCTGAAATCATCTTAAAAAACGTCCAGGAATAGGTAGCGAACCAAGTGGAAATGCTAACAGCAGCAAAGGTCTTAAGATACAAAATACTGGGCTACTTCAGTTACAGAAGGTTCTACAAGCCCTGCCGGTGTTTATCCCTTGGATTCTCACAAAATGGAGAAGCAAAGAGAGAAATATCTCACAACTTCACAGAATCCCTTAAGCTTCCTATGTGCCTGTTCAAAAGGGATTAGGAAATAAAATGGAGCAGGAAGCTTCTCAAAATTTTGAAAAAAACACTTGGGTCAACCCCAAAACTGCTATTTTTTTTCCCATGTCTGACTGAATTTTAAGATCTTTTCCATTAGCATAACTGCCATTCTTTGTTTTGGTTCTTCTGTCTTTGTTTGCTGTTTTTATTCACCCTTTGACTTGGAGTTGGAAGAATTCATCTGACAATATAAAGTATAGAAAGAGGGAATTTAACTGACATCAATTTCTATGAATTTTGTTTTCTTTTTAACTAATCCAGGTGTACGAACTGAATAATGCTCTGGAAGCAGATCTTTGTCAAATGTCACAGCAAGCACACTGCAACCCATGGGGTAAAAAAAAAAGAAAAAAGGGAAAAAAAAGGGAGAGAAATAGATTAAGCCTTTTGTTCTGTTGAGTGGGTAGCTCAGAAGCCTACTCATTTTAAAACCATAATGCACTTGATTGATTGAGAAAGCAGCTGTCCTTTATTTTGTTTTGGTTGTGTTGCCAGGTACGGACTACTATGGTTTGACTGGTGCTCACTTCACTCCCTTTCATGTTATCATTACTACCAGCAAAGGTATGGATGGTGGCCAGTAAAACACGATTTAGCCCTTTTACCTCGTCTTTTTTTCAGTTCAGAATAGATGTTAATGAACACCTATGTAGCTAAATATTTCCTTTCTTCCCCCCATCTGATTTCTGCCTATCCCTTTTCCAATTCCATCTGAAAAAAAATGGAAATTCCAGTCCATCTGTTTGAGCCTGACTCTCATTTACACTATGGTGGTTTTCTACCATTCTGGAAATATAAAAGAGCTTTGAAGTACACATAAATAAATTACTCTTACACTCACTTTACAGCTGGTTTGTACTGCCAGATGGTATAAAGAGGTCTCAGTATAAAGTAGAATCAGGCTACTGTCTCCAGGGGCTAAGCTTCTCAAAAGAGAAAAATAACCAAACACAAGCACTAAAAAATGAAAAAGTAATAGCTATTTTTAATAAGATTTCTCTTTTCAGGTGCCAATTCCAGTCTTGGTTTCTCCAGAATTGAGGGAAATTGCATAAGAATTTTTAGTTTGCCTTGCAGGACTGATTGGAAAAAAAAAAAAAAGAGACCAGTTTGGATACAGTATAATTAATATCAGCAAGGGCATGGAGCATACCGGGCTCAATTTTAGTGTCTTTCTCTTCTGCTTTCTGTGCCTTCTTGCTGGTTAGCTTGGGAGTCATATCACACAGTTCATAATTAATCAAGCATTGTAAACTACACTGTTAATTTGCTCGTGTAAGGGCTTCTGAATCTGATGGAACAAGCTTAAAAGCTGCTGGTGATCATGTTTACCCACACGTAACTCTGTTTATCTCCACAGAATTACTTATGATGCACCCTGGTAAACATCATATCAAAAAGAGACCCCAAGAACACATGCTGAACATACTAATTTTTAACACCTGTTTGAGGTTTAGCATGCTTTCATTTCCTTAGGGAAACCTGGGGCTACTTTGCAGTTTTTTTAATTTAGAAAGTAACTGAAATTCACCTATATACCCTAACAAATGCCTGTTGCATCAGAAATGAATGACATCATCATACCAATGAGGTAAAATTCTCAAGACACTGGCCAGATTAAAAGTACAGATCTTGTGCAGTTCTTAATTCAGTAAAATTCGGTGGTGCTTCATGGTCAGAGGGAAATACTCCTTCAGTAGCATGTGTTTCTACTGTGTCCTTCATGAAAGAGTCAAAGGGTGCTTTACAATCCAATCCAATGCTGGATATAACCTTTTAAATAAATAAACTGTGGTTTAAGGATTTAGAAAGCACTAGATCAAAGAATGTAATCTTTGAGATCTAATAACTAAGGTGATGGGTCTAGCATAAGGACATGAGCAGAACAGAACAAAGGTTTGCCGAATATCCACAGTGCCTCTTGGGTTAAAATCATTACAGAGTCATTCTAAATCCATAGTTAGGGGGCAACCCTCAATTTCTCCTCTTGCTAAGAATCCAGCATGGACTTAAAAAACAAACAGAAACCAATATATTCAGGGGAAGAAACTCCATCTTTCAGCCTTTTTTTTTGTTGTTTGAGTATTCAAAATCCAGGTCTTATTTTCTGAACACCTGCAAATGAGTCCATTGCTCACCCCTCCAAGATTTCAGATGTAGCCTCCAGGCTTTTGACAACACCACCAGCACACACCCCCCCCTTCCTCTGCCCCCGACTCCTATTCTCCAGTATTAACTGAGTGAAGTTGGAGAACTAGCTTATTTTTTTCAGCTGTACATGTCTATATCCCATTGAGGCCAGGTGAAATCCAAGCCTTTAGCCTCACTTAGTCTAATACACTATACGGTGCTCATGTGACCTTTCCCGCTAAGTCTGTGGGGACACTCGTGGATGTGCTTAAACAGTTTCATGATCACCCTTCAAATAAGCAACAGCACTAAAACAAACAAACAAAAAGATAACCGTGTTCAGAGCCATTGCAAACCCTTATAAACTGTTTTAGAGCACCCCAGTTTGTCTTCTGTCAGGCTTTGAAATTGTCAGCTTTGCTCATCAACTTGCACACACAGATCTTCTTGTCTCCACTGGTGAGAAGCTGGAGCAGGTGGTGAATACTGGATACAAACTTCTGGAGAAACCTTCTTATCTTTCTTTATTTCCCACCATCGGCATTAAGACGCACAAACCATCACTTCTGCCTACTGTTCAACCAGCATCTTGTCAAATCTGGCTGCAAGATTAAGCTTCCCCCATTCTGAATTCAATATTGCAACCCTACGGATATAAGAACCAAGCCGGAACATTCTGGTTTTGGGAGCTGTTTTTTCCTCTTACTGGACAAAATTGTTTCAGCTCTGAGATCGCAGTTTGCCGTGACTATAATGATAAATGATCATGAATGACACTAAGTGAAATGAGTTTGATGTTCTCTGCTTTATTCTTCCACATTTGAAGCCACTTTTACATTTGCCACAACTTTCAACCTTTCCTCCAAAAGACTGGGAGCTTTTTGTTTGCAGATATTATTTCTGCTTTGTATAATCCATGTGAAGAATGTGAAGCACGTTTTGTACACAGAAAGGTATGGGCACAGTGGTAACACTTATGACCAGAAATCTTGCAATAGCTGTTTGTTTCCTAGAGCAGCATAATTCTCCTTTATTCCAGAATATTTTATTTCACTTTAAACGGAACAATTTTCACAGGAAACCTTTCAATTTTTCCTTCATTAACAATGTCCGAGCAGGAAAAAAAAAATACCATATGAAAGATTTTCTCTCGTGTGCGTCAGGGCCTAATCCTGCTGTCAAAGAAGACTGAAAACATTCAGGCCTTGCTGGAACAGAGTCCTGCCTAACCAAGCCAGCGGGAAGTCCAGGACTCTGGAAGTATTCAGCACTTGGCAGCATCTGGTTCCAGTACCAACAGCTATAGCCACCACGACAGTATCTCAGAACTGCCAGACTCAAACATTATCAGAGTTAATTGTATCTTTAGCCCTTTTTTATTTTTAAAGCTGGATTCGGTAACAATCAGGCACAATTCTCTACTGTTACAAATGAAAAAAAAAAAATGAGAGTCTTTAGTGCGACATACTATGAATAAATGGAAGCTGATGCTAGTTTGCCATTGATGGGAGACAATGTGATTTTAAGTCATAAGCTTGAAATAAGGATATGAAATATTTTAGTTATTAATATTGTTGCTTCAGTCTTAGTTTGCTTTAGTCTTAGTATATGTTGCAAATTCCTGTTTTTACAATTTTTTTTCCCCGAAAAAGATGGCTTCCAGAAACAGGCTAAAGCCTCCAGTTTAAAAAAAAAAATCAGACTTTTTATTGCAGTAAAACTCCTCCATACTTCATTGCACATGAAACATGAGCAAAGCTCAAGTAAAAGCTGACTTAGACCTTCACAAGTTGGCTCAGTAAGTGGAAAAGCAGTTAGAGATGTAAACAGTTTAGTGAAAAGGACAACATTCTGATACAGAATTATGTCCTACAATATGTCTAACAGCAGCTGTTGTGTAATACTATTAACATGACTTTCAGTAATCTGCTCGTAAAAACCTCATGCTCTGTTATTTTCTATTGCTTGAAACTCTTGTTTCCATAGCAGGGGGTGACTAAAAAACCACTTTTGTCTTTTACTGTTGCCCTTATAATATTTCCTTTTTGGAAGTGCCATTACACAGCTGGATTGTGTCTTCTAAACACACATGAGTCCGAGATCCTTGAAAATGCTAGAAACTTGTAAAACAAAAATTACTTGATGGAATCAGTGACTGAAGTACCATGAAGTTCCTTTCTAACACTTTTTTTTTCCCCTTTTACTTAAGGACCTGTTTCTCTTTACAATGCCCTTCCCCATCCGTGGGTTCCAAGCCCCATCCTGGAAAGAGCTACCTATGGGAATAGATCATATTTAGCAAGCAGTTTAGGTAACGCTCACTAGAAATATCACAGGATCAAAAATTATTCTCGCAAGTAAGATTTTGCAGCACTTCTTATCAAACTATTGTATTTCTTTTACAGTAAGGTGGTACAGAAAAGTCCATCAAGACAAGAAAGCAATTCGTGTCCTACCCTGTAAATCCTCACTGACGTGAGCAAAGGGCATAGGACAGCTGTGCAACTGCACCAGAGAGCGAGATCCGCTGCTGAGGCTCTCATCTCTGAAACACATTTCCCAACTTTAAGGATATGCACCGGTGTTAATGACATCAACTGCTATTACCCATGTGAGTAAAAGGAACACTACGCATAAAAGCTTGTTGGACCCAATTTTGCTATAATATAGCATGGCATATACAAATTGTACCACTCAGATAGAAAAAACAGGCTTATTACTAACTACAAAATGTGTTCTAAACAGCTTAATAAAATTTAATTTATATCATTTGCCATGTAAGCACGGCTTGGAATAAGGACTTTCGGGTCCCCCCTCCCCCTTTTTTTTCAACTTTCCCCCACTACCACTTTTAAAAATGGCTAGAAATTTAGAACAGTCTCTTGATCTTCAAAATTTTCTTTTGATCTAACAGTTAGATAAAGCTCTCCTATGGAACAGCCTACCAGTCAACAGAGAATCAGCAGCAAATATCAACAACTAATCTTTCGCTTTTGAAGAAACAGTCCTACATATCACAGAGGTTTCAAAGCCAATGATAAAACAAAAACCCTGAAGCTATAGTCCATTTACCTGTAGCCCTGACATTCTCAAAAAATAGAAAGTGTTCAAGAGCCTTGAGTTACTATCTCTAATCCTTATAGTCAGTTCTAATTACAAGAGTTTGCATTGCAATTATTTGGCTAGCATTTAAACAGACTTTGTTATATTTATCAGCAATGACAGTTACTCAATAGGTAAGTTGCACCAGATCCTGCAAAGTGTTATTTACGTGAGGAGTCCTGTTGAGTTCAGTATTATTCTGTGAACCCGGAGATTTAGCAGCTGCGGGACTTTCTATATGGGCTTGAGCAATTTGCTGACCAACTTTTAAGTACATATTTAAGTCCCACTAACTTTAATGAGAGATAAACATGCATATATTCTGAACCGACTGATCTGAGGTTCTTCCCGCCCTTTTTACAATTTCAGAGTAAGAAGCAGCATTACAAGCAAATGCCGCTGAGAGATGTAAATCACAGGAAAAAAGAATATTTTGCCACATCCTCATCTAATGTTGAAAACGCTAGAAACAACTTGTCTTCGATTGTCCTTCTATTTTCTTCCATTTGAGCCGCAGTTCAGATGAGAGAAGAAGAATAAGTCTTGTTACAGCTACAGGTCAGTGTAAGAGGCTCAGCACAGTCACTTCTATGTACGGTACATATAAAAGTGGCCCAGATTGGTATTTAGTTTATCAGTCTAGAATCTAGGAAACACAGCAGAGGCACTTGAATGTAAATGCATTGCCAAAAGATAAAAATCTACATCACTGGATGAGTGTCGCTTGCCCAGCAATTTAAAGGTCATCTGACATACTTTATTTTTCTCTTAGAATTAGAATAATAGTGAATATACACAGAGTGTAAATCACATCTTTTTAAAGATTTGACCCCTTAATTGGCCTGACCCACAAACTAACACGAGACAGTACAGTAGCACAGAATGGAAAAGAATAAAGAAATTTAATAAGAAAAAAAATGAGTAAAGATGTTTTTAGAGAGCTGATTTCAATTAAAACACAATTTTGTTGTGAAAACAAGAAAAGACTTTTAAAGCATGAATGAAAATGATAAAAATCCATCTTTTCTGCTGTAAAAACAAAAGTCAACAGAGAAATGCATTCTTTTGCTGGAATCCAGGTCTAGGATGAAAGAATTTACATATATTAAATTAACGAGATCCAAACTCCTCTACAACAAATATTTATACTGTAAAATATTACAGCCACATTCCTGCATCTCCTTACAATAATAATTCTTAAGGACACAGCATACTAGAGAGCGTATAAACCAGTGGGTTTTTGCGGAGATGGAATGCTTCATTATCAGAGTACCAGCTTGTTCATAAATATTAAAAAATATGTTTTTGAAGTTTTTCAAACATGATTTTTATTGTTTACATTGTCTCTCTACTACTGAAAACAACAGTCAGTGAGTACCTGTCCATAAATCTTTCTCTCACACTCTCAAGCTGCAGAAAACAACTGCTGGTGACTGTAAAGGACAACGTCTGTGCTGGACATACGCTAAGCGGACAAGGGGACAAGTATTCTGACCTTACTTATGCAAGTAGTCATGCTTACAGTGATGGGTCTAATTCTTGCTAGAGAGAACAGGATTTGTCCCAAACTGTAAACAAAAGGGCACAATTCTCGCTGTATTATAAAAGTGGGTCTTACATTTATGTGTAAGGTGGTTCTTTTCTGTTTGTACATGTTGTAGGCACTGTTGTATATTAGATTAGATATGGAAACAGGTATTTGAAGAGAAAAAGACCTTCCCTACTATGACAAAAAGAATCACTTAAAGATGGTCAAGACAAAACTAACATTACAGATCTGATCTTTGGTAAAAATTAAACTCCTGGATATGTATTGATGCGCATTACAAAACAACATGGACAACAGCTCAAACTTCTGAAAAGTGACTCATGAGTTATGGAAATGAATGGCTTCTCTGAAACATTTATCCCGCTGCTCTATTGTTGTTAATCATGGGGAAAAAAACAAAACAAAATTTAAAAAAGCAACAAGATAAAACACAGAACAAGAAGACCCACCTTGGCTGCAGCAATGTATCAGTCTCACAAATTGGGCTTCAGAGCAGAACTCTCTATGGGAAAAGAACGCATGTTTACCCTTGCATAAATAGCTTTTACTAGATGATGAGATCACATGGAGGATACCATTGAAATATAGAAAATAAACACAGTTAGCAGGTAGAAAGAGAACTCAAACATGGCAATAATAACTGCACACGCCAGCTTATTTGAAGAAGAATGTTACCCAATTTACTTCCTCTCAGTTTACAGAGATCTAATTTAA
>Ga0065711_1038279_pt1 | contig 18957 bp, 14 predicted proteins | sample Hoacrofraction12_FD_59098 | JGI IMG/M metagenome (GOLD analysis project Ga0065711, IMG submission 59098) | Hoatzin crop microbial communities from Cojedes, Venezuela - Epithelial fraction 12 v2 (version 2) | ecosystem: Host-associated > Birds > Digestive system > Esophagus > Crop | place... | reverse complement strand
CACCACCCGCCCCTCCCGCCTGCGACCCGCGCCTCAGAGCCGGGCGGGCCGCGGCGGCCCCCGGGGACCCGAGGGGAGACCCGAGGGGAGACCGGCGGCCGTGGTGCAGCGCTCACGGGGTGCCCACCGCGCCTCAGTCCTTCTCTGACCTCCCTCCTCGGTCCCCACAACTGGCCCTGGGGCTAAGCGAGGCTTGAACGGGTGTGGAACGGTGAGCAGCGTGGCGCCTGCTCGTTAACAGCTCGCCTGACCATTGTGTGGTGACAGCCCCTGCCCACGCCATGACTTCTCTTCATCTTTCCCACCGCCCCTTCTTGCTCTTTCCTGGCTTGGGTTTTCTCAGTCCATGGACAGACAGCAGCAGGTGGGTGCCGGGCCCTGCTGCTGTACAATGGCGGCAGTCCCGTGGGGACATGGCGGCATGGCTTCTGGGCGGTGGCACTCGGTGTTGATGGCGGCGTCAGGGTCGTCATGAGGGAATGACAGTAAAAAACGACAGAAGCACCATGCCATGTGTCCCCAGCGCCGGTTTTCATTGTCCAAGAGGATGTGCTAAACATCTGTTCTGGCACTTTTTCCGTAACCCCATGCTCTAACGCAGACTCCATGCTTACATTGGGCCCAGATATACAGGCCTGTAGAGAGTAGGAAAATGTACAAATAGTGTTGTATTGAGATTTAACGTTTGGCGTGATGACCTTCACTGAAAGGGTGAAGACGAGCCGTGGGTGCAAGCAGCAGAGGTGGCTTGCTCCGGGGATGCCTGGCCAAGGGTCAGGAGCTGGACGCAGTGCGGGCGGCGAGGGCCGGGCAGGAGCAGGCAGCTGCGGCGGCTGAGGCAGCATGAAGGCAGCAGTCTGCCGTGTGGGCCACCCGCTTCTACGCATCTGGTGTGTGGTGCGTGAAGTAAATCACCTGCAGGAACTGTGACACAGGCGAGTTGTGTAGCAGAGATGTGGATATGGACTACAGTGTATGCCAGAGGTAATTTCATTCTAGCTCTGCAGGTTTCTAATTTCATTTACAGCTATTTAAACTTGCCTCGCTGTAACATGAAAATAGGATCTAAGTGGAGTTTTTTTCAAAATAGGATCTAAGTGGAGCTTTTTTCAAAGGCACAACGTATACCATCATGCATTTTTGCAGCTGATTCTTCTCTGCTGCGTGAAACACTGAATGCTACTCTTTCTGCCAATGCGGGCATGTAGACATCATTAATTTGCTCAACATTTGAGACTATCTGTATTTGTGCATGCATGCGTGAGCATGCTAAGAGTTTGGGTTTTTTTTAATGCATGTGATTTATTCTTGCTATAGATTTTAGGTGAATACATACCAAAAAATTATGAGTAACAACCCATTTCCCTTGGAAAACATGGCATATTTTATTTGTTATCAATTGCAGTTAGAGAAAAACAGAGAGATACTTCCTCCTATTAAAGCGTTGTTTTATGGAGTTTTGTTTTTGAGAAAGTATTATAAATATATTACACAATCATGAATATATTAAACTATAACTTTCCATAAAACAGTTCTGATTTTGGAATGTTATTTTGAATCTTAGCTGAATAGATCATTGAAGCAGTAATGTATTCAGAGAAGCTTTTGATTATAGAATTTAGAAAGTAAATACTCTGCATTTAGTATTCTGTTAAACTTTGTAAGTGGATTTACTGCAGATACTGTATTAGAAATTACCAGACTTAAATGATGCTGGGTTCATAAATTTATCCCAAGACAAACATCCTCCACATCTTTTTATCATATTGGCATTTATCTTAGCATTGAATTGTCTAAGCACTCTCTCACCCAAAACCTCCATACAGGGAACTATTGATAGAACTTAAAGCAAGATCGTCACATGTCCTTCTTTAAAGCATGGGATAATTTTTTTTTTTTACTAAAAATGTTAAACAGCATCTATGCATGAACAATACTTTTCTGTTTTTTTTGGTTTAACTTTTAAAAGGCATAGAACCACAACAAGTAGTGCTGAGATTTTGCTTTTTGTGTTTGTTGAAAGGACAATACCGTTTTTTTTTAATTCCTTGTGTTTTGTTTATTATTTGTCTTCTGGCAGTAACTTTGTCCTTTTCTTTCTGTCTTCTTCAGAGGCTTTTGGAGATGGTAATGGAAAGAAATAGTATAGTTATAGACACAGCCGAGGTTTTACACCTCAAACATTCTAGTCCAGTGGCATGCTGTGACAATACTCCTGAATACTCGTATCTGTAGTGCACTGTTTTTGTGGGGCAGGAATTTCTGCTGATTACTAATCACTGGGTTACCATATGTTAACATTTTTAGACCACAGTGTACTTGAAGCTCTCTTTTTCACAGTATTACTATGAACTAGCTGTTTTCACCAAGTGCTAACATACAAGGAATGCAGTTTAGTAAAACATGTAATTATTTTTACCAGGAATAGTAGAAACACTGCAGAAGTAGTCATAAATATCAGTTCAGGTTTTCAGTTATCCTGATTATACTACCTCCTTTTACAGTTACATTGATTATACTACCTCCTATTCATTTGCTAACACTCACAGGAGTGATTTTTTTTTTTTTCTCATACAAATGCTGGATTGTGGAATGCAAAGAACAAGTTAGTTATTATTTGCCAATTTGGACTAAAGAAAAAAGGAGAAATTTAAATTTTTCTTAGCTGATGGCAAATACTGATTCAAATAACATATGTCATCACAAAAGCTAATCTGGAATGAGCATGGTGCCCATGAGATAGCTAGTACAATCAATCTGTTCTAGATGTAGGACAGTATGATTTTAGGACATTATTCAATCTTTATAACACAGTTTGGTTTTTGCCCAGAACACTGATTTTACGGTACATATATGATAAACAATAACTTTCAGGGCTGCATGCTAAATACAAAAAAGCTTGTATTAAGAAAGGCACCAGGAGACAGCTGGTTTGTATAAAATGGAGTTGTTTTGGATGAGTGAATTCTGGAATGATGGACACATTAACAAAGCTGTTTCTCAATTCTGCGCTGAAGGTCTACATAAGTAAAAATAATATAAATGCAATGTAACTTTTATTTCACTAGTTCAATGCATTTATTGTGAGAAAATATTTCTGTGCTCTCAAAACTTTCAAAGTGTAGGCCATGCTGTAAAATTAAGTAAGTAAGACTGAGAAGCAGAAGAAGCCCAAGTTAAGGGGGAGAATAATAAGGCAATGAGAGTTAGCTAATGATCATGGTTCCTTTCTTGTAATTTTTAGATCAAAACACAAATCCTTTCAGTTTTTGATTTAAGAAAATAAAGTTTCTGGCTAGATACAAAATGCCAGCCATTTTGAAATATCTATATATCTTGACAATGTTTTCTCTCATGCTCTCTTCCTTAATATCAAATAGCTTTCTTTTTCCCCCTGACCTTTTAGAACACAGTATTTCTTTTACTCATGCATGCCATTTGACTTATCCTGGAATTGGACTTTGGATGCAGAGAAAAAAAAGAGAGTCATGGGTCTTTCACTAAGAAGTAAAGGTCGTTCACCCTGACTCCGTCTATCATGTTTGCAAGTCTGGCTTATGCTTGCAAAATGTAAGTGTTGATGTATGACTTCTTTAGACTTTTTTTTTTTTTTAAAGTATGGAATCTTTATATTTGACTAGCTAAAGAGAAAATGCAGAGAGCAAGAAAATGGCAATTAAAGATCTCAGAAATGTGTATCCAATGACAGTTTTAAACATTATTTCAATATTTAGACATTGAATTAAATTTCATTATTTAAACAATATTATCAAAAAGGCAAGCTTAAATTAACAAAATACAGTTCTGAAATGAAACGAGAAATTCCGCTGAGAGAAGATGTGGCACTGAAACAAGGCAAGCTCTGTGTCAAGCACGTATCTCAGATACACACCCACATCTGTGGGGACTTCTTGTCAGGCCTAGAAGACAGATAAACTACATAGAATCTCGTCATGGGATAAACCATGTATTTGCAACAGATTAAGATGCTTCACTGCTGTACGGATGCTTGGTTTTGTGACCTTGCCAGATTCTGCAAGTCCTTAAAATCCCAACAGACAAGACTCACACATCAGGCTGCATGACAGCACGCTGCTGATGCATGAACTGGAGATGCCACAGTGGGGAATGGGAAAGAAGTCGGTAAAAGAGCAAGGCTGATGCTCATCACATGAGACTTGACAGGTCTGTGTTACAATGAAAGACAAGTAAACGATTCCTGTCCATGATTTTTTTTTTCTTCTTCTGATTCTTGGAACACAAGATACTGTTGGTCTCCTTCCTGTTAAACTTTGCCACCACTCAAACTGTAACATAGAACTGAAATGCAGCTTTTCATTTTGTGGATAAGGGACCAGTGTAAATCACTACAGTTCTGCCATTGATGGAAATGAGCACTGGAGTAATCTATCGTTGTGCTGTTGTTGCCATGGCTACTGGGTCACAGCACCAGATATGCCATCACATTTCCTGCATCCTTGTATTCTACATGCAATGGTTTCATTGACTTATAGAAAAGGGAAAATTTGCATTGTGTTTTTCATTTTCTATTGCATAGCATGTTGTCTTGTCTGCAGTAAGCTCACTGGGGTCTGTGGAGATCAAACAGGCATTTCATACTTCTCCCTCTGAAGGCATATTCCTTTGCTATGTGTCCTGGGGCTGAAGAAAAAAGCCTGTTACTCTTGACTCCAGTCTCCACCTAATCTGAGCACTCACACCGCTAGGCACCTGCATGTCCAGTGACCTGTGCAGGCAAGGGATAAACTGCCACCTGGAGCTGAAGGTGGCAGTACTTTAAGTCTTCTGGCACAGTTTTTGGTACAAAGTGTAACTTTAAAAATCTTTAAAATGTCAGCTCATATACTCCCTGAACAAGGGCTTTACGCTCAGATTCTGCATACCGTTCAAGAGGAAGACCAAAGCAGCGTATATTCATTGTGATGGGCAGGTTATAAAGGTTATAGAAAATATGGAACTAGAACCCATGCTTGGAGCTGTGCATATATATGTAGGGATATTTAGTATCAGTGCATGCATCATCAAATTAAAAAATGCAATTAAATTACTGATTAGATGTATTGCTTATGTAATGCTTTTGCAACAAGCTTTCTATTCATGGCGAAATGTCATCATCCTAAGCTTTCTGTATATCAGAAGAATGGTTCTTTTACTGTCCATGCATTTCTATACCATTAATCACAAGATCTGTCCTAGAGAAGAGGAAGCTCTGATGGGAGAAAGGAGCATGTTTAGTTTCTGTCAAGCACGGAAATTATTAAACTTTGCAAACACGATAGTGTTTTGTCAGATGAATACATATCATGTTGCAATTCTGGGTGGTCATTGGATGACATTGATGGCTCTATGCTCACAACAGCTCAGATCAATCAGATGACATAGAGAGAGGGGTTCTGAGGCTACTGCTGTGGTAAGAATTTTCACGCGGTTCCTCCTGTCAAATCATTTGTGCATTGCAGAAGTAGTTGTTAAAACAGCATAGCAGCAAAAGCTGTGTAGTGAATTCAGTTGTATTAACTTCCGCAGAACAGCCAAGGGAAGCAGCAGCCATTAACAATGGGGTTTAGGCTCTCAAACCAAGCAGGATGATGTTTTTTTTTTTTTCCCTACTCTTGGTGAAAGGCTGGCTGGTTAAAGAAAATAATCTTACCAATTTTATCAGATATACATACAACCAATGAGAATTCTAGGGGTGTTATGTTAATTCATTTTTCATCTGACTTGTCTGTCTTCCCTCAGTATGATGTGAGCATAAAGCTTCCAGTAATTAGTGGAAATGACAGTGACAGATATTCTACAGTTCATTGGATTTACTTTTGAAAGTTTCTGCTACAGGAAGTGTAGGCTGAAGTAGAAAAAGAAGATGAAAAGAAGAAACATTTAGTTAGAAGAACTGCATGTAATCAGACTGCATATTTTTCGGTCCAAATCATAAAAATGAATGAGGAAATAAATATATTCACAGCTAGCTCTAATATAATTCAATTTTCATGCTTTTTCTCATCTAGTAAGAATTTCAAGCTAGAAACACAGTTGCCGCTAATGATATCATGGTGATTTTATCAAGTACTTCCCATGAATACTCTCCAGCTGTGTCAGAAGAGGCTGTTGTGGCAGGAAGCAACCTAATAGCTATTTTTGGGTCCCTTAGCTATGCATGACTCAGGAAGAAAAGGAATCATTACTTGATTTTCTATTCTGCCTAGGTACTTAAAACACCAGTCACCAGGTCTACTCAGATATCAGTCCTGTTTCATCAGGCAGATGAAGAATAAGCCTCTGGAACTCAAATGTGAGGATGTAATTCTGTGAGATGCTGATCCCCTGTAGATCTCATTAGCTTTCAGTTAGAGGCATCCACCTTCTCTCAGGTCTGAGATCATAGGCTGAGATTCAAAAGCAAAGGAGGAGCCTCAACTTGGGCTTAAATGTCACGTCAACTTCATAAGCAACACTTGCAGTCTCTAAAAGCAGCCAGGAATTTTTTCACCAGAGCAGAGATGTTGAGTGGTCAGCAGATTCCATACATGCTTAGTAACATATTGTCTGCCTCCATTTCACTCCTTATTTCCAAGTTAAATTCTTCCACACTTCACCGTTTTCCTTGTTATACATGCAGTATATTATTGTGTGCTAGGGAGCCGGCAGTAGCCTGTAACATTAGGTCACCATAATTTTCCATTAAAGGTGAGTTTTCTAACTGTTTCAGAGAAATCATCACCATCACATCCTACCCCTGTTATCTGCAACTGTCTCTTAATCTGTTTGGAAAAATCATTGGGGGAGGTTGTGTTCTGTGTGAGTATGTCCTTGTTTTGAATGTCTGTTTCCTTCTGTTGCTTTTGCTCATCACAAAATTGTACATCTCGCCAAAATAATAACTGAACATGAACATCTGAACCTGAGGGCAGGTTCAGCCATAGTAACATGGTGTAGCTCATTTTGCCTGGCCATCCTCAGGTGTGCTCATTTGGCACGCAGGGCTGACAGTGCAGAGGAATTAATCAGGAAGCGAACTGGGCTGTTTGCACAGTCTGTTCCAAGTTCTCTGGAACCTCCAAAATATGTAGAAAGCCAGACCATAATGGCCGGTAGATAAAGATGGGATATACTAGATTAATGTTTTGCAGAAGAACCCGGTTCTGCCATCATGACTTCTACATAACAAGCAAAATATTGCCAGCTGGCCAGAGAGTCCCCTTAGATACTCACTACAGAAACCACTGTGAGGTTTTAAGACATTGCACAGAGCTGGCCAATTTCTGACCAGACCTGGTGATGGGCACTCACACAAGTCATATCATTAGCTCTTCCCCTGCAGCAGCAACTGCAGTAGTAAGAAGCAGTAGTAACGGGCAGTCCTCAGGGATGGATCCCGTACGCTCCATGCTGCAGGGTAACTCTCAGTACAGTCAGCTTCCATGTTCCTCATTTTTAGGGTGCTTAAGTGCAGTCAAATCTGCATACATGTTTAGTTCTCGCAGGTGCAATCAAAATGCCAGACTGTATGTTCTAGAAGAATGAATGTGGTTGGAAGTTTGTTTGAAAGTACCTTTGTGTTCTGCCTTTACCCCAGATTCATTGGGTGGCTTTAAGGAATTCTCTGTCTCCCTTTCCTCTGCTGTAAAATAAGATAAAATTGTTATCTCATCTTAATTGTTGCTGGTTTTGAGGGTGTTAGGGAGGGAAAAAACAAGAGTTGGGAAGTAGAAAAAAAACCCATCAAAAAAGATCTTGAGGAAATTAATATGATTGTGTTCTTTGAAAATGGTGCTTAATACGATCCAGTAAAAGAGCGATACTTAAAAATAAGGATAAAAATAATAAGCAGACAATTATTTCTGAAGCAGCATCTATCTATACACTTTCTGAAGAAGATAAATTAATTCTTTAGTTGGAACTCCATACTGTGAGAAGCTTCTTCCTATGTTTCTGGTAACTGTACTGAAATGCAGAGGAATGAGAATTAATGTTGCGCTGTCAACAAATTTTAATCTTGCTTTAGATTTGCTAACAGTCTCTGGGGCATTTTTTCAGACAGCAATCTGCTAGTTCAGATAACTTCAAGTAAAAATCTTCCTTCAAGAAAATGCAAGATTCTGGAAAATGTTGGGGGTTTTTTTATATCTCAAGGTCTTGCTACTGGCTTTGCATAGAAGAAGGAAAGTCTCTGTGGCATACACTGTTCCAAAATCATCCACTGAGATATTCTGGTAAGTTTTTAGCAGGGCCTGATGGTTTGCATTTTAAATTTCCTCTAGTTTATGAATCATTCTTTATGTTCTTGGAACAGGTACATTCATAAGGAGGGATTTACTTTAAGCTGTATCTGCTTCCTCAGATTTTAGTACATTATTATTCTCATCTGGTTAGAAACACAAAGCAAGGTCATATGGCTCCAGTTTCAAGAATATGCAATGTAGATTTGTGGTTGTTAATCTCATTTGTCACTAGGATTGCCTTCATAATTACTGACCTGTCAGCCTTGTAAACTAAAAACATATGTACCACAGTAATGTCAACCTCTTTGTATTCATCTAGTGTCCCAGATCATTTCAGCCCTATGACAGCTACTGAAATATATGACAAGTTCACTCAACCAATAATGGCAATGAATACTCTTGTTAAGGACATGTAGGCAAAGCATTACATCAAGAGCTCTACAGTTCAAATATATATTTTTAGGGTGGCCAGAGCTGCACTGTGAGACATCAGTAAAGAGGGAGAAAAAGATACAGTGTGGAGAAACATATACTGTATCTTTCATGCATGGATCTTTTGACATTACACCTCTGAGCTCTAATAGCTGTCAAGAGGCCAGGGCAAAGACCTTCTTTGAACTGAGCTGAAGAAAGAAGTCATCTGTTAGACCCAGATGGCCATTTTTATAGCTAAAGCAACATAACAACAAAGCTGTATATTTTCTGTTTTATTTGAAAGGTCTATTATCAAAAAGCTTGGAGTGTAACTAAGGAGAAAACTTGTTTTCTGTGTATTTTTAAACCTTTTTATTTCATTTTTTTTCTGGGAATAATGAGAAAGCTGAACATTTTCTGCCTGAGAGCTGCATCCATGTGTACTATATCATGCATGCTTACTAGGTTTTGCTACATGTCCCTGTCAAATGGGAATAGTTTCACTGCATGAAACCTGGTTTTACACAGGTAACAAACATAATGCTGCTTTCTAAAAGCAATGCATCAGGAAGTGAAGACAAAAGCCAGCAGGAGCTTCAATTATACAGAGGAAAAACAGATGTATGGATCGATACGCTGTATGGATGTAGCAGCTTTTGAGTCAGCCATGCCAAATGGTATTCAGAGTCAAGGTTTATCACAGAGATGGCACCTGCTCCTATTCTTCAACAGAAAATTGCTGCATATTCTATTTGATTTGCAGCAACAATATTTACCAAAAGAGAAAGGGCTGTCATAGGAAAGAATGTCAAGAAGCCTACCTGAGCTGCCTCCACAACTCAGGGAAGTACACTGGTGCAGTGCCCAGGCTCTGAACAGAAGGGAGAATAGAAAGGGGAAAGACACACACTTCAACCACATGAGCAACAGAGGCACTATAATTGTGGACACTCAGGGGAAACTGATTTTCCGTAATGACTTTATGCAGAAGTAGATTGTGTTTGCCTACGCATATGGGGTGGGAGACAGGGGGGATGATACAAGAAAGGAAGGAAAGGTTACTGCCCAGAGGCTGGTGAGTACTTTGCACATATTGCCAGAAGAGGGAAGAAATATTACAAACTTTTCGTGACCTGAGGATTCTTCTTTGAAATAATCTCTGATGCTTTCTGAAAAAAATAAAAGACCAGCTGATGCTGAGAACATAGTTTGTAAGTGCCACACATCACAAGTAAAACCATCCCAAATTCAAACACAGTTACTTACACTAGTGCCCTCTACTTCACAACACTTTTCCATAAGAGAACAAATCTGGTGACGCACCATGCACTTTTCTTGCTCCTGCAGGTTTCAGCTATCTGAAGTAGTCTGCTTTTCACAGGTCCCTATCTCTGCACTCCAGGGTTTGAATATGTAGTCTATAGCAATATCTCAGGCTCCGGGCAGTGCAGGTAATCTTGTTGAGTGCATCTAGTAGTTAAGGACACTTACTAGTGCAGCATAGTTGGCAAAGGCAGAATGAGTGACTACTGTCCTCCAGCAGCTTTGACCTACACGGTGTTAGACTCCAGCCGTGGTCTCTACTTCTGCCTCATGATTTTCTCTATGTCGTCTCTCCCTGGTGACCGCTGTCTATTGTTTCTTGGTAAAAGCACTGAGAAAAGACAGAATTAAGCTCTGAAGGCATTTTAAAGGTGGGAGATTTTTCTCTGTGCTAACCTGAATTGCATGTAGATCACATGTACATTAATTTGAACACACACAGTGGAGGTTTTAATTTTACATTCATATTGCATATCTTTGTATTGCAGATATCATTTGAAGTAACAGAGGTTAGAGTTGGCAGATCTCTGTTATACAAAATTAGCAGCTGTGCTAAAATCAGAAGTAAAAAAGGCAATTCATAACATTTAACATAGGTAATTTTCCTATATGATAATAAGTATCTTGTATATCCATTGCAATCTCAACTGCTTGAAGACAAGATCAAACTATTAAGAGCATCAAAAATCATCTCTTGCACACACAAGAAACAAGCATAAAAGAAGTCTGTGTTTCAAGGTAATAAATTAATGTTTATACTAGTATAGTAAAATGTTGATTAGTGTTAGCATGAAGTTAGCAATATCTTTCAAAATAAATACATAATATCATAGGATATTTCCTATTTATTGGCTGGCATTTTTGATAACTTCAACAATGTCATTAACTAGTATAATTTACATTCACTTCAATTTAAGGCAGGCCAATGTTTAATTACTGGGTACACAACTAAAGTGCATGTGTCCTTTCTTTCAGCATTATTTTGGCTAAGATTATAAATTTAGATGACTAAGGAAAGGAGTGGTCATTGTGGGTCAGAGTCAAGTCAGTACACTGTGATAAACATGCAAGTGGTGTCAGTACTTTTTTAATATATAAAATATAATTGTTTTCAAAGAAAGAGATTGAAGATTACTTAAGCCTCATGGAGGGATCACAGGAAGGTTGAGTTTCTTTAGGATACTTTAAAACTCAATCTTTATCCTCCACATTTTCTTCCTGCCAGCTCTTTCCCAGAACCCTGGTAAAGGCTGATGTCACTTCTGGGCTGGTTAGTGTCAGGATACAGCTGTTCCAGGCTACTCTCAGACTCTTCTTACTCCATTTCCTCTACCATCTCCTGCTGCATTTGCTAACAGAAAACATTTGTGTTTACTTTCAAATGGATGCTGGAAAAGCTGTCAAGTCCCTTCTCAAAGACTTCCTCTGGTGAAACAGTGTCAACAGTATAGAGCTCTTCATGTACGAAAATAATTGGAAGTGGGCAGTGCTGGATCATGCGTGCTGCCTGTGTTTAAATGCTCTCACCCAGCAGGAAATGAAAAAGTAGCTTAATATTACCATTCTTGAACACTGTGAGATATTAGTCTGAATCTGCATTACCTTAAGTGTCAGCACACTACCAAGCAAGGTCATGACTACATCCACCCATAATTCACCCCTGAGCAGTCAGAATTGACTTCTGACATGTAACTACATTCAGCAAACATATTTAAGTTATCAGTACTGTGCCTTCGATGGCTGCAACTCAGCCTCACGTTCTGTATTGCTTTTAGTGGACCCTCTGGTAACCGACAGAGGGAAATTGCTTGGAGGAGTGAACAAGAAAATAATAAGCAGCTAAGCTAAGCTCTTGGCCTGTGTTAACAGATATAATTTATGCCATTACAAAGTGTCCCCTACTGAACATTTCTCCTTCAGAAACTGATACAAATGGGGAAAAAAAATCTGCAATTATTCTAATCTTATTATCGTTCAGTGATGATCCCCTTCTGTTTCTTCTTTTTGGGATCCTGAACTCAATGTTCAAGTGCTGTGTAACACTAATTTTTAAACCTGACTTTGACACTTTGCTTGGTGTGCACCTTTCCACCCACAGAATCGTGGCTGTGTAAGCTGAGGGAATGCTTAGTTTATGTAGGCTAGGATATGTAGGCTTGTCTTATATAGGCTTGTATAAACTGTGCCTTCCCTCAGGTTCAGGCTGTGCAGCTAAACAGAATATCCAGAGGTCTGCAATTTGCAAGCCGACCGTATCATTGTGAGGGCTAGTGTCCCATATTTAAATTATTTTCCTTTTTTTTTTTTTAGACTAGGCTAACTGGGACTTAAAAATAATGTTCTCACTCTATTTGCTTGCCCTTTGGCCAGCAGAGGCTCTTCTGGGTAGGCAGGCTAGCAAAGCTTTTTGGACAAGATTTCGCAGGATCTTAATCATCTTTGTCAGGGGCTGTGAAGATGCCTTTAGTGTAATTGATCCCTTGACTTTTCTTATGCCTCAGTTCCCTTTGCATGCTTTTTGTGATGAAGAGATAATTCCCTTAACAAGGTGCATTAAAAAGCATTTGGAATTCTGCTTTTGAACTAGTGCAAGAATTACTTCAGACAGGCAGCTGAAGTGTTGGAGACCTTCAATGAACTTCAGGTCCACAAAAGTCAATAGTTTTTCCACTAATTTCCATGAGGTTAGCACGTCTTTGGTACTGAACTTTTTCCACTAATTTCCATGAGGTCAGCACGTCTTTGGTACTGAACAACATCTTTAGAAATGGGCTTGGGGCTTGTTTTTTTTTTAACTTCAAATCAGCACTGCAGAATAATTTTACAGAATTAAATGACCTCTGCTATGTTGTTTTCCCTTTGAAGCCACAGGGATCTGTTTCACAAGGGATTCACTTTTCATATCTAACTCCTCTGTGGCTTCACAGGTGTTAACTACTGCATACATATCCCTGAATGCACAGAAAGGAAAATAAACACTCCCCATAGCCTCTGATTATATTTGACTCAATCTCATTAGCCAACTTGTTTACGTTGTTTCAAATTAAACACTTACTAACCAAAGCCTGATGTCTCCAAAATAATTTTAATGCATTTGCTACTGTTCACAGCATTTTAGCTACTCAATGTTATTTTGAAAATACACCCTCAAAGTACTCAGGTCTAATGACAAATAAGATCATCAATGGCTTTTTACCATTTGCACCCTCCTTGTGTCTTATATTACTTTCAAGTACTTATGTTACTTTCTTCTGCAGAATAATCCGCAATATTTACTTCCGAAGATTTCCTAATATTGTTATTCAGAGTTCTTCATTAGGAGATAATGAAAAGATTAATATTAGTACTGTGGCACCACATCACATTTTAAATATACATCCAGGCAGCTTTGTAATTTTCCTTTTTGGAACAGTTGTTCTGAAGTTTGGTGATGGAAAGTCCTAAGCAGAATCTCCCCCCTCCATCCCACGATATACAGCTAGGTGGCAATCACAGGGGTGGACATCTGTGCCCATAACATCTTTGGCATTTTAAAATTTCACCTGAAGTTCTTATTCATCAGATAGTTAAATTCAGCCCTCAGATCCTATGCAGTTGTGCGAGTTAAGAGTTCTCAGCTTTGTGCACATTCCAGTGTCCTGTGACCAAACTGTCACTGCTTCCCAGCTATCCTTTCTGATATCTGTGTTGCTGTAGCTAAAAGGGACCAAGAATGGAATGTCAGCACAGACATTTCATGTGTATGGAAAAACAAACACATTAAACCCAAAACTGGGCAAATATGTTAACATATTAACCAAGGCCATACGGTCTGGGTTTTTGCTTTTCTTCATTTAATTCTCTAGTTTTTCAGCAACTTGATACCTAAGTAGCTTTCTGCTATCTCTCCTCTTGCAGGAGCTCTGGTGTCTCATTTCTCCTTTCTGAGTACTCTCCTACTGAATCCTTAGGAGACTGGTTTTTCACAAATCTATTACCAAATGTTTTCTGGGTTTATTAATTTCTTACTGGAAGTTAAATGTTCACAGGGAGTATTGCCAGTACAGTACTTGCTAAAAACTTACCCTGTCTTCTGGACCAATCACCAATAAAGAACTGAAGCTCAGCTTGGCATAACAGACTCTTGGAGGAGAGTGCTTTTCACACACCCACATATACATACACACCCTCGTCCAGGTATCCTCCCTCCTGTCACCATCAATTGTTTACAGACGTGCAGCCAGATTATTTTGATTTAACACTGCTCTTTTCTGAGGTGTTTTTAAGTAAGTTTTCTGTGAAGTTTTTTAAGGCACTGCATCAAGTAACTATTAATGTCCAGACTGCACTGACCAAAATCACTCCTTCCATTTGTTAGGGTTGACCACATTCAACTCTCTTCGTACAGTGATACCATTTATTATTTTTAGTTCTGTTGACTTTGACAGACCTAATCTTCCTACTGTCATGTGTGCCTGACCTTCAGGGGAGGTAATCTATATTTTCTAAATTTGGAATAACTTTAAAATTAAGCTTAAATACACCTTTCATTAAACTCTTTTTTTACCTTAATTTCCTTCTTAGAAGTAATTTGGTAGCTTTAAAAATGCCTAGTCCATGCTATCTTTTTTCCTTATCAGTTCTTGATTTTCTCTTAATTATAATGCTGATTCTTGCCCTTGCAGCTTGACCTGCCAGACAGACACATCTCTGCTCTCTATATTTATTAGTTTCTTCCCTCAAAATTCCTCTGACCACAGACCCTGACACAAGTTCACTTCCTTCCTGGGTGAGCATCATATCTGAGAGTCTTTGATACTGCCCCGCCTTGTGCCTTTCGTAACCCTCCCAGGCTTGCAGGCCTGTGGCTGAATTAGCCACAGTATCCAAAGGTGTGAAACGCAGGAAAATGTCTCAATAATTTCTAACAGTCCAGGAAATCCAAGACAGAAGGACAGGCAAAATGAATAGACTCATTTGTGCAAAGAGTAGCATATACATACGGATGTATTACACATGTCCCACAGAACCATAGGATCTTGCGTCTTCTGAAGAAAGGCTTTCTTTCAGAACACCATGGTACTTGGAAAGGCCATTCTTTCATTTTTCATGTGCCAGTTACTTATTTGATAACATTGCAGTTAACACTTTCTAAAGTGGACTTTTGCCCTTAGACAGTTTGTTGAAAGACTGCACTTGAGTTTCAAATCTGTGCTTACAATATGTGGGAATAGTGGCAGTCCAGAACTATCTGCCTGTCTTAAATGTCCTGTTACTATTCTTAATCTCCCAGCCCTCTAAATTAGATAAACAAGAATTCCAAACCAGGGCACAAAATATACTAGAAAGCTGCTCTTGTGTCTCACCGTGGTCATCCAATTTTGCAGTGTTCAGGTTTTGAAAAGTACTTCTTACCCACCACAAGTCCTAAAAGTCTATCTCGAAAGTGGCCACATGCTCATGTCTGATGTGTTCTCATTCAGCAGTAAAGCCTGCCATTTCTTTGCAGCTTTGCACAGCATGTACTTTCTTACACCAGTACTTGCAAGTGTAACCTACTCCAGGTGGTTTGCCCAAGTGCAGCCAGTCACATGAACTTTGAAGGAGTAGAGAATCAGATTCAGCAACTCCGACTGCTACCCCAAATCTCTCTCTTAATTTCTCTAGCTGATCTTCATTATGACAAGCTTATGCAGTAAATTAATTGTATGTATACCATTTAATAAGAAATACTGAGCAAAACAAGCTTGATACAACCATCATGTGACAGGACACAAATCACGTTCTAACTTGAAATTTACTTACCAGGAAAATGTTTAGTCCGTGATTTTCAAACTGAAGCATATCTGAACCCCTTTATGTGGTAAAGAATGTCTTTAAAAAAGCCTAAATAACAGCAGGCTTAAACTCCCTATAAGGCAGTCTGTCCATCCACTAGACAATGCTGAGGTGGTCTGCAAACATAAAAAAAATTGAAAGGTAAAGATGATCAGCTGTATTCCATGTGCATAATCCCATTTTTCACTTGCACTGATGTTTGGGGTTTGCATAGCAAGGTTTTGGTAGCAGGGTGGCTACAGGGTTGGTTTCTGTGAGAAGCTGCCAGAAGCTTCCCCCATGTCCGATAGAGCCAACGCCAGCTGGCTCCAAGATGGACTCGCTGCTGGCCAAGGCCAAGGCCATCAGCGATGGTGATAGCACCTCTGTCATAACATATTTAAGAAGGGGAAAAAAACCTGCATAACAGCATCTTGCAGCTGGAGACAGGAGTGAGAACCCTGCAGACACCAAGGTCAGTGAAGAAGGAGGGGGAGGAGGTGCTCCATGAGCCGGAGCAGAGGTTCACCTGCAGCCTGTGGAGAAGACCATGGCGAGGCAGGCTGTCCACTGCAGCCCATGGAGGTCCATGGTGTAGCAGGTATCCACCTGCAGCCCCTGGAGGGCTCCGTGCCGGAGCAGGGGGATGCCTGAAGCAGGCTGTGACCCCATGGGAAGCCTGTGCTGGAGCAGGCTCCTGGCAGGGCCTGTGGACCTGTGGAGAAAGGAGCCATGCCAGTGTAGGTTTGCTGGCAGGGCTTGTGACCCTGTGGAAGGGATCCATGCTGGAGCAGTTTGTGAAGAACTGCAGCTTGTGGGAAGAATCCATGTTGGAGCATTTTGTGGAGAACTGTCTCCCGCGGGAGGGACCCCACGCTGGAGCAGGGGCAGAGTGTGAGGGGTCCTCCCTCTGAGGAGGAAGGAGTGGCAGAGATGTGTGATGAACTGACCGCAGCCCCCATTCCCCTTCCTCCTGCACCGCTCGGGGGAAGGAGGCAGAGAAAATCAGGAGTGAAACTGAGCCCAGGAAGAAGGGAGAGGTGGGGGGAAGTTGGTTTATTTTAAGATTTGGTTTGATTTCTAATTACACTACACCAATTTGACTGGTGATAAATTAAACTAATTTGCTGAAGCTGAGTCTGTTTTGCCCATGATGGTAGTTGCTGGCTGATCTCCCTGTCCTTATCTTGACCCTTGAGCCTTTCACCGTGGATATTTTTTTTCCCTTATCCAGCTGAGGAGGGGAGTGATGGAGTGGCTTTGGTGGCACCTGGTGTGCAGCCGGGCTAAACCACGACAACTGATCAAGAATTTTTTATTTAAGACAAGGAATTTGCCAACAAAACAAAAACACTGTCCTGGTTTCACCTGGGATAGAGTTAATTTCCCTCCCAGTAGCTGCCATGTTTTGAGTTTAGTAGGAGAAGAATGTTGATAACACTGATGTTTTCAGTTGTTGCTGTGAAATCAAGGATTTCTTCAGTTTCTTATGTTCAGTTAATGAGCAGGTGTGCTGGAGCTGGGAGGGAGCACAGGCAGGCAGGGAGCCCAAGCTGGCCAGTGGAAATATCCCTTACCATGGACGGCATGCTCAGTGTATGACTGGGGGTTGGCTGGGGGCAGGGGGCTATCAGCTCGTCTCGGTTTCCATGCATTTTGAATTCTATCTTTGGCTGGGAGTTTCAACTTTTTTCAGGCTGCGAGTGGGTCATCAGGTGGTGAGAAAAATTGTGTTGTATATAATTTGTTTTGCATATTCATTATTATGATTGTTATTACCATTACTATTATTAGCACTATTAGTAGTATTTCCTTTGTGGCTTTATTAAACTGTCTTTATGTTAACCCACCACTTTCCTCTTTTGTCCATTTCTCCTCCCTATCCTGCTGGGGAAAGGAGAGGGGTGAGTGAGCCGCTGCCTAGTGCTTAGCTGCCAGCTGCCGTGTTAAGCTATGACAAACACGGACACTCCAGAATCTATAATTTTTGCAAGCCAAAAGACTTAGAGAATTAAAATATAGGCTAAAAAGATTCTTATATTCATCTGAGCTAAAAGAATTTAAAACCAACTTCTTTCACAAAATTTTTCAAAGAAGTGGGTTTGGTTTTTTTTTTCCAGCTTACATCCTGGCAATAGCAAACACAACTTCATTTACTTAATAGATACTGTAGATCACTAGGGACTTTGCCCTACTTTTTTTTTTTTACTGTTCATTAAAAATGTTTCTTAGAGGACTGTTCAATTAAAATCATAGTTTTATCAACAAAGATTAGGCGTAATGTTATTGTTACTGAATGCAGGAATACAGTTGTGTATCAAGACATTTTCAGTAATTTTTAACTTGTATACATTTAAGCACCGGGGGAAAGTATATTAAAGTAATGAAAATTTCTCTTAAAGGAAATGCCTTAAAGATCAGACATCGTCAGAAGTTGAAGAGCCTGACATGATTTACCAAAGTTCAATTCTAGCAGCTGTAGCAATTTCAAGAGATAAAGGCTGGGAGCCCGTAAGGAAAAGCCTTTCCACGCTTTCCTTCCAAACAGTCATGGATTTCACAAAAGGCATGAAGCTTAAAGCATGAGTTGCCCAGAAGGGGTCTGGCAAGTTTATGATGAAAGAGGAATCAATTTATTATGACCATACTCTTGAAATTTCTTTTGCTTTTTTTTCTTTGACCTTCCTTTTTCTTTTACAATGGCAAAAAAAAATGAATGAGAGAATTGAACAAGCTGTCCTCACTCTGCTTCACAGTAAGTCCTGCACTTGCAGTAAATGCGGCTAACATCTTACCCCAGCACTGCCAGACGCTCACCATTGTAAGACAGTTGTCCGCAGCTTCTAAATTTTGTGAAACTGTGCTAAAAATTTCCATTTCTGTTGGAAGAAAATATCTCAAATTAATGTTACACTTTCCTGTTGAAAAAGTAATTTAAAGTCCAGTGTCCTCTAGTGACACTTTGATTTTGCGAAAACTGAATGTTATCTAATAACAGGGCTATCCATTAAGTTAATGAATATATAGGATCTGCTTAGCAGCAGCACTGAATCTAGAGGAAACTGTCTAGGTCACAAGAACAGGACTCTAAGCATACTGAATAGCGCTACTTTAAGTTACATCTAAGAGATTTGGGACTGTGCATACAAAAAAAAAAAAAAAAAGAGTTGAGTATTCTCTT
>Ga0065711_1038277_pt1 | contig 18958 bp, 21 predicted proteins | sample Hoacrofraction12_FD_59098 | JGI IMG/M metagenome (GOLD analysis project Ga0065711, IMG submission 59098) | Hoatzin crop microbial communities from Cojedes, Venezuela - Epithelial fraction 12 v2 (version 2) | ecosystem: Host-associated > Birds > Digestive system > Esophagus > Crop | place... | reverse complement strand
GGACCGGGGAGGCTCGGCGCCTGAGGCGAGCAGGGGGCCTCGGGGTGGCGGGCGGCTGCGGGGCGTGAGGCCGGGGGGCCTTGAGGGGATCCCGGGAGGGGCCCAGGGCGAGCTGGGCCGTGGGGAGAAGGGGAGGCTGCGGGGGAGCCGATGTGGGATCCGTGTGTTGGATGGAGGCCGCCATGGGGTCACAGCGCACCAGGCCTGCGGCCCCCAGGCCCGAAGCCGGGCAGGAGAAGGCTCCCGGGGCGGCCGTGCCTGGCCCGGGTCAGGCTGCCGGCTGAGCGAGGCCGAGCGGCATTGCCCAAAGATACCAGGCCGTGGTGTCGGCCCGTGGAGCCCCTCACGGAGCGTGCTCTGTCTGCCTCGCTCATGTGATGGCGGCCCATACTCGAGGCCCGCGGCGTGCCAAGGGATGGCGGCCGTTGGAACAGACGCCTCGCTGGGATGGCTGGGCCAGCGCGGTTTCGGTTCACAGTTACACCGCAGGCCTTGGACCGCTAGCGGGGAGCGGCCTCTGTCCTGTGCCCTGCAAGGCGTGGGGAGCTGAGCTGTGGGCCTTCCCGTCAACGCCCGACGCAGCCAGTGGCAGTGCTCCTGCCTGGAAGTACCGTAGGCACGCTTGTCCTCCTTTTGTTTGTCACTGCACAGCTGTAAATTAGGAAGGAAAATCAGCAGAATAATTTAACTCGCACTTCCTTACCAGGTTGGGACTTAGCTACACTAAATCTCAAAAGAGTGACTGCATTATTGTTCTCAAGCCTAGGCTGAATACCTATTTAGGTTAAAAATAGCTAAAAATTGTATCTTGCCAAGCTTTGGTGCTAGGTCTTTTTGTCTGTCTTAAGCACTTTCTTCCTCAAGAATGAAGGTCAATAAATAAGCAATCAAAGATGTATTTTATGGTGAATTTAAATACTTTTGAAATGTAATGTAGCAAAAGCTCTGCATCAATTAAAACATCATAGCTACATTTTGTTCTCCTGATTTATATCTGTTAAGTCACCAACACTTTACTAGGCACTCTGTGGTAACACTTTGGAGGAGTAGCTCGCCAATTACTACTGATGTTAGCATAGCTGATAAAGACAATTAAGCCTAGAAATAATTATTTGCGTTAGCAGAGCCTAAGTTGTATGCATCTCTAGGCACACACCACCTTCCTGGCCTGCTTTTGTACCTAAGTGGTTGTGGGCGTGGGTGTGCTGCTTGCTGTGTGTTTAACGCCAGAGAGAGAACCAGAACGAGCAAACGAGCCAACGGAACAGGGCAGGGAATGGCCATGTGGTCATTGTCCTTTCTAGCTGACATTTTTGATCTACCTGGAAAAAGAAAAATCAATGTAGTGAACTGAATCAATCTCTGATGTAATGCTATTAAAATATAATGATGTTACATTCAGGAAGTGACTAGGTACTTCCTGGCAGAGCTGAATGAACACAGGACAGCTATACATTTGTTCTTTTGTCCTGTAACCAAACTCAGCTCTCCATTCCTCTCATCCCCCCAAAAGCCCCCTCTGTCATTATTATCCACAGATAATAAAGACCAACAACGTGATGCTGCTAGAGGAAGGCTCCCTGGCCCTCTGGCTGCTTAGTGCAAAGCATGACGCCAGCGGAGTGTATTCGATGGCAGGTAAGAGCGAGGTGTTTGTCCAACAGGAAGCTGAGCTGAGCTTGCTTAGGGTGGGGAGAGGGTGATTAGTGATATGGGCACGTGTCCACTCATCCACGTCAACGCACCTGCCTGGCGCTGTGGTATGTGCTGAGCTCCTCCTTGTGCAGGGTGCTCTGCCTGGAGCACAGATGAGTAAGCAGCTGTACCCCTTGGCAGTGACATGGGTTTGCACGGCCACTGCAGCCTGACCTTGTCATTTAAAACTAATAGATAGTTGCTATGCCAACACGGTGTCATATACTGTATTTGCACATGTCAATTAAAACGACAGAGTTACACCCTTGTGTTAAGCCAGATCGTAAGTCTGCACAGGCAAACATACACACACATATAAATAAATAGAGGAATTATTTGCGGGATTAAAAGAAGCCCTTTCTTCGCAAGAATGGTAGTGATTTTAACTTCATAGCATAGCTAAATAATTGAGGGGGGGGGAGTGCAGTTTAGAAGCGTCTGACTCAGCTTCGTGTTGTAAATCTAGTTTTACCACTGCCTTTCTGTGTGATCCTGAGTGGAGTTCCCAGCTTCCCTCAACCATAGTGGCTTTTGCTTAAAAAGAGGCATAATAATAACTGCTCAGTCCCTGGCTGAGAGTGGAGAGGGAAAGTTCACACTGAACAGCACTTGTAGAGGTGCTCTGGGTGAGTATCTGGTGAAGGGCACTACAGCATGATAATAATTGTATTGTCAATATGCTGTCAGGAAAGATGGTTCACAGTGACCTTCTAAGGAGATTTTTTGTGACTAATTTTTGTAATGTGTGGGGTTAATGGAAGTTCACTGCTCTAGACATCAAGGAATGGATAATTTGAATTAGTCAGTGGTAACCTGTATTAAAGTTAGAAGCTGCGTAATGCAGACCAATGAAGTCCTCACAGAATGCACAGGGAGAACATAACTAATTTGTGCTCAAGTACAACATATATTGAAAATACGACTTCTCCCCGTGTAGGTACGTTTGGGTTCTGGGGATGTTGGAGAGGAGTGTCTATATTAAACATCTGGTCTGCTTTAGAGTACTTTGATCAGCATCTGCCTGTGATTGAGTTCTCAGGCTGGCCAGAAAAGCAGCTGAGGTTGAGAGACAAGAAAGAGGTTAGCTGCTTTTGTATAATTATATGTTCTACTCGAACAGGTAGGAAGGTGCCTTTCCATTCAGCAGTCTTCGAAAGATAAAGGTTTTGTGACAGTGCATCACTTGGACAGAATACGAAGGCTTGCAGATAAAGTAGGATTTCAGGCTGCAGGGATTATCAGTGCTGCAGGCTGAGATTTATCAGCTATGCAGCCCTGGTTCCTATTTGCCTTTGCTAAAATCCTTTTGAAGGGTGACAGTATTCGCAAACATTAGAACTGCAAGCAGGCAAAGTCCAGAAGTCAGGATTTCTTATGATGGGAGAAACGGAACAGAGAACTTGCAAGGATTACAGTGGAAACCATGTCATGGTGAATAAGGAGTCAGGCTTCAGTCTCGGGGAGAACTGGAATCCAGCCAAGTTTAAATTAGATGTTAGATTTTTTTTCTTTTTAAACTTGATCCTGGATTTCCTTCTGTCACCTCATATCCTTTTACGGTCAGTAGCACTGTACCCATGAATATTTATTAGATTTAGACATATTTTGCAAGTCACCTTCACAACAACTTCTTTTCTTTTCCTGGAAAAACTGGTTGGTTAAGCAGAGACTGAATTTGCAATGCTAATCTTTGGCGTTTATTAACCCTTATTAGTCTGGTTGCTCAACAGGCAGATAAGTTTTGAGGCTTATTTGCAATTTAATTTCCTTCTCTATATTAATCACAGTCCGTAGTTGTGTTTAGATTTCATAATCTGGATTCCTTCACACATGAAAATGACCTGCATATTCAGCGTCCTGGGAGAAAAACAGTAGTCCTGCTGTCCGAGAGAGGGCAAGAATAAATTTTTTAGTACTATACTCCTTCCTTCCAGCGAGCCACAGGTGTGAGAAGAGGAGCAGGTTTATATATCTGCAAATATTTTCTTTGCCTTAAGCTCACAGTGAAGCTAATTAGAAGAGTAGAAAAGGCAGATACTATTTTTCCTCCCCAGACTAAGATGCTCCTCTGAACCTGAGCTAGAAGCAGTCTATTTGCTTGTGGTATTTCCAGACCTGCTGAAGGCCTAGAAAGCGCAGCCACTGAAACACACACAGTTGCTTATTGAGGTTGGTGCACCGGGAGACGAGCGGTTGGAATAAACACAGCTGTGTTTTTTTCCATTACAGTGTTCTCATTTACTGGGTCAGTCAGCCACATACCTCGTCTGTGCAAAGTTACGGGGTAAATACAGGTCCTTAGGGAATCGCTAGGACTATAGGATCTACTCATGAACTTCATCTTGGATAGAGTTCTCCAGTGTTTAAATCAAATAAAGCTGTGGTTATACCTGTTACAGCGAATGGTTAGAGCTTATTAATAGTGAGGAAAACAACCTGCTGTGAAATGTACAGTCAACCTTTGTAATCAACTGTGCTTTCAAATGCCTAATTGCTTCCAGCTCTGCCATGACAGTCTTCGAGCCGTGCACCCCGAGTTCAGGTTTCAGATAAATCCAAGTGAGGTCCCTGTGGGACTATGTGGACTATTCCTTTTGAGGAGAAGGAACTTTATTGTCATGGCTGTAACTGAGAAGCTCCCGAACAGATCTCGTTTGGGTTCCCATGTAAATGTCAACTCTGAGCAAACCCACAGCCACAAAATACTACAGTTCAGGGTTTCAGAGGGAACAGTGGCCTTGTTTCCAGGAGAATAGCCTGAAAAACAGAGGCTGCCCACAGGCCACGAGGCCCAAGGGATGGGGCAGCTCCAGGAGTCAGCTCGTATTCCAGCACTGGAGCAATTCCCACTGCTGCACTGGGTTAAGCTCATCTTCACTGCCAGGCTTAGGTTGGCTAACGGGCACCTCTGACCCCGGTTTTCACTTCAAAAAAGAAGGCACAGTCGGAATGGTTTTGAAAAGCAGGATTTTCTGTACGGTCACAGGGTTTGTACTGGGCCAGCAGAAATGTCTGCATGAGATGAATGCTGCTGGATCCCTGGGGGTGTGTGGAGCTCCCACCAGGCTTCCAGGCCATAAGAAAACCCTCACGGCTTTAGCATACAGCCAGAGCCACTTGTCACACACCAACAGCACAATGGAAGGACTTGTTCAAGCCACGAGACACAAGGCTCAGTGGAAAAGTAGCCTTGAGTTATCCGGATGCAAGAGAGAGAATTCAGCACCTGTGGCAATGAACAAAGTCAGGCCCTGTTATCAGCTTGGACTGGTGCCACCAGCAGAGACAATCTGCCCTTTCCAATAGGCTTGGGAAGCGGGGCTCCCTTCCTGAAATTCACTGTAGTCTTTGCAAGAAAACTAATCCGATTGTATCCTCCAGTTCCCCTTGTTGCAGCACTGCCTGGGAGGGGGATACACAGAGTACGATCAAATTCTCTTTTCTGGCATCTCTTGTGCTAAGGCGCGTTGTCCTACCAGCACTTCCCAGGGTGAGTCGGCTTCCTTAGTTCCCAGGTAACCCAATCTTCCCCCCCCCCATTTTTCAATTAAGCAGAAATTAATTCCACTTCTACGAACTGCTGGCCACATTCTGCTCGCGGGTACTGATAAAAATGCAGAATTAATCACTTGCTCGCCGGCGCTGGGTGGAACCCCCAGTCTCTTCATACCCACAGTGCAAATTTTCATCAGGCAGGAATGCATGGCCATTTACTGAAGTGGTGATCTCAGGAGTGATTTAGGTGCGCCTGCAGTGCACGACAGAGGTTTCCTAAGTGGAGGGAGATAAGACAAAAAAATCTCATTCTTCCGAGGCACAGATTTTTATCGTATCACAAAAGCAAGCAGCTGAAAAAGATTCCAGTCGGGAAGCACGGTGCTTTGAGAACGGGTTAGTCTGCCTGTCCTTTCCTGCCAGACTACCAGATGGGATCCCGGATGAAAACAAGTTCTTCAACAGGTTACACCTACTGCTGTGGCTCACAGCCATTATCAGATGCTGGTCTCTTACATACCTAATTCTCCGTAGGTTCTTCTTGTCTCTCCCTGCAAGGGAGCCTGGACACGTGCAGCTGCATTCAGCCGTCACCTCTGATGAACGTTACCTTGAAAACCACGAAGGCAAAGAAACACCCCCACTAGATTGGCTCGACGTTGAGTGGCAGAGGTAGTATTTTATTTTTTGAGCATCCCTCCTCAAGGACACTAAAGAGTTTGTAAAACATCACTAAACAAAAACAAAACATCGTCAACAACAAAATTGCAAAACTGCCAAAAAGTAAAATACAGCAGCATTCAAATATCGGAAAACATGAGAGCTAAAGTGCTTGAGATAATTTCTTAACTACGCACAGTCTGAAGTCAATCTTCCCCGTATAAACGCGATTTTTTCAACAGCACCTGCCTGGACGCTTAGGTTTCTTCACCAGTCTATGGCAGGATAACACTACTAAACCAGAGCCGTTACCCAAAAGGCCTAGGAGCAACAAATTTCTTTCTATCCCTCATACTAAAAATAAGTTAATAAATAATAATCAAAGAAACACATTTTAAAGTTCAGGCAGCTGAAGTCAGACTTCAAGGAAAGTGACCGTACGGATTTCCCACGCTGTGAAGTCGCTAGCATGGCCTGAAGCTGAACAAAGCTTTGGTGGGATTTATAAAGTGCTGTCTTTTAGTATTTTATGCCTGTCTTTAGTAGTGTTTTTTTTCAAACCAGCACCGGGGTTGTGAGTTAAAAAAATTCTGAAATTAACAGACCAATTTTCAGTGGATGCTGGAGTCAGACAGACATTGCACAGTGCACATAAAGATATTAAAAAAAACCCGCAAACCCAAACCAAAAAACCCCCAAACCAAACCCAACTATGGTAAAACTTTTCGTCCTTTAAAACACCCACCAAGCACCAAGAGCAAATCTGAAGGCAACGTCTGCCTCCCGGTCCCCTGGCTCCTTCCAGCAAGGATGGCTACCACACGGTGCAAGCTCAGCAGCAATGGTTGTGAGCCTGAGCCCGCAGGCCCTCAGTCCAAACCCCTCCCGGCGTTCAGCCCTCTGGGAGCGATCCAGTTTTCACCGAAGCCAACGGGATCTCCCCCGAGACTTCAGCAGACTTTGGATCAGCCCCATAGATTGACAGCAGGAGCAGGACCTTGTTTTACAGTCATCGCTTTTCTATCCAGCCAAAAAAGCCACCCTCTGAAATTCCTGAAGGGGTTTTCAATCTTCCCCTCCATGCATGCATTTAACATCCATTACGGTTAATAGCAGTTACACATGCATATCAACGGGAGAAAAGTCCCATCGAGAGGAATTAACTGGTAGTAAGAAAAGAAACCCAGCAGAAACGCTGGGAATTGCTAAAGACCCAACTCCCTCGAATAAATCCGTTTCCCCCTTTAACCAGCCGGCATCAGGAAGCTCTATAGTGCTTTTTTGTGTGTGCACGGGTGTGTGACGCGCGCGGGGTGAGCAAACGGGCGTCGTTCTGCAGCGCGCGAGCCCGTCGGCAAGCCGCCTCCTGTCTCCACGTCCCAGCAAGCGTCTCGAGCGCCGGCCCTCGCCGCTCTCACTTGTGAGCCGTGGTGTTGTAATCGTCCTGCGCCACGGCCGGCAGGGAATGGTCTATCCTGAACTCTTCCTCCAGCCCGCCGGGCGCCTTCGCCGAATCCCCCCGGGCTGCGGGTTGGCGACTGTCCGCGCCACCCCCCTCCAGCCCCAGGATCTGTCTCTGCACCAGCTTGGAATAAAGGCCTCCTTCTTCCATCAGCTCCTTGTGCGAGCCCTGCTGCACCACGCGGCCCTTGTCCAGCACAATGATGTTGTGTGCCTTCTCGACAGTGCTCAGCCTGTGAGCTATGACAAGCACCGTGTGGTTCTGCAAGTCGCCGTAGATCGCCTGCTGAATCTGCGTGGGAGGAAAAGACATTAGTGCTTGAGCATCACCGGCTCCGCTCGGGAAGGGAGAAGAGCAGCTTCGCGGTCTGTGTTAAGAAACCTCTGGATGGGAGGTTTGCTCTCCTCTGGCTACACAGAGGACACAAGATGCCCTGCAGCACTGCCAGCTCCAGCACGTCCATCCCAGCTCCCGGCTCTCCCTGTGCCGCCCCAGAGGCTGTCTCAGTCCAGCCAGCCCGCAGGAGCGGTGTGCACGCAGGTCTGATCCTGCAAGCTGGGTTCTCGTTAGAGCCAGAGCCCAGATTTGGAGGCCACGTGCTGTTGGCATGGACTGCAGGAAGCCAATAGCTGGTAAATGCAGCTGCTCAGAAGAGCAGAGCTCTTTCCTGGGTATATCAAGGCAAAGCAAGAAAGAATTGTCTTCTAGCCAAGAGACAGACAACGGCACTAAGACCTAGAGGCAGGCACATGGCCATCAGGCCACACATCACCTTGACACCTCGGGCTAGCCAAAACCAGCCTTGGGCTGGTATCAGATGCCATGGACGTGGCTGAGGACCTCCAAGCTCAGATGCTCGCGCTGCCCCACACCGTGGGCCAGCAGCCCTTATCCTCTGGGACCTGGAGGTACGTTCTCACACCTCAACCTTGAACTAGCCTTTCCTCATGTCATTAAACCAGTGAGGCCAAACTGCTGCTGGTAGAGCTGTTTGGTCGTCACATCCCAGCCGGATAAACCAGCTCAGTTGACAGAAAACTCGGGGCCTTTCCTGCAAGCATGGCTTTCTTGGTGCCTTAGCTGGGATTTTGGCTCAGGCAGTCCTACTCTCCTGCTGCAGTACTGACTTTTAAGGTCTTCCTCCGTATCCCATCCTAAAAGGCTGCACAGAGTTGCCGTATGCCAATAAACACTTTCCACATTTCAAAAAATCGGCAGAGATCCCTATCTCGTCAGGTTCATCAGGCGCTGACTGCTGGGAGCACAGGACTGTTCCCTTCTCAGTGGCTACAGCAGTGTTGGAAGCAAACTCCTGCTTAGGAATTAGCATCTTACCCAGACCTCTGATTGCACCAGGTCAAGACTAAGCTTGTCCACAGGCTGGAAACTGAAGCTACAGTCTGTTCTCCAGACCCAAATTGCCTCTTTGGCCCGAGGCACCTACTCACCGCGTGCTCGCTCTCCGCATCCAGCGCGCTCGTGGCTTCATCCAGGATGAGGATGGGGGGGGCTCGGATCAAGGCCCTGGCAATTGCCACTCTCTGTTTCTGGCCACCTGACAACTGGGCTCCTTTCTCACCTGCCTCTGTTGGGTCAAGGGAGAGAGGAAGGGGTCAAAATAAAAATCAAGAGCTGCCATCAAGCTCAGCTCCCAGCCAGCAGCATCAGGATGGTGTCAGGCTTTGAAGCAAAGACCAGATAAACGCTTCTGCTCACTTGGCAGAGCAATGTAAACGAGTTAAACATCCCTGAGGCTGCAGTCCTTCCCTCCAGCAGCAAGTTCTTTACTGTTGTCCCAGGGTTTGAGGGGCTGATGCTCATGGAAACAGCGCAGGGAAGTCCCTGAGCCTGGGAGATCATCCAAACCCCAAGACCCCCTGCCCATGCAGCTGCGTCGCTCCCATCTCTCCCTGCAAGTCGGGCTCGGGAGGGTGTGCAGCCGAGGCAGCAGCGAGGGGAAACCGGGACCTCTCTGCTGGCTCCCATAAACACATCAGCAGTCTGATCTGCATCCTCACAAAGTCCCACTGTCACAAACACATCAGCTTTTACTGCTGTGGCTTTGTCACAGGTTCACTGTCTCCCTGTGCAGGTGGGGTGGTACACGGCTCACGGGGTTCTGGGCTCTTCTGATCACTGGACTGCCAAGTGGCGAGACTGCCAGTGCCACATCTCCGTCACGCTGCCAGGCACCGGGAGCTGGACCGGTCCGGATGGGACAGGGGACGCTCACCCCGCTGCCACGGAGCGGTGGCAGAACCGCTCTCCTGGGATGGGCTCAGAAATCCTGCGACAGCTCAGTCACCCCAAAAGGCAGCCAGGGTGCTGCCCCTCTCCCCATAACCGCCTCTGCAGTGCCTCCGAGCTGCCGCGGACTCGTGCCCGTCACCACCTGGCTGACTTTTCACCTGAGGGAAGAGTCTCTGCCTTCCCTAGGCAATGCTTCCGAGTGCAAGCGGAGGGATTTTGGTACCTGTGTGGTAGCCGTCTTGTAACTCCGTGATGAAGGCGTGCGCGTTGGCCTTCTGGGCAGCCTGAACAACCGACTCAAAGGAAGCTGAGGTTAAGCCGTAAGAAATATTATCCGCAATAGAGCGGGCGAACAGCACCGGCTCTTGGCTCACCAGGGAGATCTGCAGAAGGAAAGGGAAGAAGAAGAGGCGGTTGGGAGCCGAAGATGCACTGGCCAGCATCTCGGATCATCGGCATTTGTTCCTGCTGGGTAAGGATTCAAGCAGGCAGAGCCCCACCAGCAAACCAAGACAAAGAAATGCTTCGAGTGAGCTTCCAGCGAGGATGCCAACAACAGCGGCAGCCCCAACCCAGTTTGCATCATCTGCTGGGAAGCCATTTCAAAGGAAAGAAAACCGATGCAGCGCTGGTACATTGGCATCTGGGATGGACTTCCCCCTCCAAGACCTCGCTGTGTTTTTGCTCCAGACCTGTCACTCCTATCGCTGTTTGCTCTTCCCAGTATGGGAAACCAGTTGCTGGGACAAGGCAGGCTGGATGGGCCCCCCCCCGGGGTCTTGCTGATTTTTCATTCAAGACCAGTAATCATGCTTGGGCCACGTGAATGAGCCCTCCTGCGTCGTTTAATCCAAAATTAGCAAGTTAGGGACATAGCTGCTGCAATTCCTTAATTGCTTAGCAACAGCCTCCCTGTCCTACCTTACAGCCGTTGTTGCTCACTCTCAAATTCAGCCTGTTTGTCAAACACTCAATATTAGAAATAAATTGAACCCTCCAAACTATTGCTCAGAACCGGGCATGAAGAGATCCAGCGGGACACGGTCATATTTTAATTGACTTCTCCCCATGCTCCTAATGTCACTAACACCACACCAGGCTTACTAAACTGAAAGGCTTGCTTGTCTTTTAATTTTCGCTCAGTACAGGCAGGGAATGTAAATTAGTCACACTGACTTTGGCTTTCCAGCCTGTCTCTGATCAATTGTTTTCAGGTTTTCCTGCTGACTGGTGAGGCCATTTGCTCTGGCAGCAAACAAAGAAGGCAGTTACTTGCAGAGGAGATGAAGACTGATCTGTGCTGACACACAGACGAGAGCTGAGGGGCCCACATCCCCTCTCCTGGGCAAACCACCCGGCCCCTCCGGTGCTCCAGCTGCTGCCAGGACCCCAAGAGGTTTAACTCCCCAATAGCTGAGAATTACCTTAAGCTCTTAAGGTAGAAAGTGCTGGAGGAATGCAAAACATTTTTTTCCAAACCCAATTTAGACGATAATTAATCCAACAACCAAAAACATATTTCTACTGTGTTGGCCAAAAAACACAAAACAAAACATGTTTCTTGCTTTGTTTTCAGAAGACTTCCCTCTCCCTATGAAACCACTCTCCATCCCTTTTCCCTTCCACCCCCACAAATTATTGGAATTCATTTCCTGGACCATCTCCAGTCTCCAGCTTTCTGGACATTTCAGAAGCTGCCAGATCACATCCAAAGCAACATGCAACGCTACCATCCATCCCCTTTGATCATGGCAGGCGATAGCTAGAATACACTTATCAGTCGCTCGTACCACTGAGTGCAGGTACTTGTGATCGTACATGGTAATGGGACGGCCGTCCAGCAGCACCTGCCCGTCTTGCAGAGGGTAGAAGTTCTCCAGGATGTTGACACAGGAGCTCTTCCCGCTCCCCGAAGGACCCACCAGCGCCGTCACTTTGCCGGGATGCAGGGTGAAGGACACATCCTGCAACACGGATGGGAGAGCATGCTCAGGTCCTGGCTCTTCCCAGGGTCCCCGGGCAGTGGCTTGGGCACTATGCAAGAAAGGCAGCTGAAATCCAGCCATCATGACCCTCCACCTTGGTGACGTGCCACGTCAGCCACCTCTCCTAGCTCTGAGGAAGCAAGAAGCCTCCAAAACTGCTTCAAATTTGCCTGCTGATGTAGCAGGATCTCTAAAAACTGCAAAGCAAACTAACCTCTTTGCTGCCTCCCCCTGTCCCGTGACCCCAGCCCCTCTCCCACGGAAACAGTCTGAGGCAGCTTGGCACAAAGCCCTGTACCATGCTGACGTGTTTAATGCCTCAGCAGGGAACAAGGGTTTTATTAATAAATCTCACTCCTTGCAAGGAAGGCTGGCCCCAAACACCCGCTGTTCCTTATAATCTGTTTTCCAGCATGCTGCTGAGCCTGCCTTTAGGCATCTCCAGACGGGCAGCTGACACCTCCCGCGGGCTGGGGATCGGTTATTGCGGCGATGGAGGAGCAGCGCGTGATGCCTCGTGGTGGGGAGCGCGCTGCGTCCGCGGGGCTCACCTGGAGGACCTGGGTTGCGGAGCGAGTGCGGTAGGAAAACGTCACGTTTCTGAACTCCACCTTCCCGTCCACGTGGTCTGGAGCCAGGGAGCCGTCGTTCACCATGGTTGGCTTGCGGTCGATGAACTCAAACACCTTCTCGGCAGCTCCCACTCCCTGCATCAGGCCGCTGTAGACAGAGCCAACGGACTGGAAGGGAAGAGGCAACAATGAGACCCTCCCATGCGATGGAAAAGGCAACCGGTGCGACTTGTAAGGAACAGCTGAACTATTCCCAAGTCTATAGTCTGACATTAACTACAGTCACCAGACACAGAAGAAGAATGCTTTTCCCCCTGTGCAATGTATAGAGAGGATATATGGCCGTATCCAGAGAAAGACCATCTAAAGGGGTTTGTGCATGGGTAGACCCAGAGGGGAACAGAAGAAGGAAACGCACGGATTAGGAAGAGAAGACGTGTGCCAGGAGATACACAACACAAACTTCCAACAAAATCCCCCGCGCATGTCTCTGCTCAAGACCAGCAGCTCCCCAACGCAATGGCTGGACAGAGTCCACTTACAGCAGCACATCGCACCAGCCTTCTTCCCTCCGAGGGTGACGGAGCCCTGGCCCAGGCTGCCCAGGGAGGCTGTGGAGTCTCCTTCTCTGGAGATATTCCAGACCCAGCTGGACACGGTGCTGTGCAGCCTGCTCTGGGTGACCCTGCTTGGGCAGGGGGTTGGACTGGGCGACCCACAGAGGTCCCTGCCAACCCCTGCCATGCTGTGATTCTGTGGTTCTGTTCCCCAGCACACGTGTCTCAAATGCAGAGCAGCGCAGGCTGGACCTTTCGAGACAACCGTCTGGCAGCTGATACGGCTGTTCCCTGCAGGGCTGTGGTCCTAGTGGATTTACCATTCTGCTTTCCCTGCTACAACTGCCGCACGCTGACACCGGCTTCCCTGGAATAAACCCCCATCACGTTGGCCCTTTTCCATATTCAGCCCAGAGTTGCAGAACAGCTTGTACTGCAACCTACCCTCCCATCAGGAGGGGAAAAAAAAAAAAACCCAAAGCAAACCCACCCCAAAACCACAGCCTGGAAACACCATCAGAGCCTGCAGGCATCCAAACAGATGGTGAGAGCCGGGCGAGCTGCCTCCAGCTCTGCTCCGCCGCGGCGCAAAGGCTGAAGCGCCGCTGCCGAAACCACGCTTGGCGGCGAGGAAACCTCGGCTTGATCATTTCTGCCTCGATTAGCCAAGCTGACGCCTTTGCAAGGGAAAGGCAGCCCTGGGTGGGCTCTGCCATCCCACCCACTATCCCATCTTGCTAACACGCTGCCAGCACAGCAGCTTGCAGCCTATTGCAGGCGGGGGCGGGGGGAGGGGGGAAGTAATGTAATTAAGTTTTTTAATGAAGCCTGAAATTTAACAGGCAGCTTTGTAATCCCCGCATCCTTCACGCTAGGAAATGTGCTTGGGAGGCAGCCAGGACTCTGCTCTTCAGCAGGGCCAGCCTGACCCCTTTGGTCCCCATTTCTTAGCGGGGGACGAGCTGCTTTGGGCACGTTCAGGTTGCAAGGGCACAGCAGGAGGGGAGTCGGGAGCAGAGGGGAGAATCAGCCCACCGGCGGGCAAAGCCACAGCACCAAGGAACTGCATCGCAGGGAAGTCAACTCGGGGTCTAGCCCTGCGACTGCCCTGGGACCTTCTAGCAGATAAACATCGTCTTGATGTGGGGTAGCCCAGAGGGACACACCAGACTCACCTCCATGCAGTCTCCTAAGACGAACTCATAAATGATGAAGGATATCAGGTTTCCGCTTGTCATCTGCTCCGAGATCACGAGGTGCCCGCCATAGTAAAGGATGCTGACCTGGACCACCAGGAGGGTCAGCTGCAAGCGAGAAAACACCCCCAAATCACCAAGGACAACTGTTGGAGTGGGTCCAGAGGAGGGCCACGAAGATGATCCGAGGGCTGGAGCACCTCTCCTACGAGGACAGGCTGAGGGAGTTGGGGCTGTTCAGCCTGGAGCAGAGAAGGCTCCGGGGTGACCTTAGAGCAGCTGCCCAGTACCTGAAGGGGCTGACAGGAAGGATGGAGAGGGGCTTTTCACAAGGGTGTGCAGTGACAGGACAAGGGGGAATGGCTCTAAACTAAAAGAGGGCAGATTTAGATTAGATATTAGGAAGAAATTCTTCCCCATGAGGGTGGTGAAACACTGGCCCGGCTTGCCCAGAGAAACTGTGGCTTCCCCCTCCCTGGCAGTGTCCAAGGCCAGGTTGGATGGAGCTCTGAGCAACCTGGGCTGGTGGAAGGTGTCCCTGCTCATGGCAGGGGGATTGGAACCAGATGGTCTTTAAGGTCCCTTCCAACCCAAACCATTCTATGATTCTATATTCTGGTGCATTCATAATTACTCACACAACAGCCCACAATCTGTGCACTGACATTTCTTCTTCGAGCCCTGAACTGAGCATCCCCGCCAGCGCACAGCTGACAGCCCTCGCAGTGAGCACGGATACGAGAAGGGAAAAGCAACTCCAGTACACGGGCTGATTTAAGGAGCTGGGCTGGCATCTCTCAACAAAACAGAAGTCCAGAGGGGCAACAGCCAAGGAGGGAGAGTTTATCTGAAATAACAGAGCATCTCATGAACTCCTCTCCTGGACTAATGTCCTCAAGCGTAATAAGCTACGTGCAAATTATGCAACACACGCAGTCATCTCACCACTAAAATAAACTTTCTGTTATACGAATGTGACACATTTTAATTTAGAGCACAAAATCAAGCCAAGAGTTAATGCAAAAAATCTTCCTTGCACGTACAAGTCCCTGAAGCATAACATCAGCTCTTGCCTGAAGTCAGTGTGGAGGGGGCACCACCTACTCTCGTGCAAACCACGACAGCTAGAAAGGAGACAGATCAGCTCTGATATGACAAACACCAGCCCCTGCCTTTATTCAGCTGGTTTTGTTCCGTGCTGCCTGGGTGCTCAGAAAAGCGGCGCTGCCCTGGTGCTCTGCGCGACGTTTGCGGGACAGGCTGTGAATGCACACAGACAAAAATACCGGGGAAAAAAATTCCTCCTTTGTTGCTCTGCTACAATCTGACCTTAAGATCCCGTGTTCCTTCTGAGAAAGACTCTCCCGGGGCTGTGCTAAATCCATCAGCTTTTTTCTACGCGAGCCCCACAGGAGCAGTTTTTGAGGTTTTTGCCTTCTTTGACTCGGCGCGATCCGTGCTGACCCAGTTCACGCTCCGGCTTCACCGCAGAGCCCAGGAACGATGCTAAAAATGCTCAAAGTTTGATCCCCGACTTGGGAAGCCACAAAGGCTCCCACGGCTGCACGAGGGCACCAGAACTTGCAAACCCTTCAGCAGAGACTGCTTCGTGCAGGGATAAGGGCAGCCTCCTCTGAGGGTTTTGCACAGCCTTAGTCATCAGCTGATGCAGAAGTCCCAAACCATCTGGACTTAAATGATGAAAAAGCATCTTTAAAAAAAAAAAAAATATCCAAACCAGCCAAACCCCAGCAGCCTCCCCCTGCCACCACCCACACGCAGCAAATCTCCGTTTCTGAGCAGAAGCTCAACCAACGCCGCGGCTGCTTCCCAGCCGGAGCCCCGGCGAGGAGCTGGCACAGGCAACGCAATGCAGCAACGCAGAAACACGGGGTTTTCCACGACCTTGAGCTGTTATCAATTATATTCTTATTTGCGAGAGAAAAACAGACCGTTTGGTGGCACGATGCAGTGCTGCCCTAAGGGGGAATGGATCATATTTTTTCATGAGTGAATTAAAAAAGAAAATCATGAAGAGACAGGGGATTACAGGCAGCGGACATCAAGGCTGGGCTCGCCCCGCAAAGCTCCCTGGAAGCGAAGGAGACGCACACACATCACGCCACGCGTGTTATGGGATCCGAAGCAACGTTCCCTGCCCGTCCCCAGCCCCGCACGGGGAAGACCCGGCACCGGCCACCTACCCCGCTGGACCAGACGTAGTAGGTGTAAGCCATGGCCTCCCGCTTGTTGAGTTTGTAAACCTGCTGCAGCTTCTGCCAGTACACGTTCGCCTCCGTCTCCTCGTTGGCAAAACTGCGGACGGTCTTCATGGCGGAGATGGTCTCCTCGGCGGTGTTGTTGGCCTTGGCCAGGGCGTTCTGCACATCCTTGGAGAGCTTCTGCGGGGAGCAGAGGGGGGCAAAGGGGGCTCAGCGGGCGCCAGGCTGCCTGTGGCACATCACCCTGCACGCCCCAGCTCTGCTGGCCTCGGGAAGAGAGGGCACGGTGACATTTTCCAAGGCCGTGGGCAACAAGGCTGAGCACTGGGATAGATCCCACACCTCTGGACGGCCTGGGACGCTGCACCAGGAGCAGGAGGGATTCGTTGTGCTCATAGTCCCAAGGAGGGACTTGGGCTGCGGGAGGCGAAGTGCCGTACCCAGGGCCACTTGGGAAGCCTGCGGCAGAGCCGCTGCTCCCAGTGCCCTCTGATGGGACAGGGTCACCCCAGCCCAGGAGCCCTTCCAGGAGTTTCCGAGTCAGGGGCAGGTCAGGAGACCAAGGGCAGCTCTGTTCCTCCCACAAGTGCCCAACCCACAGGATGGGGAGGCAGCACCCCAGGACCCCGCTTTGGCAGCGCCCGTGCGCGCCGTGTCCCCGGCACAGCGCAAAGCACCCATCAGCAACGCAGGGAGCAGCGGTGCAGGGCTCGCATAGCCCACGGGATGCAGCGTCAGCCACGGGGGCCTGCCTTTGGCCCACGCTAGCCCCAGGTGGAGCTCGGGAGCTCGGCACTGGCTTTAATCCCCACCCGAGTCACCCCAAAGGGAGAGGAGAGGACAGGTTGCAGGAGTTCAGGCAGGCACATATGGGACATCCCGTGACCAAGCTACCTCTCCTGTCAGACCTGAGATGCTTCGATTCCTGAGCATGAAGCAAGGTAACAGCCGAGGCTGCACTCGTCTGCCCATACAGGTTTAAGGCTGCCTTCCTGCCCCCACTGCCGGCAGCAAAGCACCCAAGCATCAGTCCCACCAGCTCCAAGGCCACCCACAATCTCCACGATGCCTTCAAGAGGGGAACAGCCCAGTAGTGCAGCACACCACGGCCACGCCAGCCGCTCCTGCCTACCTTGTAGTACTTCCCATAGACATCAGACACCAGCATGATGATGGGGAAGCCCATGAAGGTGACGAGTGAGAGCTTCCAAGAAAGGCTGAACATGAAGAAGATCACCCCCGTGGCCTTCACCACATTGCGCAGGAAGATGTTGATGTTCTGGGAGACCAGGTCGCTCACGATGGTCGTGTCCGATGTCAAGCGGGAGATGACATCCCCTGCAGCAACGAGGGGTTGGGGAAGGGGAGAGCAGGGACACATCACCATGGCAGGTCACTGCCTAGCCGTGTCCCATGCCCCGTGCCAGGGGCCAGATGGAGCTCCCCATTCAACCCAGCCCCTCGCTGAGGGTCTGGAGGGCGACATGGAAGTGGGGGGGGTGACTCTCCACCGCTGCGGATGTGAAGCGAACCAGAGGAGCTTGAACTGCTGCATGCACAAGGGAGATGAAATGCATCTGAAGGCACAAGCTACACCCCCGGGCCACCAAGCACAGCTGCAAGACCGTCGCAGCACCCTACCCTGGAGGGCACCCCGTGGGCACGCAGACGGGCGGTGGGCGTGGAGTGTTTGCTGGGCTGCTGGATGCACCTCCAGAGCTGTCAACCCAGCCCCGAGTTCATCTCTAAATGATGCCAGGAGCTCGCCAGGGACTGACGGCACCCTTTGCCGTGTCCTGGCAGGACAGCCGGGGCCGGGCACAGCACGCCCTGCGGAGCACGAGGCAGCTTCGGAGAGGGCTCTTGGGGTTTAGCTGTGCGACCCGCAGCCTGGAGCTGACCCAAGTGACCCGGGGGGTGTGGGTCTGGCTACCAAGGGGCAAAGCTCCTGCGGTGTCCTTTGGTGGAACTGAATGTTACAGCCAGCAAACATCACCCTGAATCTCTAAATACTTGGCGGGTGCTCGAGTCCAGCCGAACTCCCGTGCTTTTGTGTAAGTCCGGGGCTACCCGTATCCCCCTTGCAGTAACAACTCCGGTGTCCTCAGCTACCAGGGCACCATGCAGTGATTGCTAAATACGGCAACAGCCTCAAAACTAAAAATATCGCCGAGAAGAAATTAGATGTAGGAAAATTTACAGCGGGCTGGGCCCACACCAGAGCGGCACGGACCGGGACAGGACTGAATGGTGAGCAGGGAAAGACACAAGCACACCCAGCCAGCTTCAGATGTCTGAGGTTCCCCACGCCTGGAGCAGAGCTGGAGAGCGGCTGACCAGCAGGCACTGACAGGAGGAGGAAAGGGGGTGTTTTGGGGTGCTGGATGTCAGGCTGATTGGTGGCAATGGGACATCCCCAGGGTGCTGGGCAATCCCACCCTGACCCCACAGTGGGAAGCACCCAAAGGAGAAGAGCTTTCTGCTGCTCTTTCTGACCACGAGCGTTTGGGTGCCGTCTCTGGGTGCCCCCAACCTGCTGCGTGCTGGCAGGGCAAGGCAAGGGGAAAACAACCCCGGGATGGGACAGAGGGGTTCGAGCGAGTCCAAGGGAAGAGCGGAACCAACCTGTGCGATTCTCATCAAAGAAACTCATCTCCTGAGACACCAGCGACCTGAAGAGGCAGTTGCGAAGGCGAATGTTCAGTCTTGCAAATATGAGCGTAAAAACGCCGCCCCGGATACCTGCGGCAAATGAGCTAATTGCAGATAAGAAACGTTATAGACCAATGGACACGAAACCCGCTCCTCAGCAACACAAAGACCCCGACGCCCGGGCCGAGGGCTTGGGCAATGCTGTGCTGGGA
>Ga0065711_1008745_pt1 | contig 18958 bp, 9 predicted proteins | sample Hoacrofraction12_FD_59098 | JGI IMG/M metagenome (GOLD analysis project Ga0065711, IMG submission 59098) | Hoatzin crop microbial communities from Cojedes, Venezuela - Epithelial fraction 12 v2 (version 2) | ecosystem: Host-associated > Birds > Digestive system > Esophagus > Crop | place... | reverse complement strand
AAAAAAAAAAAAAAAAAAAAGGAAGAGCTACGTTTCCAAGTGAGCAGCAGAGATAAGATGAAATAGCCTACATGTTTTCCAGGGCAGGTGTTTAACAGAAATAAAATGATAACACTGTTTTTCGGATGGTAAAATACTTTTTACACATATTACTCATCACCAAATATCTTAGATATACCAGAGGCATAATAGTTAACAAGTTCAGCAACTTGAAATTTCCACATACTTAGCATAAATTTTCTACTATATGGCAAAGTGGGTTTTAGTTAAGACTAACACATATGAAAAAGGCAAACACAGAAACACCAGACCTAATTCTGTAACTCCTACTCACAGTTCTCAGATACGGGTTGAATACTAATTTCTAAATGATATTTTAACAACTCCAAATTTGCAGCTGTGCCTCCGAACAGTTAGCTTGCAAACGGTCAGTGTTCCAGATTCTGAAAAAATTTTGGCTTTACACAACAGAATTATCATGTCTTTAAGACAAAAAAAACAGGGGGGAGAAAGAAGAAGGGTCTGCTTCATAATATCAAGTTTTCCTGACTGTCAATCAATGCCAGAATCAGCAGGATCAAGTAGTCGTGACCTCTCCTTATAGCAAACACATGCTGCTTACCAGCTGTGGACTGTGTTTTTTACACCCTTTTCTCTATCATTCAGAATGGCTTCCTCCTAATCACAATAATCCCAAAAGCGCTAAAACATATCAATCGTCCTTTAAGCCCTGCCTACAAAAGGCCAGCCGTCCGGCCTTTATGGGCTTGTCCAACAGCAGCTGATACTTCATTCAACTACAAATCCAATTTAGCAGTTACAAGAGGTTTAGCATCACTGGAAAAATATTGGTGTTGATCCTGCACTCTTAAGTCAGCAAATATTCCTTTGCCATATTGTTTAGCTTTTTCTGCCATATTTACACTTCTGCTGGATTTCCCTGAATGACTTGAACAACAGCATTTAACCTCTGAACTGGTAATATTTACAGTTAATCAAAGAGTGATTTTTAAAATATGTTTACCACAATTACAGAAACATAAGCCTCTTTGTATTCCAACTGTTACAATTCTGAAAAAAACCCCAACCAACAACCCTAAAAACAAACACAGTCATTTAATTCAAAACCATAGAGCACACTTTATGCACTACTTATGCAGGATGTTATTTATTATAGCCCTTTGGGCAAGTTCATAGCAATTCTTTCACTTATGTATTTTTAATTGCCAAGTGAGCCAATGCAAACACTCCCTCGATCCCCCTCCACGTTTTTTTTCCTTTTTCTTTTTTTTCCTCTTTAAGCAGCAGTGTATGCAATGCCTTAAAGTAAAGAGGGGAGACCCTATCTAGGGAATTCACTATTCCCTAGCCCAAATCTGCAAATCTGTGGGACCACTCAGTTTAGGCAGCCTTTAATAACGGGAACATAAGGCAGGAAACAACTCCTCTGGCCCCGTGGAAGAGAATGGGAGCTGCTTTTCACTTGTTCTATCATGAAAATAATCAGCCTCAAACCTGCATCAAGCACAGGATTGCCATCTCTCTGCAAGGCTGCTTGCTGGAGGCACCCACCTCACCTGCACCAAGGATGCAGGCAGGTCCCCACACTCCCCCAGGGAACAGGGTGGGGGCCAAAAAAAAAATAACTGAGCACCTTAGACCTGCTGGAGCTTGTTGTTTGACTCTGCACTGAGTCCTTCAAGAGCCAAGGCTCTGGCTCTGTGTTTAGGTAGGGACCGCGCACAAAAGTGGCCATCCCAGGACAGGACCAGGAGTAGACAAAGACCGCAGGGTTCCTAAAATGGGTTATAAGTGCCGCCCGAGTGGCGTGTGTGGATGTAGACACACACACGCAAGATTACAATAAGCCACTTAAGTATTATTATACACAAATCAACTGCTTGCAAAGTGTACTGTAACTGGGTTGCCCAAGAGGACAGGGAAAAGAAAAGATCCAAGAAACAAAATAACCGAAATAATCCCTTTGGAGGCTAATAAGCGAACAATTACAATGACTCACTGAAGTTATATCATAATGATACTTCCAAAGAAGAGAACTTTTTGTGTATTGTATTAAAAACAACAACAACAAAATGATCCCAGATTGAAGCAATACCACAATTAAATTTATACAGCAAAAGGGAAATGACCTAATAGTAGCACGGAAAGATATTCTCCTCATGTCAAGTCTTAACCTTTTGTTTTTTATCCCAACTTCAATTTTAAAGAAAACAACGAAAAAGACCCATAGACACATCTGGTTCAAAAGGCTTCACTGACACTAATGCAATGCATTGGATTCTGTTTGGCAGGTCTTCATACTGGGAAATATTCCACATAAGCAATGTTTATTAATTTTCTTCTTCTGAGTTTTTAAAAACACAGACAGAACATATTTCAAAGAGAGAGGAGTGATCCAGAGATCTCTCTGAATATTCATTGATTAATATTTTGTCAGTGTCAGTTGTCTCAACAAAAGAAGGGTTTACAATTTACTCTAAGCCCCATTTAATTAAAATTTAAGTGTTACAAAAATACATGGAAATTTTTTGCTCCCTTGCAATTACATTATTTTCTACTTACTATAAACTGTATTTTACTGCAACCAAAAATGCATTTCAAAACAAACAGCAATTTTTAGGCTTCAGAGTATACAAAGAAATCCCCGTAGGAAAAAAATCCCCAAACTTGACCTTTGCCATCTCTCTGAATCAGCTACAGATGTTTAGTAGATTATACAAAAACCTAGATGTCCTTAATCTGACATTCTTTTTTTTCCCCCTGCTATGATAGGAACTCTTAGTAACCTATCTGTGAAGACCCTGTGCGACTTCCACGTGCATATGCAATTGCTGCGTTGTTTTCCAAGATAGCTGCAATTTTTCAGCGACATGAGCAGTTCAGAAAGGAGAAGGCTCTTGCCCAGCGCTACTGACAGAAAGTCTGATTTGGACAGGAATCCTTCAAATACACAGACAATGGGCTGGCTGACCTGTCATGCATGATGGATGAGTTAAGGGGATTAAAACCACTATTTGCATTAGAATAGATAAAAATTAGCAAAATAGAATTTCTCAGTAGGTGGCTTCAGTTCTGTTTGTTCTCTTAGGTAAAATGAAGTTCATTTTTAAAGGAATTACGGTTGTTTAAGCAACGCTTATTTGCAGAGGAGAAATTTTGGATGCTGGTTTGCTTTCTACTGTTTATTCTTTAAGAAATCCACTTTAACTATCACCACAACAGTATCCTTTTTCCCCCATGTTTAATATTGAAACATTACACAACTCTAATGTTTTAACCACTTTAAACTGTATGTATATCTTAACACTTATATGTTTCTAAGCTGCCTATACCCCAAAAAGCATTTTGAGTTCAGAAAGAGATGATTAAAAAGACCAAAATATTACTCTAAATTGTGTATTGATGCTTCACTGAGGTTCTGAATACGAGCCTGTGACTCAAGAACTGTAAGAGGCAGATGCCTGAAATCCTGCATGTTTCTTTTGACTAGATTCACATTGCACACAGTGATGGTACTTAAAAGACTCAGAAATGGCGGCACAAAGTAACATACTGAAAGACTCGCCTTACAGAATAGCATTATATTGTTTACCCAATATAACTTTGAAGGAAATCTGTATGAACAAGTCAGTGCACACAAGTAGGCAAACAGATGTAGGAACTCCAGAAACATCCACTGACCATCTGCCCTCGCTCCTGCAGAGAGCAACCAAGATTCGTCTGTCAAACTAGAGTTGTAAAAGCAATGGAGGTTCCCCGCTTTGCAAGGCTCACACATCCAATTTGCAAACAGTAAGCAGGCTCAAGAAAATCCAGCACATTTTAAAAAACATGCCTGTGTACTGCCAAATATGTTCTTTAATGCCTTGCCTGCTTTAACGGTGGACTGCAGTCAGACTGGTGATATATTCCACTATGCCCTGTAGCAGCATTAATAGAAAGCAAAGCTGAGGCATTAAGGAGGTAAATTTCTTCCACTGATGATATTACAAACAGGAAAAGCTGTGACATGATTTCTCAACTCAGCATTTACTATAATGAGATTTTAAGAGAGCAGGTCACTTCTCTCGCTCAGTGATGGGGGTTCTGGCCAGATCCAGAGGCTGTCTAAAACAGGTCAATGCCAGAGCCCGCAGCCAGCAATAGGGTCCCACCGTATGTCTCCCGGGGAGGGGGTGTTCATCTGCGGGTGAGGGAGGACCCTGTGAGCTGCCTTCGTCTTCCCTGTGCTGGTATTTTGTGCAGCTCTTTGCAAAAACTGTTTATTTAGCTAATGAATTATTTGGTGTCTGTGTCCCATGCAGCTAAGATGCTTTATTTTCACAGCAGGTGCAAAGAGGTATTTAAATTTGCATTATGTCCAGGGTATTTGGACTCAGTTTGTGTTAGATGACAGCTTCTGACACCAGATGGGCCAAGTGGAGAAATGTTTGACCGGCATATGAAAGAGCTTGGGATACATCCAACACTAACCTTGGTTTCCAAGTTATTTCACAAGCACAAAGTAACATTTTGTGGAGATTTTACAGCTAACAATGTCATTCTAGCTACAGTACAATAAATATCTTGCTCCAATTACGAACCCACAAGAGAGACCCACAACATACTTGAGCTACAGAGTAAGTCATTTCTTGCAAACCCAGTCTCAAAACATGCTTAAAATTGGGAATCCTTTAACTCTTTTTTTAGCCTAAAGACAGACCTGTCTGTACTTCCAGAAGCAATATGAATCTGTCCAGATCAGTTGCCCATTGCTGCTTCCTGCTCATCCCATCCAGGTCACTGATGTTTGAGCTAAAGTGGAGGAGAACAACATCCCTGCACTTCTGAAGGACTTCCAGGACACTAGCCCAAGGGGAGAAAAAGAAACCTTAATGCCATCCTGAACTCAGGTATGAGAACACAACAGGCTGTTGAAGAACTGAAGATATCACTGCTTATTTTGAAGCTCAGCTACAAGAGACAGCAATGAAGAGCTGAGAATAGCACTCTGTAATGTATTTTGTTTACATTTGGAAGTGTTCCTCATAACCTACCTATTTATCAGAGTCAAAAATGCCTGCCTGATTCTTCCTGCCCCTCTGCCCCAGGCACCGCGGCCTCCAGCGACTCCTGCAGACCACAGTAGGTCCCAAGAAGTGTAAATACCCTGCTGCCGATCTCTTTATCATTGAAAACACCCATTTGCGCCGTTCAAAATCTGCAGGTTTATCTTGGAGAATCACAAGAAAATTTTGCTTTGTGTATCTGCCAAATGCATTAGATTCTAGCTTTTGTAATTTTTGTTATATTTTACTTAAAGTGGTTGCTTTGGAAGATGGGAGGGCTCTTAAAAACAATATTTAAGGGGTAGGACAAACCAGCAAATTGAAAGAATATTACAGTTATTTATAATCTTTTTAACACTTATTTGTCTCTATAGTAAATCACTACTTTTGCTTCCCAGCTCATGCCTTTACTTTACACAACATTTATCCAAAAATGGTACATTTGGAAACCTTTTCTTTGCTTGTTTTGGATAAATGAGTAATGAAGTGCAGACAGTTTCATGTGCAGGTCTTAATCCCACTTTCTTTAGGCCTGATGCAGTAGGAGAGAAACTTTACGGTCGGGTTGTTTTGTGGCTGAATACCGTTGACATGGGAATGGAAGAGGAGACGGCTTCCAGCCACAGCTCTGCTGTGCCTCCTTGATTAGTCCCTACACTCTCTTCACAGTTTTTGCCTGTTATAGAGGTTAGTTCTCTAAAAATCGTGGTGAAGAAGGTGCATGAAAGGTGAATCCCACTTTCTACTTGACGTGCCTCCCCTCTGCCTGCACCCATGGCAGCACAGTTATCATACTGAACAACCGCAGCGACAGCGGCTTCCAGTCCTGACAGCAGCAACAGATATTTCACGTGGAGCGGAAGGACTTCGCTTCTCAGCTCCAGCATGCCTCGCTGGGGGCTGTGGGCCCAGGGCTGGCGTTAGGACAAGGACAGGGGCGGACATGGTCCAGCGCAGTCCCCACAGCTAACATCACTGGACCCACAGTGGGTGCACTGGCAGGAGCTGTGAGCGCAGTAGCCTCACGCAGCAAAGAAGAAAAGTTTAAATACACACAGATCTGGAATTGCAGTCAACATTTATTAATGTCACTTAGAGATTTCTACCCCTACCAAGCTCTCAGTTTGCTCATGTGACTTTATCATCTGTTTAGTCTAACCTGCTGATATGGTAATCTGTAGTCTCCGGTGCATAAAATTATTTCATTTTTCTTTTGAATGATGGTTCTTTATGCACTTCTCTCTCCCCTCCTTCAATGTGTGCTTGCTCTCACTTGTTCTCGTGTGTTCACTTGCTCTCTCCCCTCTCTCTCCTTAAACAGTAAGGACAAGGAATACCAGTCCTTGCCCTTCGTCAGCTCTTTGCAGGGTAACCCTCCATCCCATACTGGTTCAGCTTCAAAGATCACTGCACTTCTCCCCAGCCCATACCGTACAGACTCTACCCTAATGAACACACAAGCTGTCACGCACCACAGGAAGGTTATTCTGCAGGTGCTACTTCCTAACGGGCAAAGCCCTGAACAAGACTCCTGCATTTTACTTCTAACCTGGCAGTAGCTAGATGGATGCATCTTGGCCCATGGAGAGCTGCAGTGTCCTGAGCTTCACTGGTGCGCAGCTGAGACCAACAAACGAAACAGGGCTTTAAACTGTTAAATACTCCATAGCTGGTTTCAACCATCTGACACTGGTATGAATTCAGATGAGTCCCTTGGCAAAAAGGTATTTCAGATTAGTGGCAATGCAATCAGCATCTCCCTAACTCACAAGTTTCTGCTTTTGCAAGCACAGAAATAGTAATCCAGTGCTTTTGCTGACAGGCAGTGTACCTAAACTTCTGCCAAGTCCACCTGGCACCAAATTTCTTAGTTTTACAAACCTCCAAGCACTCTACTATATTTTGACCTTTTTATAGTATATGTATTGGTCATGAAGGCTTTTTCACCGAGGCAACTGGCAAACCCATCCTGAACCTGGCAATCGCACCAGTGTCAACATCCTAGTACACGCTAGGTTTTTGCTATTAAAAGACATAAAGACATGGTCATTGGGTCAGCCAAAGAAATTCCACCTGACATCAGGCACAGCTATAACATACACACAAAGAGATTAAATTAGTGCTGCAGAGGCTTAGTAAGGGTGCTTGCAAGATTGACATCCCTTTCATCTTTCGTAAGATGCCTGTATCAGTTACTCACCCCTCCAGACACTAAATTGAGCTTTAGGCTGAATTTCCATAGGACTGGTGGACCCGGTAGTGTTAGGTTAACAATTGGACACAATGATCTTAAGGATCTTTTCCAACCTAAATGATTCTATGACATAAGAACAAGAAGTAAAAATACTTACCTCAGAGGCTCACAAATGTTTATAAGAAGCTATTAAAAAGCTGAGATTTAAAACAACACATTCATGTAAAAGAAAATGAAAGGTTGTTTCTGGTATGGCTGATGCAGTTACATGTTTTCTGTTGGGGGAAATTTATAGCCACATTATTGCTGTCAAGGAGGGTAGTGAGCCACAAGGCTTTCCAGATGCCATGTGTGAAGTTTCTCATTTCCCCTACTATACTAAAGTACATTATCACCCAAACGCAAACAAGCTTTAAAAAGTATCTGTCATTAAAACATGTGTGGCCTCCTTGCCTGGACTTAAAAGATTTGGTTTTATTCTCTTCCTTTCCTTTTTTTTTAAGCCAGATGGGAGACTACTGCAGCACTCGCCAGGGGCCTAATACTGATCATACTGAAGTCGCCAGTAATACTTTGGGCTGCATCCCTACTGCACGCTGCACCCTATCAGTGAGAAAACCTGGCTCTGCCAAACAGTAACATTTCACTTGTACAAAGTCAGTCAAAAGAGTGGAAGGATTGCTGCCATGATGTTTCTCAGAACAGCTATGAATGTGAGTGAAAACAGAGATTTAAAAGAAACACAGAAGATAAAAGGAAAAACATGTTCAAGTTTCTCCTGTACCTCAAATACAACTTGCCACACCAGCAGACAGCTGAGGGACCTGTCCCACTGTATGGACACCAGCGAGCAACAGGGACAGGTTCCTGCACAGGAGACCACCCTCACATCTAGCAGTGTGTTCGCACAGATGGCAACCCCATACCAAAAGGACATTCAAAGGCAAAGACCGCCCCTAGATAGCTTCTGCAAGCCTGCAGCAGCACGATCACTCTTATGGCTGTCTGGGATTGCTGTAAGCTCAGGCATCAGACTTTCAAGCGGCCATGGGTGCAAAGGAACGTCTTGCAACTCATGCCCTTTCCAACTCTTACGATGAGACTGGTAGGAGAATTAAAGCTAGAAAATCGTATGAGTGAACTATTGTTCCCAACTGGATTTGTTTTAATAAAGGGAAACACAGAATTTATGCAAAGGTCCAGTACAACAGTGTTGAAAAGAAGATAGAGATGGAACCATCAGCAGGCTGATGCTGTATAGCCCCCATTGATTTTTTATTTACAGTCAAAGTCACAGTCTCAAAGCAGGTATTTTGTTAAATATGTTAACTTGAATCTTTTGCTGAAGATGACAACTAAATTGGAGACGTTAAGTCCAAAGTAGAGCTGTCCCTTTTGTCTTACATCTGGAAGCATGCCAGCAACAAGATCTTGAGCGGGAGCAAGAAAAACAGTTTTGCTCAAAACCCAGGATGAAATAGAAAGTCTGTTAAGGAAACAGGGACATACCGGCATCCCTCACTCGAGCTGGAGAACTTCCCCACGTCTACAGGGTCACGGGCACAAAGTGGCACCCATTTCGGAGGTACACTTAGCAGAATGAAGGCTGAGAAGACCATTGGGCCAACGCCAACCAAAATGACTATACGCAGTTTTATCACATAAGCTTTTGTCCATTATCTCAAGAAACAGTTTCTATGTCTTCAAATCTTTCTTATGGTCCTCCCGAAGAGGGTATATACACCATAAGCCTCAGATATCAAAAGGACACTCTTTGAAGCATTAAAGCAAATCCCTGAAACTATGTTTTCTTAATTACATCAGACACTTGGCTTGCAGTTATGCTATAGCATTTTCTGAAAGAAACACAGATCTGAGTAACAAAAATGGTCCCTCAGAAACTCTCGTGCTCCACATTAATACTTCAGAAGAGACGAACTGAATCTCTGCTACAGGAACCATTGCAAATAGCTGAAGACTCAAGTGCAGAGTGTGCATGTTTGATAGAAAACAGCCAACACAATTATTTCCATAAATTTAAGACAAGTCAGCATGGACAAACCCCTTTTCAAACCTATACAGGGCAAATCTTTGCCTTGCTGTAGTACCATGATTGCAGCTGAACCACGTGAGTCTTCAGGGCACTCACTTCTAGCTAAACTCATCCACAGTGCCTACTGCACCTGTCAGCGCTTGATACTGCAGTCTTGTTAAAAACCCAAGTTAATACCTTGAAAACAAAAGTGTCATTACAGTGCTTTTAAAACGATCACTCTGGCTTCTCCTTCATCTTTTCATTTCCGCTAGATTAATTAAAGACTTCAATTAAAATGTAAACCAATTTATAAAAGTTTTTAAAATTCAGTAACTCAGATCTTTCCATCCTAGTATTTATTTTCTATTATAACATCTGCCATTACAGCAGGCTTTTGTTTGCATGTTTTCCCATTCTTACCTGGACAAAGGGCTCTCTTTTATTCACCAGATAACAAAAAAATGAAGATGTCAGACATTTCCATGTGCATAAGTAAGGTCTTTCAGGGGTGAATATGAGCTAAACAGCCTCAGCAGCTCTAAAAATTAGTTCACAAACTTTTATGCCTGAATTATTTGTTGATTTTTCACCACTGGAAATACTTTGACTTGTGCGTCTGAGAAAGTGAATCTCAACAGGAATCATATCTCAGTCCGTCTTCTCTCTAGACCTTCCCAAGCAAGACCCCCAAAGGCTCCTGACTGCCTGTCAAGAGAGAGGTGCAAATATCCAGTTATTTGCACAAGAGAGAATCCAGTCAGACTCATCTTCATCTACCAGGCAGGTGCTTGGTAGTGTACGTACACACGCTGCGCCGGGGCAGGATCCAGGTCTCTCACTTGAAAATGCCTTTTCCCAGTCGCTGCCTTTGCTGAAGAGCTGCTGCCGACTGTTATCCTCTGCCCTGAGGCCATCCTGCCAGCGTTATCAGTAGGTTTGAACAAGCACTTCGGCAAGCAGCACAACCAAGGAGGTCTGGTGTCCTGCGGCTCTGGATCCCGACAATGAGCTTTGGCATGGATCCTGGTGCCTCAGCTCCCAAGGGCTACACTCAGCCTTTCCCCAGCAAGATGCTCATAGGGTCTCTCTCCAGTCTACCCACTTTTCTGTTTTCAAGGAACTTTAAAAGACATTTCCTAAAGAGCATCACCTCTCCAGTCCAGTTAACGCTGAGCAAAGGATTTGCAGAAGTGACTGGGGAGAACCGACAGGCAGGTGTTTGTGGACTGCTTTGGAGCTGTGGACAAAAGAAAAGTTAAAGAGAGAGCCCTGTTTCACTGTTGTCTTCAAATTTGAATTTAAAGCTCAGCTGCTTATGACATTCGAATGTGATTGCAAACTATGGGTGAAAAAAACTCATCTGAGGTGTCTAGATCCTCTATCTATAGTAAGCAGTAAAGATCACATGAAAAGAACAACATCCAAAGTGGATGTGCCGGGTTTGTGTGGCAAGGTTTTGGTAGCGAGGTGGCTACAGGGGTGGCTTCTATGAGAAGCTCCTAGAAGCTTCCCTCATGTCTGATAGAGCCAATGCCACCCCATTCCAAGATGGACCCCTGCTGGCCAAGGCCTAGCCCATCAGCGATGGTGGTAGCACCTCTGTGATCACATCGTCAAGAAGGGGAAAAAAACCTGTGTAATGGCATTTGCAGCAGGAGACACAAGTGAGACCATGAGAGAGCAACAACTCTGCAGACCTCAAGGTCAGTGCTGAAGGAGGGGCAGGAGGTGCTCCAGGTACTGGAGCAGAGGTTCCCCTGCAGCCCGTGGAGCAGACCACAGTGAGCCAGGCTGTGCCCCTGCAGCCCATGGAGGTCTACGGCTGGAGCAGAGACCCACCTGCAGCCCAGGGAGGACCCCATGCCGGAGCAGGGGGCTGTGCCCAAAGGAGGCTGTGACCCCATGGAGAGCCCATGCTGGAGCAGGCTCTTGGGAGGACCTGTGACCCCATGGGGGACCCACGCTGGAGCAGCCTGTTCCTGGGAAGGACTCAGGCTGGAGAAGTTCATGGAGGACTGTCTCCCATGAGAAGGACCCCACGCTGGAGCAGGGGCAGAGCGTGAGGAGTCCTCACCCTGAGGAGGAAGGAGCAGCAGAGAGAATGTGTGATGAACTGACCGCAACCCCCATTCCCTGTCCCCCTGCACCGCTCAGGGGGAGGAGGTAGAGAAAATTGGGACTGAAGTTAAGTGCAGGAAGAAGGGAGGGATGGGGGGAAGGTGTTTATAAAATTTGGTTTTATTTCTGATTACCCTACTCTTATTTGACTGGTAAAATACTAATTTTTTTTCCCTAAGCCAAGTCTGTTTTGTCTGTGATGGTAATTGGTGAGTGATCTCTCCCTGTCCTTATCTTGACCCTCGAGCTTTTCATTATATTTTTCTCTCCCCTGTCCAGCTAAGGGGAGTAATAGAGCAGCTTTGCTGGGCACCTGGTGTCCAGCCGGGGTCAACCCACCACAGTGGATCAAGAAGTTTTCCTCTTCAAAAGATTTTGTCTTCTAAACTTAATAGTTTCATGACTGTGCTCGAGCAGAGAAGATAACAGAAATCTGAGATAAAGCTCTTTATGCTGGAGACGTTAGTGGATAAAAACAACAAATTCCCAGTTCCTACATCTGGTCTTTAATACTCAATAGATACCTCTTACTAGAAACTTGGGTTTAAAATAGTTTAGTATTAAGTAGGAATTATGAATATTCTAGAATGCAAAAATGTTTATGGGTGAAGAGATAGAGATAGTAAGACTGTTGACTGTATAACATTAAATAAATGTTTATCTGGCTTTAGGAATGAGTAAGTTGCAGTAAGTTATATTAACTATTATAATTTATTCTAATTTGAGAAGTTTAAACCAATGCAAGTTATACAAATCAGACAAAATTAATCCCTGCTTTTAAGCCCCCTTAACGTCAATTGTGTTCCTTGGAATTTGAAAGGTTTCATTAAAGCTGTTGTCAGTGGCATATGAAGGAGCTTGAATAATGAAGAGCTTGATTTTAAATACAGGGGTTTTATAACTGCTGTCATAAAATAAAACACACATTGAAAAATCCTATTTTCTTTCCTATAAACGTCTTGTCTTTTTCCTAAAATGTGGGAAGTAAAACCATCTAGCATTCAATACTGGGCTCAGTAGAAATCATTGGCCCGAAAGCTCAGCATTGCTTTGTACAACATAAAATCCAATACATCCAATAACAGATTACATTAAATTTGACCTAACCAGTGGGCAGGGTTCTTTATTGAGAAATAACATCCCTTTGCACGAAATCGGTATTTTGAAGGATCATAATCTTAAAGTGACCTATGGAAATACTACGCCTCTTGTTTCCCCAAGAAGATTACACTAAACCAAAGGATGGTATACGCTTATATGCAGTAAGGCAGAAATACCTACTGAGCCACGTATGAACAAGCCTCAAGCATAAACAACCCAACACTTTTTTCAGGAACAAAGAAACTATGCCACTTCATCTAAGAACAGTCTCATCCGAATATAGTCCAGTCTGTAAGAACTGAGAAATGGACTCATTTCACAAGAAATGGACACATTTCCAGAAGACTTTCTTTGGCCAAGATTTTCCCATTTTCCCTTTATCAACCCACTCAACCTGCAACACAAATGCAGGTTTCAGTTCTGAAAAAAAATACCAGCATGCTGAAGGCATCTGGAAGAGCAGTAAATTACTAGTAGATTGGAAAGATTGATTTGTGAAGAAGTTACAACAAAGTGGAGACATTGCAATCAGCATGTACATGGTGTAACGGCCGAGTCTCCCAGCAATCTCTGAATGCCCTCTATTCCCACTAGCAGGCTGAAATCAGTGGGAGCTCGGGACATTCAACAATTCATAAAAAATAAAGCAGGGCAACGACTGTTTTTATTGTTTGCTCTTGGCAGTACCCTCTAAGAGCTAGACGCTGAAGGAATGCATGATGTCTGTTGTGACGTCTTTGTAATTTAGAAAGATTTAAGCAAAAGGGATAGGGTAGTGAAAAGGGGTGCAACAAGTGAATAAAGTGATCAAAGCTCATGATGGCTGGCATTCTCTGTTAATACAGCAACCTCTGTATTACATGTACAGACTGTTCCCAAAGCAGCTCAACCTACCTGTTATCGACGTACTCATTTCCTACAAACCATAGTAAAAGTGCTTCTCATGTGCTTCAGCAGGCTGTAATCTAGAGGGCTGTGGGTAATGGATGTGGAGAGGTTTGCGGGCCAGCTCCGGCACTGCACTGCACTCACGGGGGGAGTGCACGGCAGGACGTGCCCACGGCGGGCAAGAGTGAAAGGGGCTGATGGACAGAGGTGGGGAGAGCAGCACAGGGGGCCAGGGCCTGCTGCATGGGCACAGGCAAGAGGGCTGCAGTCTGCAGCATGAAGGAAGACATCTGAGTTGCATAAAGACAGAAGAGCAGCAGAAAGAGATTTTTTTTTTTTACCTGCTATGTGAGAATATACACAGAGGGCTGACCTTCACAAAGCAAAGTTTAAATACTAATCAAGAAAATACCTTCCAGATTTAAAACAAGCTCCAAAGAATGTCCCACGTTGAGGCATGAGAAACTACATTGGGCAATGCACTAGAAAACATACCAAGAGGAAGAGCCTTCCACCAATTCCTTTTTTTCTCCAGTAGAGGTATATTTAATATTTTCTTCCTGTATAACCTAAAAATCTACACCTATGACAGAGCCCCAGGCAATAGACACACCATAAACCATGCCATAGGCCTGCACCACAAATATCCCTGAATCAGCCCAAACTCAAAAACCCTGCAGTACTAGTACTGTTATTTACCCTGACTCGTATGGTTTAGTTTTAGGTAGTCCTGCGAGGAGCAGGGAGTTGGACTGAATGATCCTTTCCAATTCAAGATATTCTGTGATTCTATGACTCTTTTCAGTTACATTCCATGACTCTTTTCAGTTACATTCCTGTAAACCTGAGTTTAATAGCCACACCCAGAAGGCACTCCTTGCTTATCTGTCTGGTTTCCTTACACAAAAGAGAAAGTACGAAAAGTAGGAGGTGATAAATCACTGGATGATTCCTCTTCAGAAATGGTTGCAGCAAGTTAGTATTGCACTGACATCACTTTTCTCATTTATCTCACTTTTTCTTACAAATTACACTTCTTATTTAAGTACAGACTCTGCATTTCTTATACAGTCAGAATATGCCAAAATACTTCCACAAGTCATCTCCTCTTCTTTGAGGGAAAAAGAAAATAAAATAAGCACCTACTGTAAACACAAGAGGTTGTTCCACCTTTAACTTCCTTCTAACGCTTAACACTAGGCTTAATATTGTACCATATAAACAGAAGCTGAAACAGCACGAGCAGCCCTTCCATCTACTTTGCTTTACACATTAAACCGCTATTCAAACACAGTCCATTAAGGCATCTAAATGTGACTTACCACATGTGTTAATTGGGTGGGGAAAAAAAAAAAGAAAACACAACCTTCGAATGTGGACATTTATGTATTCCCATTATTCAGACCCTCTTGATGCCACAATCTCCCACTTCTATAGTTTATAAATGTTTGATTTAAAATATAGCCATTTTATCATTTGTACCACATTTACCTCATCTTACCACTGTTCTGACTGGATGAGAAGCTAATGTAGCCTACACTGTCTGGTCAATTATTGCATGGACACCAGGGACCAATTAATGCCATCCATAAAAGCCTGAATCATTCTGTCAATTAACTAGAACTAACTATGTCATCAGATATATTACTGGTGAGCAAGTCTATTTGGTTGCAATATGTCTTGAAGGAGAGCAGTATCAAATGAATCACAATTGACTTGGACAACTGCTAGCATAATTTCAGAAGATGAAAAGACAAATGTGGTAGTTATTAGTGGTCCCCTGAGGAATTACGGCCAAGCAATTGTAATGTGCTAAGACTGTACTAGCAGGTGCCCACAGCACAAATCAGGCGGAGGGTTAAATCAATATTTTCAATTTCTTAGGATCAATCCAGTGTTTGAACAAGATGGAAACTTGTTAGCAATTGGCAGAATGTGTAAATGAAAAGTCAAACTTCTTATTATTTGTTAAAAAGGAATCAGTGCTCTGCATCATGCCCTTGGCACAAGGTAATGCTTTCATGATCCAGTTGCTTGGGCATTCACTAAAAATCTAGCAGTTCTTAAATTTTAATAGAGTGCAAAAGGTTACTTTAATACATGCCGAACATTCAAGATCTTTAAAGATGATTGAAGTGTCAATAGGAAAGTTTTTGAGCTGTGACAACAGCATAGTTATTAATGATTAGTGCAAGAAGCAGAAGAAACCTTGATCGCTTTAGGAAAGTCTCACCAGGAATGCAGCTTGACATCTCTGGTACAACTTCACATTTATTCTGTTTCATACAGAAGAACCTTAGGATCATTATGTGATCCTTTACTAATTATACAAGGGAGAAGAAAGTGACCTTACAAATTGATTTCATTTCTCACTGCTGGTCTAAAGATGCCTACAGCAGGACCTAAAGCGTTGGCATCATATTCTTTAGTTTTAACACAAAATGCATCAAATGCACCCTTACATCTTGTTATTGTTTCACAAAAAGAAGTCTCCAGCTACCCTGACAATCAGGGTTTGGATAATACACTCGTATTTTATTTAGGAAAACATACCCTTAAAACGACACCTTCGACAGGGCACAGCCAGATCTCTGGGATGTGGAAGCAGAAAACTGACAAGTAACATCACTGTACCTGGGAAAAAAACAGGTGATGACGGAGAAAGCTATTTTCACAATGCAAACCCAACTCTTTAAGCCTAAAGAAAGCACCTATGCTTCAGACATGAATACATTTTTCTGTATGTTTGGCTCATGTAGAAATTCTTTGCATTGTCTTCAGTGTTTGGACTTCAACTCAAGGTGAAGCTCCTCTTTCATGATTGCCAGGGATAGAAATATTGGCTGTTCTTTAATGGTGAAGATAACAATAATTACAATATTGGAAAAATCATTCATCTGACTGGAGCGCCTTTCATCCAAAGGATCTCAGAGCACTCTCAGCACCAGAGCAGGGAAATGATCTCTCGCTCAGCATATGGTCAACCTGTGAATTCAGTGCTACAGAAAGCTACTAGCAACACCTCTCTAACTGCTGTTTTTAAATATTAGTTGCAGCCTTCACTGATACAGGCCAAAACAATAAAGAGCACTTGAACTTCAAGAAACTACAAACCCTTTTAAAGCTTTACATTAGATGCTGCAGATGAAATAGGAGATATTTCTTCTTTCTCAGCCTTTTCACAGGAAAACAAGGGTGCTGAGCCAAATGAAATAAAAAATCATCAAAGCAGGTTTCCCTATTTCAGAGGTGGCCCAGCTAATCTATTATCAATGTCAACTCACTGCAGCTTTGTCTGATTTGCACAATATGTTTGTCAATAAGACCTTTTTCCCGATGTACATTTAACACAATATGGGGTGCACTCCACACCACAGAGCATCGGGTCCCAAGTGCACAGACACACTGTAAGACAAATACAATAAAACTATGGGAATGCAAAACATCGCAGTACTTCCTACTAAATTGGCCCCTATTAATTACGAAAAAATGAGAAAGAACTCATTATAGTAATGATATAGTTGTTCTTTGAAGAATGATGCAGGGAAGATAAGCTCTTTAATCCAACATACACAGCCAATAGATTTTTTTCTTGCCTAACCCCTCTATCTACACACTGTGTAACAGTCACAACGTGTGTTTTTGGCTCCCCGTACACACCCTCAGGCAAAAACCATTAGCTGGCTTTATGGAGGATACGGCGTACATATACTTCCTTGTGTAGGACTGGGGGAGCTCGAAGAACCTACACCTTTAAGAAGCACCACGAACAAGCACAATCATTTGAAACCAAGGTTCAGCAAATCGGAGACAATAAAATATGGAGTAACTTGAGAGCTGCCCACGCACTGCCCAAGAGAAATCTCCAGCTTGTCTCACACTCAGACACACCCTTGCAGCTCTTCTGGAAAGCTGTGCCCTGTTTGCGAGACAAGGAGCTAATTGATTCAACCGTCTTCTGTATGCGCAACTATAAAATAAAGTGCATAAAGAACAGTGCGGACATACAGCTCAGCTGACTGCATTAAAAGACTCTGCTGTCTAACAACGCACTGATCGCAGAACAAGCGCTGCAATTGTTCCAGCCAGACGCCACGGGACCAAGAATGCATAATTTCAGTACTTGTGTGTCCAACAGTAGGATATATTGGCAGCAGAATAGCAAACTGGCTTTAAGTTCAGCTATTGTTAACATTTTTCTCTACCATCTATGGAGTTACCGAGACAGTATAAAAGCGGGGCTGGTCCATCCTCCGCCACCAGCTCACACACCTGCCAGAACACCTCCTCTCGCTGCACACAGCAACAGATTTTCATCTTCACAAAGTGGCTTTTTTGCTCCATCTAGAAATTATATTCTTTAACTTCCTTTGAGTTGGGGCTTCCAAAGTCAGACAGAAACCAGAGAAAACAAAGTCAATCTTTTCAGGCTGAAACTGATACACCACTTGATTCCTCTGACTTTTTTAGTGTGATTTATTTCACAGACTTTCTGGTTCTGACCCAGTAAAACTCACCAGGCTGGAGGTGAACTCTGACACTGGATCTATATGAAAGTTCCCAGCAGTGCAAGGGGAGGCTCGTCTGCCACAGAAACATAAGGAGAACACCTCTGCTGTACTCAGTCCAAGGTGACAGACGTAAGGGCTCTACCATTTTGATTCTTCTGAACTATATGCTTAAAAGCAAAATGGCATGAGATGGATTTCAAGCACAGTAAGAAACGTGCTATCTTTGTATTCCTGTTGCAATCTTTCTGCTAAACAAAGGCATCAATCAGTTCCACAAATGATGATAGAGACAGATTTTATGTCAGAGCCCATTCTGCAAACTCTGAATTCAAACACTGCTCTTGGATCTCAAACATAACAGAACTTGCTATTGAGAACCAGCTATATAAAGCTGGATATTAAATAAGTCTAAAAACACAAGGCTCATGATATCTTTGAAATATTTGGGGTTTTTTTCTCCAGAAATAATGATATGAAAACATATTTAGAATATATACTTATTTTCTGTACAAAAAAACATATTGAAAATTCTTTAAATCTAGGAAAAACCATACAGGAGGAAAATAATTCTAAGCAAGTTTCCACACAGTCATTGAGCTTCTCCTATCAGTTCTTCTGATTTAAATACGGAGTAATTTCACCAAACAGGGTAACAAAGTCAAACTGATTAAAACTAGGGTCTGTCTGCGGACAATCAGCTCTAAAGTACTTACTAGATTCCACAGATTTTAGACACAGAAATTACAATCCCCACGAATGCAAGTTAGTGAGGAACCAGCAGTTCTCTACCAGATAAACATGAGCTATGATTTTGGTCAAGTTAGAAATTAAGTCCAGAGCAGGGCCACGAAGATGATAAGAGCAATGGAACACCTCTGCTATGAGGAAAGGCTGAGAGAGTTGGTATTGTTCAGCCTGGGGAAGTGAAGGCTCCAGGGAGACCTTATAGCAGCCTTCCAATACCTGAAGGGAGCCTGCAAGAAAGCTGGAGAGGGACTTTTTGCAAGGGCCTATAGTGATAGGACAAGGCGGAATGCCTTTA
>Ga0065711_1038276_pt1 | contig 18959 bp, 8 predicted proteins | sample Hoacrofraction12_FD_59098 | JGI IMG/M metagenome (GOLD analysis project Ga0065711, IMG submission 59098) | Hoatzin crop microbial communities from Cojedes, Venezuela - Epithelial fraction 12 v2 (version 2) | ecosystem: Host-associated > Birds > Digestive system > Esophagus > Crop | place... | reverse complement strand
ACTTTCTGCCATGAACTTGGCAGGTTTTTTTCAACAGTTGCTGATTTATTGCACCTAACAGTGTGACAGTTCTCAGGTCTGTAAAAAGGCAACATGTAGTTACAAAGAGCAGTACGTGTAGCGGTGGATTACAGAATTCACTCTTTCATGAAGAGTTTCTAAAGGCTTCTGTAAGCTGGTAACAAAGCAGAAGTCGATCAGAAATTAGCTTAAAACTCGGACCAAGCTTTGGGTTGTCCCTAGCACAATCAGTGAAGAATTTAAAAAGCGGAAAGCAACAAAGGAGAAGGAACTTGACAGTAAAACTAACCTCAAATACAAGTTATAAATCATAGAATCATAGAATGGTTTTGGTTGGAAGGGGCCTTATAGATCATCTGCTTCCAAGCCCACTGCCATGGGCAGGGACACCTTCCACTAGACCAGGCTGCTCAAAGCCCCATCCAACCTGGTCTTGAACACCTCCAAAGAGGGGGCATCCACAGCTTCTCTGGGCGACATGTACCACTGCCTCACAGCCCTCATGGTGAAGAATTTCTTTCTTAGCTCTAATCTAAATCTACCCTCTTTCAGTTTAAAGCCACTACCACTTGTCCTATCACTACACACCCTTGTAAACAGTCCCTCTCCAGCTTTCTTGCCGGTCCCCTTCAGGTATTGGAATGCTGCTCTAAAGTCTCCCTGGAGTCTTCTCTTCTCCAGTCTGAATGGCTCCAACTCTCTCAGCCTGTCCTCACAGGAGAAGTGTTCCAGCCCTTGGATCATCTTTGTGGCCCTCCTCTGGACCCAATCCAACAGGTCCATATCTTTCCTGTGCCAAGAGCTCCAGAGCTGGACACAGGACTCCAAGTGGGGTCTCACCAGAGCAGAGTAGAGGGACAGAATCACCTCCCTCGACCTGCTGGCCACGCTTCTATTGATGCAGCCTGGGACATGGTTGGCACTCTGGGCTCCGAGCCCACATTGCCAGGTCATGTTGAGTTTCTCGTCAGCCAGCAGCCCCAAGTCATTCTCCTCACGGATGCTTTCAATCCATTCTCTGCCCAGGCTGTGTTTGTGCTTGGGAGTGCCCCGACCCATGTGCAGGACCTTGCACTTGGCCAGGTTGAATTTCACGAGGTTTGCACAGGCCCACCTCTCAAGCCCAGGAAGGCATCCCTTCCCTCCACTGTGTTGACTGCACCACACAGCTTGGTGTCATCCGCAAACTTGCAGAGAATACGTTCAATGCTACTATCCATGTCACCAACAAAGATGTCCCTGAGCAGCCAGCTACAATATTTTTTTCAAGGACGATATGAATTAATATCTGAATTCATGCATTACATCCTAAGAAACCTCAAGTGTTTCAGCTTGGGTTCTCCAAGACCTTTCTTGGCATAAGCAGTATCTTGGGCAATCCAGCTTCATGTCTTAGGTTTGCACCTAGCAGTTTAAAAGTATCTAGCAGTAGGCTGGAAGGAAGGAAGAAGGGATGAGCGAATTAGCAGAGGTGGGTGGAGATGTCTTTGCTCAGCTGGTAGAATGATGTCAAAGAAACGCTCGAGTTCAGGGCCTTGTTGCTTTCCCTAAGACACCTGCCTCACTCCATAGCTATCCTTGCAATAACTTCCTGTCACTGCTTGGTAAAATCATGCTAAACTTTTATGAGTCTTCTGTATGTGTCAAAACTATGACATAGACATTTTATTTCTATAGGTTCTACTGAAGAGTACCATTCAGAAGTAATGTCTTTCCTTCTCTGTGGAATATGTCTCCATAGCTCAAGTTTACTGATTTTCAAAGAATCAGCCCTTGTATGACTATGGACATCAAGGGAAGTTATGTTGTTCTCTTCTTTTCTTGAAAGATTGCAAGAATAAACCAGAAAATTGTCCAGTATCAGCAGCACAGACAGTACTACCACTCTTCTGCTCATTTTAAACGTATATGTGCAAAGCCCATGTAAAATATAAGAGTAAGAGAAAGCACTTGGAAGAAAAAAAAATGTACATACAGTCAATTGATTTTACTATTGAATATGACTAACTCATCTTTGATTTTGCCTACATCACTGCTTTCTAACTTTAATGTTTGGGTTTTTTCCACTAGAGCATATTTCAATACAGCAAACAAAGTATAATATCATATGTTCTTTATATGCATACCGACACATCAGTAATTCACTAATGTTGCAGAGTTAAACACTCATAAGTTACAACCTAGCAAATTCAGATCACCCATGGCAATATATTATAATACAGTCTAATTATCCTTACAGTGCAACATCAGAAGAAACAGTGATCTTAAATGACACAATCTCAACACAGCCGCTCACAAAGATTAGCATCAGTTGCCACACAGCACTGCTCCATCTCTTAAACTTGTGCGATTTCACCATACTCAAAATCGTCCTCCTTCACGTTTACTAGGCAACAAATTTTCAACTTTTCGGTTTTCATTGTCATAGCACCCAGTACCTCTGAGAAGAAAAAAAAAAAGCACTATAAAGGCCATCTCAGCTTTACAGATCTTTTTAACTCATTACTAATTAACAGATTGCCTAATTTTCTTCAGGTGAGTTTTATCTTTCATAGTTCACGCTAACCAGATGGTAAAGAACTAGAAGCATTACATGCTTTTGAAGGTGAAGGATTTGTCCCAGTACAATACATCAAATTGCCCATCAAATTGTATGCTACAAGAAAGAATAAAGTACTAACTTTCTGGAAAATCTCAGTCTTATCTTATTCAGATAAGAATACACAAAGCAGAGGCCAGCTAGCACAGTTGTGCAGAAGTCAATTCTTGCAGTGACTGAGACTTGATGAGCAAGATGACTTAATTCTGTCTCAGACAGGTTCTGCATAGCAGAGGTTACTCTTAGAATCTGTCAATACAGGTCTACAGGCAGAGGTCAGGGGTTTCAACAGCCTGCAAAAGGGATGAAGAAATTTAGAATTTTGCCAGACGAAATGTGTGTATTTGGCCTGGAAATGTTCACTAACAAAAAGTTTCCTAACTTAGCACCATTCCCAAACTGCTGAATTTACACAAACACTTTCTTCTCTCTTTGCTATGAGACTCTTCTGTAGTATTTGGGCATATTTCTCTTGTTCCCTGATGTTCAAAAACGATCCTCACCCACATGTGAAACACAGCTGTACAACAGTTGCTACACAAACAAACTAAGATTTATTATTTAAAGTGTTCTGCTGATAAATATGGCAATAGTGGGGACCAGAATTTCTGTTTAATAATAGACTTTCTAACTAATTACTGTTAAAAATTAAGACTATTTCAAAACTGTATCTATCGCATCTTCTAAAATATCTCTTTCCTGATATTTCTGAGCATACATTTTATATCCCAAGTTTTAAACCTACTTAAATGCGCTCTTTTCTCTAAATTTATTATTCAGAAGCTGTCTAGTCTTTTCTTCTTTTCCCCTGATCTCTTTTCGTTCTCAGTTCCCTTTAAAGATCACTTTTCTTTGTCCCCCGTGTTCTGTCTGTCATTTATATTTCATCCTGGCCTTAATTGCAGGGCTTATTTCCCTAATCAGCTTCTTTTCCATGCAGCTTTCAGACTTCTTTTATGTCACTCTTCGCTGTTGGCTTCCCTATCTCGGTGTTGCCTGTGACTGGCAACTTCACACTAGTTCCAGCTCAGAAGTTAGAAAAGACCCAACACAAAGTGCTGGATCCTCAGGATTCTCATCTCTTTGTACTGCCATGCAGACACAAAAGAAATTATAAAGCTGGCTGAAAACAACTCATCCCTTGTGCAGGCAAACCTACAAGTTACTGTATGACACAAGTCTCTCAAAGTCTGCCAGAGATACTGAGTTGTCACAGACAGATCTACCTTTCAGGTGCTACGTTCTGCAGTAGAGGCACATGGAAAACAGTTTAAAATCTGGGATAACAACATAACACCATTCACCCCTACTGTACAGCTGACCTAAATATAGGTGATTTTTCTTGTTAAAGAGCTTCTTATTTGGGGTTCATTATTACAATTTTTAAAACTTGCTTGCACTGTCAGCAGTACTGTACTAAAACAACAAAAAAGCAACACTAAAATATATGGCAGCCTAGAGTCTTGGGACAGCAACAGGCTGATTATTTTCATGTACTTTGAAGTTACTGTGATTTAAGGAGGAATTAGAAGGTGGTAACTTCTAAAAGCTTACCAAAACTTTCTCCTAAACATGAAGGATGGCTTGTGATTTGATAGTGTCTCCAAAAGCACCTCAGAGACTCAGTTCTTCAGACATGTTGAATCAAGAACTGTGCTGCTAAATGCATTTACAAAGTCTCAGTTTTTATTAAGAGAAATATTGCAACTGGATCACAAAAGCCCCACTCAAGATTCAGACTTACGTGCTTTACAAACCACCACAGGATTTTGCAATCCAAAGAAAAACACACACAAAAAGAAGAGTGGAATACAATATATAGACCATGTGATCACGGAATCACAGTTTATTATTTTTCTTCTATTTCACACATCCGCTTACCTGCCCACATATACGCTTTGCACCAAAAGATAAGCAGTCTATTTACTTCAGCGCATTTTTGATGTATCTGAGAAGAAAGCAGTATTATGGCTGTAATCTCTTGTGTCTCATAGAGAAGCAGTGTATCACCCTCCCACAGTACAACACAGGCTGGGCAGCAGCCCCTCCTGCTCACACCCAGTAAGTCACGTTTGGGAGTCATTGGAAGTGTTTGCCTGGTAGGACGGTACTTGCCCACATATCTTAATGCAAAATTCTCCCTAATTTGCTGTATCTCTTTGTAATTCTTCTTTGGATTCCTATTCTCCAGTTATTCTCTGCGTTTCACACCAAATGTGTGGGTTTGGATTACATCATGTTAGGTTGACTAACTTGGGTACTTCCACACCAGGCAGCTTTTCTCCCTCATGATCTGTACATAGTCACAATGCACAGAAGTGAAACAGGCTATAAAAAGGACCAAATAAAATCATTCATTTGAAATACAAGAAGGGTCTCAAAGGTACAAAGAATTTCTGGTGCCTATATTTTTGTCTCATTATTCCCAACTTTCTAGCTTTCCTTATACAGAAATGGTTACTAATTTTATATTAGAAGTCTAAAGCAGTTCCCACAAATTTAAATAACCATGCATTTATAGAATAATGGAGATTGCGAGATACCTGGAGTGTCAACAACCTCATCTAACCAGGGTTAACCTTACAGTTAGGTCAGGCTACTCTGGACTTTCTTGAGTTAATTTTTAGCATCTTTCAGAACTAACTCCCCAACATCTCTGGGAAACCTGTTCCATTGCTTAATCACTCTTATTGTGGATTTTTTCCTCTTGTCCAGTCACAGGCCACCACTGAGAGTCTGGCTTTATCTTTTCTAATGTCTGCCATCAGGTATTTATACACACCAACAAGATCCCCCCTGAGTGTTCTCTTCTTCAGGTTAAACACTCCTAGCTCTTTTAACCTCTTCTTCTATGACAGAGGCCCAGTCCTATAATCATCATTTCGAACCTTCACTGGACTCGCTGCAGTAACTTCATGTATCTCTTGCACTGCAGAGCCCAGGACCGGACATAGCACCCAGATGTCACGTGACCTCACCATACTGAGGACCGAGCAAGAGTCACCATTGTTCAACTTGCTGGTGACATTATTCCTAACTCAGTCCAGGACATTGTCAATATTTTTTTGCTACAAGGGTACATCACCAGCTCATGATCAACCCATTGTTCAGCAGGACTTCCATGTCCTTTTCTGCCAAACTGCTTGCCAGCTTGCTGGCCGCCAGCATGCACTGGTGCATAGTCTTATTCATCCCAGCACTTTGCATTTCCCTTGATGAACTTCATGAGGTTCCTGTCTACTGAGTTCTCCAGGCTGCCAAAGTCCCTCTGAATAGTGGCACAACCATCTGGCACATAAAACACTCCTCCTACTTTTTGTATAATCTGTAAACTTGCTGAGAGTGTCCTCTGTCCCAGAACCTAGGGCATGAATGAAGATGTTAAACAGCATTGGCCCTGATATTGACCCCTGAAGTACACCACCAGCGACTGGTAGTCATTTGGAATTCATACCACTGATCGCAACACTTTCAGCCCAGCAATTCAGCTATCTTTTAATCCAACTTACTGTCCACTCACATGGCCTGTATTTATCAGTCTGTCTATGAGGGTATTACAGGAGACAGTGTAGAAAGCCTTGCTGAAGACAGGATAACCAACCACCACTGCTCTCCCCTTATCCACCAAGCCATTCATCTTCACATAGAATGTTATCAGCTTAGTTAAGCATGACTTCTCCTTCAAAAATCCATGCTGACTATTCTTGATAAACTTCTTGTCCTTCACATGTTTTGAAATGGTTTCCAGGTGGACTTCCACCATTACCTTCCCAGGCATTGAGGTGAAGGTGGCTGGCCTTCAGTTTCCTGGATCCTCCATCTCACCCTTGTTAAAGATAGGAGTGACATTTTCTTTCTTTCTCAGCACTCACACACATAGTCACATCTTGGTCAGTTCCCATGGACTTGTGCATTTTCAGTTTATTTCAGCGTTCCCTAACCTGATCTTCCTGCACTGAGGGTGTCTTCCATGCTTTATACTCCCCAGGGATTCCTGTAGGCTGCTCTTGTCAGAAGACAGGGGTCAAGAAGGTATTAAGTACGTCAGACTTTTCTTGTGTCCTTTGTCATGAGATCTCCTGCCCTATTAAGAAGAAGACCGACATTTTCCTTAGTATTCTTTTTGCAGCTGATATACTTGTAGAAACCTTTCTTGTTTTCCTTAATGTCCCTTGGCAGATTCAATTCCAAGTGGAGTTTGCTTTCCTAACCATGTTTCAGTGTGTTCAGACTGCATCTCTATATTCTTCCCAGGTAATTTTTCTCCTTTTCCACCTCTTGTACACTTCCTTTTTACATCTGAGCTTTGTCGGGAGCTCCTTTTTTATCCATGCAGGCTTCTTGCCACTTTTGCTTCATTTTCTGCTCATTGTATGCAACTATTCTTGAGCTTGGAAGAGGTGATCCTTGAAAATCAACCAGTTCTCCCAGAGCACTCTTGTCTCCAGAAACATATACCACAGGATTCTTTGAAGAAGATTCAGAGAAGATTTGAACAGGCCAAAGTCTGTTTTCCTGAACTCCAGTGTTATGATCATGCATTCTGCTTTGTGCACTGCTCTCAGGATCCTGAATGCTGTCACCTCGTGGTGACCACAGCCAAAATTACCCCTGAACCTCACATTGCCACACAGGTTCTTCCTTGCTTGTAAAAATCAGGTCCAGCAGAGCATCACCCCTCTTGAAATTCTCATTCACATGTCAGGAAGCTGTTTTTAAATCACCCTAGAAACCTCATGGATGTGTCCTGCTGTGTTGCCTGTGTGGCAGATATTGTGACTGTTAAAGTCCCTCATGAGGTGCAGGGCTTATAACCATGAAGCTTACTGTAGTTATCTGAAGGCGGCCGTATCTACTTGTTCCTGATCAGGCAGTCTGTAGCAAACACCCAAAAATTGTCACTGTTGGTCAGCCTGCTAATCCTAATCCATAAACTCTCATCACCCATCCCAAGCCAGAGCTCCATGCATTCCTGCTGCTCTCACATAAAAGGCAACTTGCCCTCCCTTCCTATCTAGTCTGTCTTTCCTAAGCAGTCTGTATCCATCTATTGCAGCACTCCAGTCATGAGCTATCCCACCATATGCCTATGATCCCAATGAGACTGTAGCTCTGCAACTGCACGCAGACCTCTAATTTCTACTGTTTGCTCCTCATGTTGTGTACATCAGTGTACAGGAACTTAGTCATGCTCTTCTCCCAGAAAAGGTATGAGAGCTTGCTCCAAAATTCTGTCCTCTATGCACTGTCCTTTGCATACAGGATGTAGGGTAATCCCACTTCAGCCCTGTTTTGTTGATTACAAAGGCACTTATCACTCTATACACTTTGCATGCTTAACCCAGTCTATCACTTCCTCTCTAGACTTTTGGTCACCCTCTGTCTCCCCACCATTCTTAGTTTAAAGCTCTCCTTATCAGGTTGACTAGCCTGTTAGCAAAGATGCATTCATCCCACTTAGTCAGGTGGATCCCATGTCTTCCAAGCAGTCCATGATCCTTGCAGATTGTCACATGGTCACAGACCCCAAAACCCTGTTGTTGACACCAGCTGGGTAATCAGTTCTTTACCCGCAGAATCCATCTGCTCCTCCTTAAGACTTTTCTTGTCACTAGCAGGACCTTTATCAAGCAGAAAACTATCTGGGCTCCTCATAGATTTGACCACTGTCCCCAGAGCCATGTAATAACACAATATTTTCCAGATCTCTCCTGGCAGTATTGTTGATGCCCATGTGGAAGGATGGCTGGGGTAAGAGTCTGAGGGCCAAAAAAGTCTTTCAACAACACCCCAAATAAAAGTCCCAGTAAGCAGTAAATGTTCCCAGAAAACAGATAACTTGGTCAGATGTGGGCCTCTGTCCGCCCAGTAAGGAGTCTTCCGCTACTAACACTCACCGATTCCTTCTGTGGCTCCTCCATGGCTGACAGAGTCACGGACTTGACAGAGTTCCCAGACCCCATGTCTGCTAGGAGGGCACATAATCTTTTCCACAGTTGCAGATCTTCATGTGGAGCAGCAGCCCTCCTCCTAGAGGCAGAAGTCACTAGCAGCCTTCAGCTTTCAGACGCTGTCTGTCCCTCCCTTGGTACAGTTAGAGGTTCAGGATCTTCAAGCTGCAGGGTCACAGAGAAGATCTGGTCAACCTCCTGCTTGTCATCGCTGGTGCTGCACAATCTGCTGACCTACTCCCACAGCTCCTTTTTTGTCATCACAGATCCTTAATATCTGCACACCGTGCAGGCTAGAAGACCATCCCCAGTTCTGCTCTGCAGGTGATATTCAGTCAGTCAGTCTCCAGGCTGCACAGAGTTATTCTGGACCATCTAGTCTTTCAAAGGCTCAGCATCAGCTATATAAATCTTCCTGCCACTTGGTTCAAATATCTCTTCAACTCTTTAAGCAGATCTGGAAGTCACTGGAGGCATATTCTGATAAATCGTATCTTTCCATAAACAGTTTCTTACAGTATTTATTTAGCCACTGGAAAAGAACTCTACCTGTGGCAGAATTACCTGTAAAATATTTCAAGCCCAGTTTTCATTTGGAGGCCTGACTCACCACATATTTACTTCAATGAGCACTACAGTTGTGAACTGTCTCCCACTTTATTTCTCTGAGAAGGCAGAAAGAGAGATTTAGTGTCTTCACATTACGCTTCTGTCTTCCAAGAAAAATCAAATACCATACACGGTAGGTACATTACATGACTTTATAGTAAAAGAGCTCCAGTTTGCAACTCCTCTGCTTTCAGCATAGTTGTTCAGAATTGAGACAGTGATTCTGAAATTTAAACTTCATAATAATCCAGTGAGAGGTAGAAGAATTGCTTATATGCATTGTTATTGTAGTTTCATAGTGGTTTGACTTATGCTTTTGAGTAACATAGCCAATTTATAGTACAGGTGTCAATTAAGAACTGTAGTTACAATTCAGTGAGTGAATTAATGTACCCCAAAGTCATTCTACCCTGAATGTAATCTTATATTTGTCCCTGGGACATGGAACCAGAGGCACACATATCAGAGATTTTATAAAGGACAGAAAAAGAATGCAAGCACATTAGGAAAATGGTCCTTTTTATGTCCATTTGAACTAATGATTGAAATAAAAATCATGAAATGTTCTACCAAATGTTCTACTAAAATCTGAATATTCTCCAATTACAGTTTCATCTTTAATTTCTGCAGTACAAAGGAGTCAAGTTTATCTGGCTTAATATGATCTTTAAAGATCAGTATTTGTTACTGTTAACAAATGCGTTGCCCTTTATTGCATAGAGGCTAAGTATCTCTTGCATTTCACTAGCAAGAAAAGATAGGTTTGCTATTTGTTAACTCCCAGAAGTATCCTTTTACATATTCTTGTATTCCAAGCACATGATATCTCTTCAAGATACCATTTTAGTCATTATATAATTGTCTGTTTCATATATCATCTATGGAAGATTTTTTCTATCCAATATGCTGTCACTTATCTCACACTTTTTTTGCGATTGGAATGATAAGATTATTTTCTAGTGACCTACCTTTTTTTTTTTTAAACTTTATTTTTGCACTTAGAACTGCTTTTTGGAGTCAGGATACTTTTTTAGTGTATACTTAGGCTCTTACCCTTATCCCAGTTCTTCTCTCTCTTCCTTTCTGCTAATTCATTTTGACTAACCAAGAATATGTTTAGAAAACTTTTTTTCAAAATACAGTATGTCTAACACTGGAACAGCGGAGCTTCCAGATATATACTATTTTTGACAACTCTATGTCTTTCGATTATCTAAGTATCAATATTTTTTAAATATGAAACATCTTTTCCTAATAATATTAACTATTTCAGCTGAGCTATGCTTTTGCTTGCACAGATGTCTTGCTACTCAATATACCATTATAAAAATTTCCAACAATTTAAGTGATTTTTAAACTTATACCAAGATAAAATGGAGAAAATTCCATCCAACCTGAACTGATCAGTTTATGCCCCGAAGCAGAAGAATTAATCATTCCTATTTTACTGTCATGAGCAGAATTGTAAATGATACTCTTATTAATACAAGTGATTCTTTCTTATTCTTTTTAATCTTGACAATCTATTTTTTTAACCTAGTTTTTTCTCTTCAAGTAAATCCTCTGATTGATAATGCTGCAAAAGTGGAAAAGGTTTTCTTATAAACTTAGTATTGTTTTTCTTCCAGTACTTCAACCTGTTCTTGTGCAGATTTTTAATGCATTTAATCATGAGAGGTCATCTGAAATTCTCCTCTTTCAGCTAAGTACTGTCAGTAGCTGACCCAGGACGTCACTATCTGTAAAAGTCTGATTGGAAATATTCAGAACTATGGGGAAAAATCATTTTAATAACTAAAGAAAATGTTATTACATTCTGTAATCCAATAACGCACATCAAAGTTATTAACACTACACTCTTAACACTGATTGAACTTCACCTAAATATCAATCCATTTTCAATTCAGACTAAAACCAATTTTGAAAATAATTTTTGCAGAAATAGAAAGGAACATGACCTTGTTCTGTCTGAGCTGGAAACTAGAAAGTATGTCAGTTCCTCTTCATTATATTCAGCAGGAAAATAGTTGTCTTTGGGAAACTCTAATTTAAAGAGGGCATGTTACATGATGAAAACAAGAGTCTCTTAGTTTTTTAGCATCCCTCACCATACAACAGAAATAAAGCAACCTTAAATTTTCTATATAAAGGAAAAATCATTATTATGAAGATTTTAGATTAGAAAACTGTGTTCCATTTCTTTCATGCTCACAGTGCAGAAAGTTAAATTCATCTGCTGACTTCTACAGGTGCATTTTAAGCCAACACCTGGCGCTCACATAACTCCATACTAAAAATACATCCTAACAGAGCACAGCTCAGGCTTTTATTCCAAATATTCACGCTCTCTAATACAAAAGTCTCATTTCCTGTGCTGACAAAACTGCAGCTCCTTAAGAACATATCTGTTTTACTACAGTTGCCCATTTCAAGCCTAGTAATGTAACAGCAGGACTACTTAAACTCATAGAAATAGCAGATGGAGAAACAAGGTTAAGCTAAGATTTCTGTAAAAATGGTTGTTTTGCAGACAACATTCTTGCAACCTCCTTCTCGATTAAAGTTTGCTGTAAACTGAGTTCCTGAAAATAATCTTGGGCTGTTAGAAATAATGCAGTCTAATTTTTGTCATTGGAATATAATAATTATATATAACTTCTCAGAAATCATGATAGAAGGAGACAGTTACCCACTTGACATCCTTAGCATCAATGAGAGCAATCTGAAACATGCTAGTTAGAAGTATTTAAAGCAAAAAAAGGTCTGCTTTGGCACTGGTGATAATAAACATGTAGGGTGAAGAGCCCTCACCATGGCATGCTTCATGGAAATTCTCTCCACTGACTGAAAATCTACTTCAACGGTTGTAGCACATACCCAGATCCCATTCTGGGTCCACATGGGCCGGAGCCCTAAGGCAGACTACCTGTGAGGATGATGAATACTTCAAAATCTGCAAAATCACTAATGAGCCAAGAAACTTCAGGAAAAAATTCCTTTATTCTTCACTTACCAGAAGTAATCAGAAATATTCCGACGAGCTACAGAGGTCTGGTTTCCAGAACAAAGCAAGATAGACAAAAGAAGACAAAGACAGCAAATAATATTCATGCAATCATCATAAGTAGACGTTGAGGTTCATTGCCAGTCTGTTATAGATGGATCAATTGTTTTTTTTGTCCTAAGGAAGAGCCTATTGTCTTCCTTCAAACAATAACCTGCTCAGAGTGCAGTTCTTTTCCTTCAGTTTAAACCTGGGGAGGTGAAGCAAGAAGATAACTGATTTAATGTTTTGCAGCTGGAAGCAGTGGGCTAAATTCTGAATTCTATCCTAGGGATAGTACTTAAGTAGGAGATGGAAGAAGGATGTTAGAAAAGCATAGGTATTGGGATTACTAAACATTTTTGAAATAAATGTCCTTGAAAGAAAGATGCACTTGATGTACACAGTGAGCTCTTCCCACAAATATAACTTTATAAACTATGGCCTAGGTGAGCCATACAAAAAGCTACTTCATAATTAAAACACTTCTATACATTTTCAGTAGTCCCTTCAATAGTTATGTTTGTATGTGGTAACTCTTCAATAGTTATGTTTGTATTGGTAACTTACAGAAAATGAAGCTTTACGAAGGTATTTAAAATCATGTAAGTGTTGCGGTTAAGTTGTAAAAAGAATCAGTAATATGAATATTAAAAATATACATACTTGTATTTCTAGACTATTCCTGCTGTGAAATCCATCAAAACTAACCAGGTAATCCCTTTCAAGTAACCCCTCTCAGCAGCTTTTCTTTTGTCAGCTGTCATCAGCAAATATCTGTAAACAGGACATTTTTATTGTGAAGTAAAAATTTTTACACAAGTTTAGTATTACCTGTCTTTCAGACATCAAATGTTTTTACACATTCAGCACTGGATCACAAGCTTGTTCAATAGAGTCCAAGTCACCATTACTTTTTTCTGCTGTGGAGAAAGCTACTTTCAAGCTAGAAGAGATTTATGGTATGCCAGTGGCTGTGGGATTAAAATTGCTTGCAACTTCAAAGTTACTGGCACCCTACTGTGTCACTAAGGGTCTGTTTCCAAAATATTGATCATTTAGTCCTAAACTCTTCTAATGGCATAAAAGTCTCATATTATTTAAAAGTCTGTTTAGTGGTGCTGCAGAATACCTTCTTCTACAAGATGAAATCAGTTTATTCAGTGACTTTCACATCTGCTGAGATTTGAATGCCTTTTTAATAGTAAACAACTTTGTCTTAAACATTTTTATATTCACAATTTTGTTCAGCACCGTCTCTCTCCTGTGCTATGCACCATCTGTTTTCAGGTATCCATTCATCTTTTTCTTTTCATTGAGTATTGCTGTATCTTTGGTAGCTACAAGCCACTTCTCAAGCAAAGCGTATGTCTAAAATACACACATTTTTGAAGGAAAAAGTGGATACAGCCATTATGTTGAACTGTGCTCTTGTCACTACTTTTGTGTTCAGATGCTCTCCTGGGCCTCAGAACCCATCAAATTTCTCTCTAATGCTCTAAGAACCACAGACTGTCACTCAGCTGCCAGCCCACTACAAATATTGGCATAATGTCATCATCATCTCTGTAATGCTCTGCTTAAACCATTTTTTATTTAACTGGGAGTGTCCTATATCTATGACAGCACTATGACAGCTTAATTCACCAGCTGTAAGTTACAGTAGGGATGGTTGCACATCCATTGGTATATTGGCAAACTGAAAAGTGTTCAGATTATTTACAAATTGTTAGCTACTATTCAAGCTTGGATCTCTTACTTAACAACAAATACATTAAGTATTGCTTCCACGTATTTAAATAGTACAATTTCAATTCTTCCGATTTTTAGGAAATGCCTGGCATGCTTTTTGCTGCTAATTTAATCAAATAAAATTCATCAAGCCTCATTACTATTTAAGCAATTTTTTAATTCTATGTGGGAATGAAGAGACATTGTTCCCTACATAAGTATTGCACAGTCTGACTTAATTTTATTTTAAATATTTTTAATTATAAAGTATTTCAGAAGTTTAGTTATTATTTTAAGTATAAAAAGGCCACAGCAAATTATATTATTAATATAAAAAAAATTGTCAACTGAAAAACATTCCAGTCACAGTGGACCTCACTGAAACAACTTGTTCTGTGACTTCTATCCTGTTTGAAATTTTGTTAAATACATATGTTCCATGGGAATGTTTTAATCTTGACTCAATACATTTTCCAGTAGAGCAATGTTCTGTCAGTTATACAAGTAACGCACATTTTAACGACAAGTCAGTCCTCATACCTCCATTCCCCATTGCAGAAATTGTTCTTAACAGCTTTTAGCTAGGACTTCTGATAACACTGCATAGTCCCTGATGACACTTGCACAGAAGTTTTGTATCTGGGATTAAAGAAAGAAATTAGCATGACCGCTACAAGCCACAGGTTCTTGACTTTCCTGACTAATGAGGTAATCACAGCTTTCTGGTCACCCACTGTTATCTCTTAACTTTAGCTCCTGCAACTTTTTGCTATTTTAGAAGATCTGTAGATATTACCTGCAGAATCTAAAAGCTGTTCCTTTGATTAAATTAGTTGCAATCAAGTTTAGTGTCTTCTGTGATATGAACTTTGCTCTAAATTGGTTTTTGATGATTGATGTTCCTCATGCTTCTTAAGAGAATTATAAAAAAAATCGACTCCATTGTTATCTTTAGCCTGGGCATCTGGGGTCTCAGAATTAAAGGTAATCAGAATATCTGAACCCTGCCATTCAGATGTAAGGTCCTTCCAGGTTTAGATCTAAAACACAATTAAATGAAAATCCCTTCATTATTTTGTAGCTAAAGAGTCACAAGAAATATCAGCATGTAACATCTATTGCCCAGAAACTTACTGACAGAATTTCATAAATAAGGTGAGTTATTCCGTGTGCACTTAGACCCTTTTAAACCAGTCGGAGAGTGGTAATTTTTTGGTTGATGGGTGCATTGTTACAAGTTATGATGTACCATTATTCTGACATGTTAGATAAGGTGTTTTAGAAAGTAGGAGAAATAAGTGCTGTAGAATTTTAATTACAATTACAGTACACAATTCTGTAATGTCCCTCTTTCCAGCATGTACAGTCATTATATAGAAATGGATGTATGTCATTTCCCTCAAAGTCAAGATCAGTGCTCTTTTAACCTTCTGTCCTTTCCCCTTCTCAATACAACAGATTAAAACAGTCTATGGAGAACAGAAATTGTTCTTGTCAGGTGTTTTGGTGATGGAGGATTTCACTTCATTCTAAACTTTCAGTCTGGCGATTAGAGAAAGTTAAACGCAAAACCAAAAGAGCTCTACAAGCTTTAACACCTAAATGAACTACAACTTGGGCTGAACTGGAATTCGAGAATCAACAAATCTTTGACCAGTTCACTAATTCCTACACTTGTTTCTATCCACACAATTCCATAGCAGCAAAATCAAATATTCCATGTCGAAAGTTAGCATCTGCCAAGCAGGATTTCTCTCACATAGCTAATCTCAAACCCATTTTAAGGCACTTAAAATAAAAGTAGGTTTAGATCTTAAATCAGGGTGTTAGGTTCCTTCTTGCATGAAAGTTCTTGTAGCTCCCTGGTTCTCTTTTTTTATCGTTCAAAGTGTTCCTGACACCTCAATACACTTACATCCTGCTGGCTTAATTCCACCAACCCTAGCTGTCTGGAGAAAACATCTTCCATCAAACTATAGTCCATTTTCCTTCTCACACAAGACTGAGAAAGGACTTCCCTAGCAGGAAAAGGGATAATATTAATGAATTTAACAAACATATGAACAATGGGATTGGGGGCAGGGATTGCCTTGTCAGCTATAAAAACATTCTAACAATAACTATCTCCCTGTTTCCCACACTGCAGTAACAGTTTTCATTGACAAGTTTGCCAAATTTCTTTGAAAGAAAAACTTATTTTCTCACTTAAATAAGCATTTACCAGGTTTCTCTCACACTGCAACAAGCAAGAAGGGAACTTCTATGAGATAAAAGTAAAGAGCAAAAGAAATTGACATAAAATTCTGGAAGTGAAGATGAATGTCAAATTTGAAGTCCACAACAGAAGTAGTCCAAAATCCTGATATTCTTTGTTAAGACTTCTATGGAAAATTCTATTATTTTGGTCTTTCCTATACTACCCCAAAACATGTGGAACTTGGTTTTCAACACTGAAAAGCCTGAAGCGTACTTTTAGAAATTATGTAATTGAAAAGGAACAGAAGTGACTGTTTGGATGCTCATTCAAAACCTGTCATTTATGTTACCCACTTGGTCCAATTCAAGCATCAGCCAAAATAATCTGAATGTTGTGACACAGCCTAAGAACTGACTGAAATTTTTCGCATAGGTGGATTTTACAAACATACAATTATATGTATTCAGCCATGACCTTTTCAAAATACCATTGCAAAATGAGGAGGTTGGATGGAGGCTGATAATTAATAGGAGCTTTTATTTTTCCTTTTATGAGCAATATCTTTTTAGTGTAGGAATTATTGCGACTTCAGAACTCTGACAGGGAGTTTGCCTGCTCCAGGTGTCAGTTATAATTGTAATAATATATAGCATTAGAAGCCCACACTGCTCTAAGAATAAACAAAGAAATGCAAGGACAGATGTAGAAATGCATTGCACGGGAAAGAGTGGGAACACTCACCTGATGGTACTTAGTTTCCATGCCATTGAAAAAGTACAGAGCTGAATCCAGTGGACAAGAAGTAATACTACACTTGATCAGCTTTCAAGTACGCAGTTTTAAGCATGCATCCTGCTGTGCTTCCAAGCATGTTTCTTATCCCTACTGCAATGGTTGTCTTTTGCATATTCTTTGTACACTAGAAACACTAAAACATTGCACTTCAGACTACCTGGTCACTCTCCCTTACAAGACTCGACCTAAATTGCCATGCTTTACTTACACTATTGGAAGAACTGAACCACTACTTACCTAAACCCAAGGGGTGCAATGGGGCTCTCTGCCTCCATCTCTTTTATGTTCTCTCAGAAGTGGGAAAGCAGGGAACTTCCAAAATGCACTCTTTCTGAAAGAAAGTAAATGGAAAGATCCCCCATGACCTTTGATCATTATTCCCCAATAGCATTGTCTAAGTAGAAAAGATAAAACATTTGAAACATTTAAGACAATGAAACATCACATCAATCTTTAGGTCAAATCTATAACTGTCTTATCACGAGTCTGGTTTTTAGGTAGTCTTGTAGTTTAACAAAGACATATGGCAAAGCACCTGAGGTTGTGGTCTTCTGTTCATAATAATAGAATCATAGAATGCTTTGGGTTGGAAGGGACCTGTAGAGGTCATCTAGCCCAAACCCCACACAATCACAGGCTCAGTACAATGGTAAGGTAAAAAAAAAGTTTAGAAGGGCATTTACCGGTTTCAAACTTCCATTTTCTGTACAAAGATGTCTTTCCAATGATATCTCCAATTCTCAGCCTCTCCATGGTTCCATTAAAATACCCTGAACATGTATGTGCTTCCTACTCCTCTCTTAGTGCACTTGGTCCAGCCAGTCCAACTCCTCAGTTCCTTCAGGGAAGTGAAATGTGAGACAGCTAAGTAGGAAGAAAAAAGAGAGGCGGGACAAGAAAAAGGAAAGTGAGAAGGCATGAAGACTGCCCTGGCAGCAGACAGTGACCACTTAAGTCTACACCAGAACATGTCTCACACAGCTGGAGAGAAAAATGCTTATTTTAAAACAATTACTGTTTTAAAAACCAATAAAAAAATTGTCTATCAGATCTGTTCCAAAGCAAGGGTACATAAAGTTTAGCTGTACAGTATGAAATTATTTCTGCTCTTTATGGGCATAATAGGATACACATCATAACTGCAAGACAACATATTATTTCTCAAATAGTATAAAATACACTTCTTTCCACAGCAATCTTAAATAGCCCATATTTTCCTCTGGAGTTTTAATGCACTTATCATGTAGCACTTGATAATACTATATGCATTCTGGACTTCATGGCCATTAAAGTAATTTACACAAAAGGTATACTGTAAATGATCCTTACACAACATAGAGCAGAGTAGATACAGCAAGAGTAGTAGTAGAAATGTTCTGATATATGCACAGTTTTGAGGCTTATTTCACCTGCAAGTTGGTTAACTACCTGTGGAATTATTAGCAAAATGAAGGTTTTACATCTAAAAATTAAGGTTTATATGAAAAACGTAGCAGTATTCACCCATTGAGGAAAAGCATGAAAGCAAAAGGAGCTCTGAGGATGGGACACAGCTGCAGCAGGCATGCGAGGAATCCACTCACACAGTAACTCCCTGCAATGTACCATAGACGATGGAGTGGAGACTCCGTGGCCCTGCTCCGTGATGATAAAGCGGGGAGAAATGGTTCTCTAGAACTGATAAGCAGTTCATCTGGCCCCCTGAGCCAACAGGTTTTCGAAACCTTGCCAAAGTGTTATCCTCTTGTGAACTTTGCTTGTTTTAATATCATTTTAATACCAAAACACACCTCCATCCCAAAGGCTACCCTCCTTCAAGGTGCGACCACCCCTCTTCGAGTCTGCGCTCTCGATTTTTTGTAAACTATACCTTCAAATGTGAAGTGAGAGAATTTTACACCAATCATGATAAAAGGTACGTATGACTACAGTCACTCAAACTCCACCTTAAAGGTAGAAAGAATATAAAAATAGCCAGGGAAATGGGGGATTTTCGGAGAAGAAGATAACACC
>Ga0065711_1038275_pt1 | contig 18960 bp, 13 predicted proteins | sample Hoacrofraction12_FD_59098 | JGI IMG/M metagenome (GOLD analysis project Ga0065711, IMG submission 59098) | Hoatzin crop microbial communities from Cojedes, Venezuela - Epithelial fraction 12 v2 (version 2) | ecosystem: Host-associated > Birds > Digestive system > Esophagus > Crop | place... | reverse complement strand
CTGCCTGTTTCTTTTTCATTCTCCTCCGCACGCCGGCGGGGGGAGGGGCGGCCGCGTGGCGCTTTTGTTGCCGGCGGCAGCCGAAACCAAAACAGCAAGCAAATCAGCCGGGTGCTACTGTACCTCCTGTTTGGTAAAGCAAGAACAAGAGGACTTGCAGCGAAACTTTAGAGACACAAAACTGCAAAGCATTTAACAGGAACAGCTCTTACATGTAGTGGGAAATTAGCCTGCAGAAATCGAACAGAATGATTACAGCAAAACATTAAGGTAAAGAAATTAGAAAAGGATTAGACCTTTTTTTCTTTCTTATTTTCTAATTTATAAAAATGTCCAAAAATGCCCAGTCACACTAGCCAAAACATTTTTAAGAATGTTTATACCCCTTTCTTCCTTAGGGAATAACTCAAGCACTGTCAGAGGCAAAGAAAATTAAAGAAAGAAACAAAAAACACCTTACATGCACCTTATTCCACAATTATCTGCAAAGAGAATCCCATTCTGTTACAGCTGCTACTGGTCACTTTCAGTCTCCTGTGAAAGGACTACATTAGTCTCTGGATTTAACTTCAAAGGCTATTTTTATTTCCATAAACAGATACTGATCACAGCTCAGACATCAATGAAGTTGAAGGTTAGGCTCCACCATACTTATTCTTGCTGCCAAATGCCTGATTTTGTTGTTAGTTTCTCCACTTCACCTTCTCAATGAGTCAGGCAAGGGAAGATAGCAAAAGTTTTTTGTTTTTTTTTTTAAAAAGAGGCAAGACCTAGGTTGTTTGAGAAAAAACACGAAACAAGCTGTGCTGGTTCTGAAGCTTAAAAGACATAACATTGAATATGAAAAAAAAGTGGAAAAAGCAGCAGAAGTGGAAAAAGAGCAGAAAAATACAGATCATTAACAAGACTCATGTGTTATCAGCTAGGAGGACATAGGAAGTTTCAACTAGAAATCACGTAAGTAGGCTATCAGCTACACACCTATACAGTCAGATAGTCTTAATTGCACCCGATTACTCCGAATTACCATTCTATTACGACCAAGAAGTCAATGCCCTGTGGTACATCACTGTGTTCTACGTCAGAGCAATTCCACATTTCAGAAATTTTTTTTACAGGTCACATGATATTTACTTCTATTCCTAAACCTAGAGACTTCCTTAATATCCGAAGTTAGCTGAAGAATGATGGAGAGGATCTTCTGCATTTCTTATCCAAATAAACCATATCCTGGATTCAGATCTCAACTGTACTACTGTTATTTCTTCAGCGTATCTCCTGTTTCTCTCTACATCAGTCCTTTCCAACTTCCAGCCCTACACAGTCCACCTGATTTGCTTCTTTCTTGCATAACATCCCCTGAAACCTCCTTTAGGTCAGGGAGTTTAACTGAGGATAGATAAGAAAGAAAAACCCAGGTGATTCTGCAGAGCAGAGTTACTACTCCCCTCCAAAGTCAATTTTAATCTTTTTTTTTTTTTTTTAACTTGACACCTGAAAGTATTTGACCTGAAATAAGTAAAGCGTGACCAGAAAACATGACAAGGACATTTTTGCAACCATTCTGAGAACAATCTATATATGAAAGTGTAAAATAGACAGAAAAGTTTGAATTCAAGTCCTACATGCTATGAATAATCCTTTTCTTAGCATGACTGTCGTCTAAACGTTCATGGTTGACTGCTGATTTATATTCGGTTCACTCTCCCTGCCAACAGGTGAAGGCAACAGCGTGGGCTGAGGGCCAGCTAGCTAGCAGCAGAATTGCTGAAAAGACCTAGACAACAAATTTGAGAGGATCAGCAGTGTGCCCTTGCAGCTACTGACCTTTGCCGCATATTGAGCTGTACCACCAGGAGTGTAGCCAGCAGATCGATGAACATCTGGGAGACTGTGTGCAGAGTGCTGTGTCCAGTTTTGGACTCCCCAGTACAAGACAGACATTCCCATATTGGAGCAATCTGGCAAACAGTCACCAAGATCAGTGGGGGCTGGAGAACATCATGTATAAGAAGAGGCTGAGAGACTGGGTTTGCCCAGCTTGGAGAAAATATTGCTAAGGGAGAACCTTATCGCTATCCACAGCCACCCAATGGAAGCGTGTAGAGAAGACAGAGCCAGACTCTTGTGTGTGATGACAGGACAAAAGCCAAGAGACAGAAGTTAAAGAAAGGGAAATTCTCATTAGATATTAAGAAAGCAATAAAAGTTCATGTGATCAAACATGAGAACAGGCTGCCCAGAGGGGTGATGGAATCTCTGTCTCTGGAGATATTACAAATTTTAATCGACAAGGATACAAGCAACCCGATCTAACCCTGAACCTAGACCAAACTTCAAAAGTTGGCCCTGCCTTGAGCTGGGGCTTGAGCTAGGTGACCTTCTGCAGCCCCCTGAAACCTAAGTTATTCTGAGTTTATGATTTATTCAAACAAGTGAAAAAGCATTACTAAATCAGAAGAGCAGCATTTCATAACACAAATAACTGTCAAGGCAATGGAGACCATACAACATCATCACCTTCATACATCGGGAAATGCAAAAATCTTTGCCCAACAGACAGCTCTGTCCACAGCTGAAATGCACGCCACAGGAAATGAGCTTTATTTATACTTACCAAACTGGCCACTGTGCTTTATAAACAGCTCAATTACACCATATGCAATAGTGGTTGCAGGAGGAATTTCAAGGATCACACTAGAATCCTTCATCTTACTTCCATTTTCACCCACTGAAACCTAGACAACAGATTTATACACCATTTATCTGATTCAGCTATTGTGTAGCTTAAACACAGAATTAATTAAGGGGAAAAAGTACAGCGAAAGAATGTGCTTTATTTTCCACGGTGTCTAACTAAACCACCTTACCATGACATCTATGAAAGGAACTAGATGAGCAGAGAGGTAGAAGCACAATGCCAAGAGCAGCTCTCAAAGTCTTAGCTCCTCTGTCCTAGTACAAAGCTGAGCTCCAGGCGCAGCTTTTGCCACGCAAGAAACACCGTGTCACTAGAAAATGGGCACCCACTTCAGTATCCTGCCCTGACACCCCTTTTGCCCAGCGGGAGACTGGTACCAGGAAGGCGGCACTTGCGCAGAGGGGCAGTCGAACTGCAACTCCCAGATTCCTGCTACTGGAGACACCCTGTACACAGAAGTGATCCATCTGCAGCTTTACGAAAAACTTCCAGTGAATGAGCATATGTTTTGTCTTTAGTAATTCCTTCTCATTCATAGGCAGTTTTTCAGATATCCTCATCATGCAGTTAATCTCTACTCCCATGGTCAAAACCAAATAGTTTCTCAATAAATATTAGAAATCAGGAGACACTGCAAACATTTTTTGATGAATGATTACTCGGCTTTTCAAATAAATTTGCTTCAGCGATGCTTTTTGCTATTCAACTTTCACTGAATTGTTGTAAGTTTGTTTTATGTTCTGCTGTAGGCAGGTATCTACATAGAAACTCAATCACAATTTGACAGTACCAATGGAAATCACATTCACACTAAAAGAGGACATCTTTTGCCAGTGAGGCAACGGAAAAAACATTTTACCTTCCTGAAGCTTCACAACTAAGCAGTGCAGCGAGTTCAACATGGTAAGGAAGAGAGTCCAATATGTTAAGCAAGCATGAAAAATATTGTGAAGTCTATTTGCAGAAATCATAGTCTCTTCTCAGATAATCTGCAAATGTTCTGTTCCTTGAAGATTTTTAACAACTTTTACCTTCACTGTTTTTGTACTGCATCCTATCACACCACTGATTTTTTCTTCCGTCTGGATATGTTCAGATATCGTACACTTCTGAGTTGTTATTATCTTTTCTCTCAAGATGCACAGCACTTCACGCTTTCTTTCTATTACTTGTTGCAGTAAACTACTGTTTAGATTTATTGTTCTGAAAAAGAAAAGACGCCATTAACAACATAAATACTAGAATTGAGAAAAAACATTTTCTTAATTGCTTGAAGAAGCTTTTATTGTAAAAATAACTATGGCTTCTGTATGAGTAGTCTCCTCAAAATTATTATGTCCTCTTTCGTTATTTGGTAGCAGTAAATATCTGTATTCCACAGTAAGTCCCAACACACGTATTGAATTATTGATTCCTTACTCTGAGAAAAAATGGTAGTTGTCTGGCTACTTTCCAAGCAAAAAAAGCAAGGAAGAACTAAAGACAACTACCAGTCCTAACAGCTTCCAGTGTAACATGAAAACTACCAACCAGACTCATGGACACTGGACTGAATCCTCTGCTACCGTGGACTCACGCTGCCACTAACATGGCTGTGGCAGGGGATGCCAGCTAACCATTCTCTTCAGAGTCCCTCGTTAGCACAGTGTCAGTAAGTCAATGGGTCACACCCTGCAGTCTTTACTCCAAAGAATTCCTTCAACCAAAGAAGTTACCACGGAGTACACACAGAAGACCTGTGCTCACGGTCCATATTACGAACTCCCTGCAGCCTAGCGCACTACTGCATGCATTATGCGTGCACACACACAATAAAAATACCTATAATAGCATAATACATAATAAGCATGTAATACAATAATATTATCCACACTACACAAAGCTCTGCTTAGAAGAAGTGAAGTTGCAGTCAAGCTACTTGAAGTCAAGAAATACATAGCAGGCAATCTTCCAGTCTGGTTAGTTTCTCTCTTTGTGATCACGACCCCCTTTCCCTTACAACAGTTCCTGGTTTCCTCTCCCTTACCTGACTAGATCAAGCCCCATTTCTTCCCCCTCCTTCTCATTCATCTCAGCTTTGTCCCACAGCCAGCCATCTCACCAGCCCCACTTCATGTGATTTCTCCACTATCTTCTACCCTCAGATGACACCAGCTGCTCGTGGCTCCCAGCCTTAGTCTCCCCTCATTCTCACAGTTCATCATCACCACTTTCCAGCCATCTGGCCAAACTCAGTCTCGTTTATCTCCTTGACGTCAATCAGTTCTGTCACCCCTGTCTTTGTACGTCCTTCTACCTGCTGCAGGTGTGCCATCAGGTGCTTCTCAAGAAGGGGAGGCGAGATGGGCTCCTTTGTGCTGAAGTGCTGACATCCAGACTCACACTCTCACTCAAGACTAGGACAGCTAGAGGCGACCACTGCTAGGAATGCCGGTTTGGCCTCGGAAGGCCCACGTGCAGGCAAAAGAGTGCCCTGACACGCTGCTGCCAAATTCTGAGTCACCAGAATTTCTCCTTGAAGGATGAAGAGCACACGAAGAGAGTGACACCTCAATGCCAAGCCTCACAGCTTGCTATGGATCTGTTTCAGCATTCATGTAAACCCTGAACTGGCTGAGTGGCATCAGCACCGAGTACTTCAACGGGCTGGACGAGAAAACATAGAAAAGATTTCATGGATTTGGGAATTGGAGAAGATCACTGGAAAAAAACCCACCTGCTATAACTCCTGCGTTATTCATTGGTATAACCTCACAATTTACAATTAATGACTAGGACCGTCACAGTCAAAAGAAAAATTAACTGTGGGAGGGATCTCAAATCTCCAGCCCATGCCTCCAACTTAGCAAGTCATCTCTACTCCCCAACATAATTCAGTGCGCATTTAAATGCCGCTGGAGATAGTTCCGAAGTTGGGTTCTTCTTAGAATGAGCAGAAGAAAGAAAGTGAACTCCCACAATCAATAGGAGAGGATTATTTTCTAAGAAAAGATGACAAAATTCACTACCTTGTCTTCTAGGGTGTTAACAGACTTTCTGGTAACAGTTAAAGCAACTTCTTAACTGTATTTAATTGATTAAAATGTGTCAATTATATTATACTTTTGTAAAATACTCACTGGAGGGCCTCAGATGAGATGACCTATTTTCTGTGAACAGACAACTCTAGAAGGGCAGCTGGAAGCTTAAAAGATTGGTATCCCTGGATCAAGTTATTCCGTCTTTTCTCCTCCCTTTTCCTGTAAATGGCTGTTGATGGGGCTAAATGGCAATTCCCCAAAAATACGACAGAAAGACATGTCTGACTCAGCTTTATTTAAATCGAGATATTTCCACTTTTAATTAAAATGTTTTAGATTTATTAGATTCTGGAGTTTTGGATTTATGCAGTCTGTACAAGTCTGAAGTCAGCTTGGTTCTTTATTAAATTAAAAATATCCTGAGGCAATTTTTGATCTTTGGAGAGTTACATGCTTATATGAAAGTTCAATTGGTTGGAATGAACTGTCTGAAAACCTTAAAGTTGATTGTTTAAACAAGGGAAAGAAAATACCTCTGAAGCAAAGCAGCAGCTACTAGAAAAGCACCCCCGAACATTCCTGAGATTATTAATACTACTTTTTTTTTTTCCTTTTCGTGCAAAGCTATGCTTTATGCTTGGAATGCAATGAAACTTTGGATTAAATAAAAATTGAAGAAATGTCAAGCAATCACAAACACTGCTGCTCTTGGAAGTGTCTGCCAAACCAGAGCTATTAGTTCTCACAATAACAGGCCATCAAGCCTCTCACATACTTCACAGTAATTATTTATGATTCTGAAGAGGTGTGCTAAGCATCTTGAAAATATAAATTAATGCACTAAGAACCTGCAATCTTAACATTTGATCTCAGAAGCCACGGGGAAGAAATACACTGAAGCACAAAAGCAACTTGTCATTTGCTTTTTGCCTGCTTTAGAGCATGACAAACTCACTGGATATCCCCAAAAGTTAGAGCAAAAGAAATAAAACAATCAAAAGTAGAAAAATACAGATTAGAGATTTGCTGTTTCTGAATGAGCGTTAACATAAGAAGCACACAGAATATGATTTAACTCTACACAAATGATTGACCAAAATACGAGCCTTTTTCTTCCACCTACTTCTGTAGTATTCTGCCCGAGGTGGGACTGGCTCAGACCCCCTCCCGCTCCTGGCTTTGAGGTTCAGATGCAGAACTAACAGCAGAGCAGCAGAGCAAAAGAATCAGAAGCCATCAGTAAACCCGCAAAGAGGCACAATGAAGACATTTCCGAGGCAGGGCTGATGGAGGCCAAGCAGCGACAGCAGCACGGCAGGGGCACGGGGCTGCCTGCTGGGGTCCCTGACGCAGCGCTCCCACAGGCACTGCGTCTCGGAGAGAACCTGGGGTCCTCCACACGGAGAGCTGCATCGTGCGGCAGAGACACGGTCACTGCCCAAACCCCAAGATTCAAGCGACTTCAGTGGGATGTGTTCAACTGTAAAGCCAGCAGGAATGCTTTCCTCTTCCCACCAAGTTTAGTGAGTACCGGATTCAGAGTTTTAAAACACACACCCTTGTCAACAGCTACAAATACCTTTTGTTTTTAGGACAGCACAGTTAAACACTCTCCTCTAATGTTCTACCACTGAACTTTGTATCAGAAAACCCCTTAGAGACTAGGGTTGCATGTGGGCACATCCTAAGTTATCACTGGGGCACAGCGGAAGACAGAACATTCTGCTCTTCTCTGACTCAAACAGGAGACAACATGAGGCAAGCAAATACCCAGCTTATCTAAATTATCCTTTTAAATAGTCATCAAGAGCAAAATGCTACAGGGTTAAAGTTTGACAATCAGAGCAGAGCTTAAAAGTACTGCAGGGCAATGGCCGCTGAATCTATGAGTGTATTTTTGCAAGAGCTGAAATAATTTGCTAGCATAACACTGAGTACCAGGAAGATAACTGACCAATACGACCTGGCTGAGTTAAATCCCTGAGAATACAGGTATGCAGGCTCGTGGAATTGCATTGCATTTTTTTATTTTACAGGTCATGTTTCAGAGCTTTTATTTCTGTTCTACACCCATCACTCTTCCCATCTCTTTCATCGTCTATTGTACAGGAGCTCTCACTGACCTGTGTGACCTGTACTACATCACCATACTCCTTCCCACCTTGACAAACCCAGCTGAAGTACTCAGAAGTAACACTATATAAAATACAATGAGATGTTGATTTGCTAGGTCCCATTATCAACACAGAGTATAAGCCTGTAGAAATAAAGATCATTAAAAAGATAAAGATTATCTTTTTTTTGTTTGATTGTTTGTTCTGCTTAAATAACATTCCTGGGGTTTATTCCTGGGCATTTACTACGCTGGAAGCTCTATATGTCAAACACGAACAGAAAATAATTTCTTTGAGTTTTGGTCTCACTCTCTCCACATTTAATTGGATTAAACACTTCCCCTCTCCTATAATGCAAAGGCTTCCTTTACTTTTATTCAACCTTTTTCTTCTTGTGAGAGGAAAGCAGTGGAGAATAGAGAGGCACAAAGGCAACTTGAGGCAGACTGGAAGCAGAAAAGAAGGGAGAAAGACAGAAACTAATGGAAGGCAAAAGAAAACAGAAAACACTTGGCAACACAGCGGACTCTCACAGTTAAAGGAGAGAGCAGGAGCCTGCTCTAAACCCCACAGCTGAGTGAGAACCTTTCCTTCAGGTGCAGAATCTCTGACCGGACCGTCCACAAAGTAGGGAGGCTAGGACCATTTTTCCAACAAATCCTGTCTAGTCTTCTCAGTAACCCACCCTACATATCCTGAAAGCAAGGTGCTTGCCAATTTGCTATGAATACCAAAAAAAGTTACTGCTGTGAGTACTCTCCATCCTTACACTGGAGTCAGCGGTGTTGCCTGCCTGCACAAACCTTCACTAGTCCAAACTCTCCACACGAGTGAAAAACCTTTTCAGTCCCGCACTGGGCAGCGTCACCTCAGCACACCTCTCCTCCCAGCTGCAGAGCCATGGGTGGCCCACTCTCACAGCCTTACCCAAATGTAATTTCGTCCATAACACCCACATGACTGACCTCAAAACATCTCTCATTGCTTGGCCAGAATTCCTCAGCTTGTTCAGTCTTCTCCACTTCATTTATAATGTGCAATAGTCTTATGTCTTCCACACAAATCCTGCTTGCTGTACTATGAGAGCCTTCACCCAGCTTTGCTCCTTCTCCAAGAGACCTCTAGATGAGTGCCATGGAGTAAAATCCACCAGACCTCACTCTACCACTTTCCACCAAGCACAGATGCATAATACTTCTTCTGTTAATCCATCTCAAATGTAATCTCTCTGACCTATTTCTTACAGTCGTACTGAACACAGTATCTGCTATAGTCAGCTTACTGACAGCATTTCACAGTTTTCCCTACAGGATACCCCGACAATTACTTCACAGAACATCTTCCCCAAGAATGCCAAAGACTTTTGAGAGTGCAAGTGACAGATAGTTCCTCTCTTTCCTGCTTGGCATCCTCCTTATTTTTTAAATCACGGACACACTCAACTGATTTTACTCAATCCTGTCTCATAATATTCTGTAGCTTCCTATTACCCATATAGCACCTTCAGTAGAAAACTGAATGGTTTTCTCATCATACATATAAATGCTCAAGGAGTTTTAAATAATAAATAATGAAATGGACTGAATTTCAACTGTACTCAGATTACTAATAAGCACCTATTTTTATTTGTGTGGACAATAACTGAATCAATAAAAGTACATATTAAAGTGCAATATGTAATAGTGTAAAAAATATCTTTCAATTAAGCCAGAGTATACTACTAACAACACTTATGCTGTTTTTCTAATATGCTAATCAGAGTGATGAATCATTCACGTGAAATCACGGAAGTGTAACAGGCTAACCTTTCTGCAGCTGATGTGGACTGCCTGACTGATGCCACTTGGTCCTATGTCTTCCTCTCTGCTGTCACTGCCCTCTCAGAACTTTTATTTCAGTCACCTAACGCAACTTAGTAAAATGGTAAAAACAAACAAGTGAATTTGCTAATCCATGAGAACTACAGAGGTTATAGCATTCTCATAATCCTTTTCATCAGAGGGGAGAACACAGAAGGGTTAAGGTTAGAAGGTTATCTGGTCCAACCCAGCTGCTCAAGCAGGGTCACCTAGAGCAGGCTGCCTAGGACCATGTCTCCAAGGAAGGAGACTCCACACCCTCTCCGGGCAACCTGTGCCAGTCTTCGCTCACCCTCACAGTGAAAAAGTGTTTCCTGATGTTCAGACAGAGCCTCCTGTGTTTCAGCTGGTGCCCGTTGCCTCCTGTCCTGTCACCCCTGAAAAGAGCCTGGCTTCGTCCTCTTTGCATCCATCCTTCAGGTATTTATATACATTAATAAGATCCTCCCTGAGCCTTTCTTCTCCAAGCTGAGCAGTCCCACCTCTCTCAGCCTTTCCTCAAATGTGAGGTGCTCCAGTTGCTTCATCATCTTCATGGCCCTTCACTTGACTCTATCCAGTAGCTCCACCTCTCCCTTGTACTGGGCAGTCCAGAACTGGACACGGTACTCCAGGTGTGGCCTCACCAGTGCCAAGTAGAGGGGAAGCCTCACCTTCCTCAACCTGCTGGCACACTCCTCCTCATGCAGTTCAGGATACCACTGGCCTTCTTTGCGGTGAGGGCACATTCTTGGCTCACGTCCAAACTGGTGTCCACCAGGACCCCCAAGTCCTTTTCTGCAAAGCCACTTTCTCGCCGGTCAGCCCACAACCCGTACCGGTGTCAGGGCTTGTTCCACATGCAGAACTTTGCACTTCCCTTTGTTGAGCTGCATGAGGCTGCCACCAGTCCAGCCTGTCGAGGTGCCTCTGGATGGCAGCATGACCCTCCAGATGTATCAGCCACTCTTCCCAGTTTTGTGTCATCAGCAGACTTGCTGAGGGTACACTCATTGACCGCATCACCCAGACAACTACTGAAGATGTTAAACAGGACTGGACCCAGTACTGTCCCCTGGGGTACACCATTAGTCACCAGCCTCCAACTACACTTTGTACCACTGATCAACACCCTGGGGGCCCAGCTGTTCAGTCAGTTTTCAGTCCACCTCACTGTCTTCTCATCCAGTCCATATTTCATCAGCTTCTCTATGAGGACCTTACAGCAGACAGTATTGAAAGCCTTAAAATAGAAGATGGAATATACTCTTAAATCCATGGCAATCTCCCTGAGCTAAAGGCACAGGACTCTGACCTAAAATGAGTATGTTACAGTACTCTGTGTATTAGCAAGCACAACGTAATAGAAAAGCAAGAATAATGTAAAACAAAATATGCTGAGTTTATATACCTAAAAGTACCATTTAACTTTGTTTTATATTGCATATTATGTTAATAAGCGTGTTCTGCATTTAAAATGTCAGTGCTTCGCAAATCAGGGAGGATCTCATCCCACATCCTTCAGTTGTCATCCCTTTTCAGAAAAGGGGAGCCAGCGCATCTGGAATCTAATTAAAAGATCAGTAGGATTCTCCTTCAGAAGGTTCACATAACAAGTGACAGGAAACGGATCTGCTGCCACTCAGCACTTCCAGCTTGCTGAACCTTTAAGACTTAGTTTAGAAGCCATATCAGCTGTGGCTACTTTTTTTAGAATTTTCTGCTATTTATCTGCAATTTCAACTTAAACAGCTTAACAGAAGAACAAAATTTTTAAATGCAACCTATTTAGGCTAGATACGTAGAAATAATAAATAAGTGATCTAACAAGGACAAGCAACGTATGTCATTAGATGAAAATCGAGAACACTTAGCTGACTCTCATCTCACAAGCACTGATGTGTAAACATCCTCTTAGTACCGTAATGCTTTGCATCCAGTAATTACTAACTTATAGGCACCAGCACTCCCGAATTCCACACAATGCTCCATGAACATGACAAAAGCCAGAAGCTTGGACACAGTCCATCATAAATCACAAAATATTTATCAATCAGTAGTTGGAATTTCATCTGTAAGGCATCGCCACCATTTCCAGTGAGCCTTGGCCATACAGGGGAAAAAAAAAAAAAAAAAAAAAGATTTTGCTATCCTCATAATTTTTGGTGACCTGGCAGAAGCCAGACTGACTGGATATCAATTACATACTTTGCATCCCAAGCCTTAACAAGCTATGTGCATCTTTTCTATGAACTAAGAACCAGCTGCTTGCATAAAGGCACGCCCACACATTAACCTCATTTACAGTTATATTAAGATCACTGCAAAGCTACTGATTTTCCACACTCAAGAGATGATACTATACTTGTAAGTATTTAGTTACATTAGGATTATAACCCCAAAATGTGCTGAAGTAAATCTGATTTGCTATGGAAGGATTATTGGTCTGAACAGAGTAGGTAACTTATTGAAAAAACTAAGTAAAACCTTACTGATCTAAACAGAAGTTATTCTAGTTTGGTTTTCTATAGGACTCTTATCTAGCGTTAGAAACAAGATTCTAGATCTTAAATGATGCTATTTTTCTGATACTAGATGCATATTAATTTTACAGGCCCAGTACAAACATTTAACCCAGTATTTTCTGCTTCCAGCAAACATGTAGTACCAAGACAGCAAGGTGCCTTATTTGAACAAGTTTGTCGACTTGTGAATGCTCGTGATAAAAAGAACAGCAGGCATTTGTTCCTGTGAAAATGGAGAATTGATTATTTCTAGCACATCACTGTATCTAAAGAAAATTTACACTCCTTCCAACAACTTTTGCACCGATAACAAAAACCTATCATCTTTATCTCCAGAGAATCAGAAAAGACTACTAAAATGTATTACACACCACCTCCTACAGATCTAGGGTACATGGCTGCCGCAAAGGAACCACCCGCATCTCCCATGAGTCGGGACCTGCAACACAGAGCAGACCCCTGACTCGTCAGCTGGTTGCCAAGCAGCCTTTGGTCCATGACTGTCTCACTGCAACATCAAATCAACCTGATTTCAGAGTACGGCAGGAAGCGCTGCATATCTTGTAAAATTAAGATTACAGTTTCGAAAATCTGGGTTTTTCCCCTCAACTATTACAGTGTATAACAGTAAGCAATAGACTGATAAACTATATTGTGTTCAACTAGTTGACGATGCATTGACCATGCCTGTTCGCCTTTGCTATCCCTTCAAATAATCTAGTTTTCCAGCATGGTCACTCACACACACACACACGCACGTGCACACGCACACATGCACGCACACACGCACAAAAACTACAAAGCCTGCTTACAAGAATATTGACAGTTCTGAATTTAGTTTCCATAGCATTTGCCCCAATAGCAGAGAGAAACCCATCCATTTTTTTTTTCCCAGATTGTTACCTCAGTACCTTCCCCCAAAGGAGGGATAATTTGGTTCTTGTTCCATATACTAATTCATGCAAATATGTAAGATGAAATGCAGAAACACGTCTTTAAAACGAAAGGGAAAGGTCTGACCACTAAGCTTTGAAAATCTGCAAATTTTCATTTTGGTATATATGATTTATCACCCGAAAATGAGAGCTTACAATAAAAATAATTCTCAAACTATGACAAGACTATAGAATCAATAGGCCAGTGATCATAGCTGGCCCAAGTCTTTTCAGCTCAGTAACCTTCCCTGGCCATTACAACGCCCACATTAAACACACACCTGTCCTTGACGTCTTTCATAAGCTGCTGCAAGTCAATCTCCTGCTTCCTGAGGTTTCCAAATGAGGACTGGTTTTCCACATAGCCCTTCCCTCCAGCTCCCAGGCTGATCTTTCCAAATGAAGTTTCAATACTTCCTTGAACAAAGTCTTCGAACTTCCCCATATATTTTGCAAAGTCAGACTCCACAATTACTAGGAAAGCACAGGTAGAAATTACTTTTATTGAAGAGAAGTGCTGAAATGGTCCTGAAGTGATTGGAAAAACAGAAACTTACAGAAAATATGACAAGTTAGCGAAGGCAAGGAACAGTACTGAGCAGGTAAATCATGAAATTTACAGCTCTGCAACTCTTATTTCTGCTTCCTCCATTTTTTCATCATCTTTTCTCTGCCATCTTTTATATTTTGCCATTTTAGAAAACATAAGGTGATTGAAATGCCGAGCTAAAGTGCTACGGAAGATTTATAAAGAATGATTGAAATTTAATTCAGCTACAAGGAAAAACTACAAAGCAGACCTGCTTGTACAATGTGGTTAATATTCTGCCATTATCTTGACCTATCTCATTACAGGCCTGTCCCTAAGCTCAGTGAAAACACCAACAGAAGCATCCAATTGGCTTAAAACAACTCTGAAACATATCTACCTATAAACCAAAGAACTGACTCAGAATCAGCTAATCTTCCAAGCCAGCTACAATTAAAATCTAAACTCAGGGATTTATATATGTTCCATATGGAACTGTGACATGCCTGAAAATATGGGATTCCATATCATTAATCCGAAAACCTGGTTAGGACTAGTTGCAGCTGGATGAAGAAAGAAGTACAAGAGTCAGCCATCTTCAACAGTCTGTGCAAGAAGAAAGGAAGCAGTGGTAAAACTTGCTTGGCCTTGCCTGTGCAACCATTCCTTGGGCTACTGTCACCAACAAGATACTGTTTATCCAGGGCTTTTTGACCTGGATCACAGTATAGTTAGGCTACTATCACATACTGGAATCCCCCCAAAAGATTCCAGGGCAGCTCCTGTGGCTGTAGACAGCACTGTTATCACACAGTAAAACTGTACAGCTTGACAACCTTCAGCACTCCATTTCAGCAGCCTAGCTACGCAAAACTTTTTTTTTTTTTTCAACAGACATTTATTATTAGTGGTTTTAGTTACATAACAGTGAAGTGAGAAAAGACCCAGTCACCTCATTTCCACAGATGGAGAATGCTTTAGAGCATTCCTCTGAAAGAAGCCCTGTAGAGACAGGACTGAGAATAATAACAAAAAAGATTAGGCTTTGCACTCTTTTTATCCGCAATAATAGTGTTGCCCGAGTACAGCTTTACCTGGTTTTATCGGTTCGTCTTCAGTAAGCACATCACTCAAGGTGACTGTTAAGAAATGATACTTGGGCTTCTGCCAGCACCAGAATTTCCTCCTCTTTGTAACTAAGCTCAGCAGCTGCAGCTTGTCTGAGGCATTCAAGTGGGAGACAGGGATCAAGTCACCTCCACTGCCAGTTTCTCTCACAAAATTCTTTGTTGCTTTTGCGAACATCTTCAGAAATCAATTAAACCCTGAAAGAATACATTGGTTTTTCAACAACTACCATTGGAAAGTACAAATATTTACATAATTACTTTCAGAAGTTCTTCATAGCATTGGTATTAATGCAGAAACAGTGAGTGTTTTCACCCTGCCTTCTCCACTCTGAGCTGGGAGTCATGACAGTTCAAACCACTTAACCCAAAGTAAAAAGATTTTCATAGTAACAGACAAAAGAACTTTAGTTAAAACTTTATATAAGCAACAATGAATAAAGAATGATGCATTGCAAACATGATATACAAGGCTTAAACATTACAATAATGCATGAAATTTATGATCATGCAGATAACAAAGAAAGAAAATAAATGTGTGAGAAAATAAATACTCCAATCTACAGCTGAAAAGTTCCTTCAAGGAACACTCACAAGTAATTAATCTGTTAGGCAGGAAAAAACTTACACATCTTACCTGAAGTTCTAAGAAAAACCACCTACTAATGAGCACCCTGCAGAGACCGGCTGGGATGACGAGAGCACTGGCGCAATGGCAGAGGATTCCTGCCTCCCCACAAAATCCTTCTTTTATTACCTAACATAGACTCATCTTGCTCCATATAAGGTAATTGGGTATTACTCACACTAATTATCTTGATCTTTTTAACAATGAGTAAACACATATGGGGATAATAAAAATTTTTCTCTAAAAAGCAACAAATATTTGTACTGGCATCTTTGTGACTAAGTTTTGTTTCTGAACTACGCCCCTGGAAAGTCCCAATTAATTTTTTTCTTTCTGAACCTTTTCACCGCCAATGTTTTCCAACTTTGTATTTCCCATTAGCGTAACTACAGCTAAACTGAACATATGCTATTTGCAACTGTTATTTGTATCTACTGAACAGTTACATACATTATCTTACTCTAGCTTTTAAATACCTGAAATTAAAAAACATTGGCATCTCTTATTGTGTAAAGTTTCCTTTATCCCAAGCAATGCAGTTTGCTGTATTTACAAGAAACTTTTAAAATAAGGGAAACTGCCTAAACTCACAGGAGAAATGGTAAAAATGACCATTCACAAGTGCTAAACATACAATTCTAATAAACTAATTTTTGATATTTTAAAAAAATCTAATCTTCTTTAGTTTTTCAACTCTGTGTTACTGTATCTAATGATAATTTCAGAATTAAATCAGTTTTTTAAAGTCGGCAGTATTCCTTTGAATCCCCCAGCTGACACTGACTGGGAAGCTCAACTAAGAGCACAAGATGTCTTATCTAGGTATTCACACATTCACAATTAATTACCTGTCTTGCTCTGCAGAGATGTTAAATGTGTCATTTACAAATACAGGCCAGAATACGTTAGAACAGACTTCAAACAAAAAATATTGCAGTGGGCACTCAAGATTATTGAGAGAAAATGGAAAACTGAATAAAGATAGTGGCTGGACCACAGGCTTCATGTTTTAGTACCAGCTGGAAGACCGGGGTGGGGAGTGGGACACAACACCAAACCAAAAAACCAACTTTTGCAGATGGGAACTGACCTTTCCATTAGATTTTCCCAAATCCCACTTCGGAGAATATTTCCCACAGTATTTACCAATGGATGTTCAGGTATCTACCAGCTCACGAAACCCCTATGGCCTACTCTTAGTTCTCTATGTAAGCAATTAAACGGTGTTTCCCAATAACACCTGCATGGAAAGGATCTGAACTATATGCACTGGGAATACTTCCCCTGACTTTCTTGTTCCCTGACCTTTTCCTAACTCTGAACTGAGATCGATTTTTTGCATTCTTAAGTATGTTCTTAATTTCCCCAGTTTTAATCCCAGTGAGAGGACAAGCAATGCAGCTCCACTACAGCGTAAAAAAACCCCAAAATCAAACAAACCAACCCCCCAACAGCCCACAAAAACTAGTTTTCTTTTTCCCTGGGACTTCTTTTGCATGACACTGTATTTCACAACCAACCAGACGACTGATTTGTAATGGCGGGGCCCATCAAGAAAATTCTCACTGCCTGCATTTCCTGCTCTTCGCCAGCATAACCTTCTTCAAACATTTCTGTGCCTTACATGACTGTTCAGCCCATTTTGATCCCATTCCTACCTGACCAGCTCCCATGGGCATAGGCTCTGAAAAGGCCCACCAGTTTCTGAGGAGTTTATGATAAGACAAATAGCAAAAGCAGTTCCTATGACTGGACATTGTTACACACTCACTGAATCCCATGGGAAGAACCATTATCACCATTCTATAAAACCTCCGACTCATGGCGGTTTGTCTGCACTCCAAGTCGCTACATTTTTTGCTAGCAATAAGGACACCTGGGAAGACCAGAGTGCTTATGTGGACTGCTGCGACTCACCGGGCAGCAGAGATGGGCCTGTCTTCAGCCTCAGAGCGACAACATCAGCGTCTCCCACACTCCGCTGTACTGGGAATGTCTTCGCAGGGAGCATATTTGCTGCTGCAGCTGTACCTGCAAAGCAAGAATATTCTATCCAAATTCCTGTTTATGTCTCTTTGGATACCGTACCTTTAACACAAATTCTAAAATGCACCCAAATATCTTGTTTCACCAGTCCACAACACAAAGGCATAGAGCAATTGAATATGCCTTTAGCCAACACCAGGGAGTTAATACAGCTACCAGAATCAATGGCATCCTGACTGAACGGACACGGAGCGGTTATGGACACAGCATTAAGAAAACTCTGCCTTTGGAGTTTCTTCCTCTGGAAATTTTGTTAGAGCTGTGCTTTGTTTGGCAGATTTAAAAGGAAAGGTATCAAAGCTGGTAGGAAAAGCCTGTCAGAGTGAATTCACCCTTGTAGGTTGATAGCTAGGCGTGAAAGCAGGAAAGGAAGGAGAAGTACCTTCCCTGCCTACTGAGAAACCTGAAATTAGCCTGAACCCGGGCTACGAGAGGATTATTCCACCGAGAGGATGAGATCAAGCGAAGATATTTACAGCAACTTCATTGTTTACTTAAGCAAACAAATCCCTGCTTCTTTCCTCTGTCACAGCTCCCTAACCCAGTACAGTGGGACATGATATCCAAAGAAACATTTTATGAATAATCAGCGTTTACCTTTGTCAGCACAAAACCAAGTTCTTAACAGTTGCTCGGTATTTCTTACGTTCTGCATACACATATGCTGACCTTTACTGGAGACACAAAACAGGTTTTTTTTTGTTTTTGCATTTAATTTCAGATTACCCAGCACCCCGGGCACGGTACACAGGGAACTCGGGAAGAGGGTGACAACTGGATGGCCACACTTGTTGGTACGCCCGTTGCCAACCCGGGCTGTAAGGCAGTGCTGTAAAAGCACAGTCCCTGGAGGCCAACAACGCCCAGGCAGGAGCCACGGCGCCGGGGAGCAGCCAGGCATCCACTGGGCTGTGCAGCAGTGGTACGGCCTTCGAATCCTAACGAAGCCGGAGTTACGCTGGAAGGCAACTAGAGCTCTGAAGTGATGACAAGCAGTACGTGTGGTTTATTACAAAACCTCACATCCGTTATCACCTCCTTCTAGACAAATTAAAAAGCAGCCATAAAAGCTGACACGCAAAGCCGAGCAGGGATGTTCATGCACCAAAACTCGGTCCTCGACCACGGACGTGGCCCCCAAAAAACACACCCAACGCGTTTCAGCCCTCCTCCGCGCCCCGAGAGCTCCACGGCACCCGTCTCCCAGGACCTGACGCCACACGAACCCGCAGCGGCTGCAGGCACCCAACAGGGCCGCGGCGCCCTGACCCGGGCGAGGCGGGGGCCTCAGGCGTCGGCAACGGGCCCGAGGAGCGAGGAGAGGGACGGGCAGGCGTGAGGAGAGAACGAGCCGCCATCGTCCCCGGCGAGCAAGCGGCCGGGCCACCTCGCCCAGACCCGGCGCCGAGGGGGCCGATGTGGGCGCCCGGCTCCCCCTCACACACTGCGGCGGCCGCCCCGCGCCTGCACCCCTCTCGCAGCCACCGCGCGGGAACG
>Ga0065711_1038273_pt1 | contig 18960 bp, 13 predicted proteins | sample Hoacrofraction12_FD_59098 | JGI IMG/M metagenome (GOLD analysis project Ga0065711, IMG submission 59098) | Hoatzin crop microbial communities from Cojedes, Venezuela - Epithelial fraction 12 v2 (version 2) | ecosystem: Host-associated > Birds > Digestive system > Esophagus > Crop | place... | reverse complement strand
AAAACTGAACACAGTACTCGAGGTGCGGCCTCACCAGTGCCGAGTACAGGGGCACGATCACCTCCCTACTCCTGCTGGCCACACTACTCCTGATACAAGCCAGGATGCCATTGGCCTTCTTGGCCACCTGGGCACACGGCTGGCTCCTGTTCAGCCAGCTGTCGACCAACACCGCAAGGTCCTTTTCTGCCGGGCAGCTTTCCAGCCACTCCTCCCCAAGCCTGTAGTTTTGCATGGGATTGTTGTAACACAAGTGAAATACCTGGCACTTGGCCTCGCTGAACCTCAGACAGCTGGCCTCGGCCCATCGGTCCAGACTGTCCAGATCCCTCTGCAGAGCCTTCCTACCCTCGAGCAGATTGACATTCCTACCCAGCTTGGTGTCATTTGCAAACTTACTGAGGGAGCACTCAATCCCCTCATCCAGATAATTGATAAAGATGTTAAACCCAAAACGGAGCCCTGGGGAACACCACTCATGACTGGCCACCAGCTGGATTTGACTCCATTCACCACCATTCTCTGCGCTTGGCCATTCAGCCAGTTCTTTATCCAGCGAAGAGTACACCCATCCAAACCATGGGCAGCCAGCTTCTCCAGGAGGATGCTATGGGGAACAGTGTCAAACGGCTTACTGAAGCCCCGGTAGATGACATCCACAGCCCTTCTGTCATCCACTAAGTGGGTCACCTTTGTATAGAAGGAGATCAGGTCAGTCAAGCAGGACCTGCCTTTCAGGAACCCATAGTGGCTGGGCCTGATCCCCTGGGTGTCCTTCACATGCCCGGTGAGCGCACTCAGGACGAGTCCCTCCATAATCTTGCCCAGCACCGAGGTCAGGCTGACAGGCCTATAGTTCCTGGGATCCTCCTTCTGGCCCTTCTTGTAGATGGGCATTACACTGGGGATCCTCCACTCACCTGGGACCTCCCCTGTTAGCCAGGACTGCTGGTAGATGATGGAGAGTGGCTCGGCCAGCTCCTCTGCCAGCTCCCTCAGCACTCTTGGGTGGATCCAATCCAGCCTCATAGACGTGTGAGTGCCCAGGTGGCATAGCAGGTCGTTAACTGCTTCCTCCCGGATTATGGGAGGTTTGTTCCACTCTCCTTGCCTGTCTTCCTGCACTGGGTGCTGACTACCCTGGGAATAACCAGTCTGACCATTAAAGACTGAGACAAAGACGGCATTAAGTACCTCAGCCTTCTCCTTATCCTTGGTGGCAATATTCCCCCCTGCACCCAATAAGGGGTGGAGACTCTTCTTGGCCCTCTTTTTGTTGTGGATGTATTTGTAAAAACATTTTTTGTTGTCCCTTACAACAGTGGCCAGCCTGAGCTCTAGCTGGGCTTTTGCCTTTCTAAGTTCCTCTCTGCACGACCTAACAAGACCCCTGTGCTCAAGTCGCCTGCCCTTTCTTCCTTAGATAGTAGACCCTCCTGTTTTTCCTGAGCCCCAGCAAAAGCTTCCTGTTCAGCCAGGCTGATCGTTTTCCCCACGGGTTCATCTTGCAGCACATGGGGACAGCCTGCTCCTGCACCTTTAAGACTTCCTCCTTGAAGAATGTCCAGCCTGCCTGGACACCTTTGCCCTTCAGCACTCTCTCCCAAGGGACCCTCTCAGCCAGCGTCCTCAACAGGCCAAAGTCTGCCCTCTGAAAGTCCATGGTGGTGGTTTTGCTGGCCCTCCTCTTAACTTCACCTTGAACCAAGAACTCTACCATTTCATGGTCGCTAAGCCCAAGACAGCCTCTGACCACCACCTCTCCCACCAGTCCCTCTCTGTTAGCAAACAGCAGGTCTAGCGAGGCACCTCCCCTGGTAGGGTCACTTACCAGCTGTGTCAGGAAGTTACCTTCCACACACTCCGGCAAGTTAAAAGTCCCTCATGAGAAAAAGAGCTAGCGATTGTGAGACTTGTGCCAGCCTCTTGTAGAAAACTTCATCTGCCTCTTCATCCTGGTTGGGTGGTCTATAACAGACCCCCAGGAGGATGTCTGCCTTGTTGGCTTTCCCCCTCATCTTTACCCATAAGCATTCAACCTTGTCATCAAAATCGTTGAGCTCTATACAATCGAAGCAGTCCCTAACGTACAGAGCCACCCCACCGCCTCTCTTTCCTTGCCTGTCCCTTCTGAAAAGCTTATAGTCATCCATTGCAGCACTCCAGTCATGAGAGTTGGAGCTGTACCTTGTCAGCTGCTCCTCCAGAAACACCCATGGCATGGAGGAGCCTGTGGTAAACATGAGGTGACCTACACACCCATGAAAACCTCCCTAGGGACATACAGACTAAAAACCAAGCTGGAAACACTTGTAATTCCCTTGCTCAGTGCTGGTAAACAGAGCGTGCTCTGCACAACTGGGGAGTTGGCCTTCAGCCTTCTCAGAGCCTGGGGAGAATTACACAAGGGCTTCTCTCCTGACTGACAAGTGGTCCCACCATTAAGCTATGACACCAAAGCTGCATCCTCCTGCCTTAGCAGACACGCACAGTACTTTGTGGGAAGCTTAGTCCTACCAAAGGCAATAAGCAGTGACCAAAGGCCGCTCTTCAGAGGACTTCTGGTTGAACAAAGAGAGAGGACGTGCTGCTGGGGCCAGGCCGGTTCTGCTTCTGTGCACATCAACAGCTCTTGGCAGCTGGAGAACTTTGAACAGCAGAGAGCGTGAGTTTAGAGGTCACATGGTGCAGCGTGGCACTGATCGTGATTTGGACACAGACACCTCTGTTCTGTCCATGTGCTGCTGGAGGTACCTGTTTGACTGGACTGTACCCTTAAGTGTTGTTTCTAGTAATGTATTCATATATGTACATATACACTGTTTTACAAGTGTTTAAACACATGGTCCAAGTACATGAGGTTTCTGTAGAAAGGCAAGTTGTCCGAGACTGGCAGTCACAGAGCCACACGTGGCAGTGGCTGGCGTTTCACAGCACTTGGCTGGCGTTTCACAGCACTTGGCTGGCGTTTCACGGCACTTGGCTGGCGTTTCACGGCACCGGTATCTCACTACGTGGCTCCGCCAGTTGAATGCCAGCGTGCCTGGGGATCCCTGCGAAACAGAAGGCAGAGCTCTCCGTGAAAACCCACCAACACACCAGCCTCGGGAGAAGGTGGTTTAAAGGCACGATTCCTAGAGAGGAACGGAGCTGGTGGCTCCTTTACCCTGGGAGACCAGTATCTGCTCTGCTTTTGCTTCAACGCGTGATGAAGTCCTTCTGCTCCAGGGATAGCTGACACTTGACTCCGCTGCTTCGCATGAGCACGTCACTTCACAGCAAAGTAAAGCAGGTGCAAAATACCGAAAATAATAACCTGTTTCAACCTCACCAAAACAATTTTGAAAGCACCAAGACCGTGGAAAGTCAATTTCCCCTTCCTTTTTTCCCCTAGCAGTTCGCTGGAACATTTAGTCTCAATGAATCAAAGGAAGAGGAAATAGATTTTGCTAAAAGTTGCAGGGGTTGTTGTCTGGTGAGACTGAGTTCATAATGGGTTCATCAAGTGCTGATAAAATGTTACCATCACCCCTGAGAATGAGGTGAGAAAAGGCTAGATGAAATGCTTCTGCCCAGATAATAAAGGAAATGGTGAGACTTGGAGGTTTTCAGAAGACAGCATGGTTCAAACCCGTCCTCAGATTTCTGATCTTCGCTAAGCCTGTAACAATAGCTTTCTTTTTAAAGGAGCAGTTATCAACCACCTTTGGAAGATGTTCAGGTCAGCTAAGATTAACAAAAAAAGATAAAAACCAAGAAAACCTCAGATCACGATTTTCTTTTTCATCAGTGACACACGTTTGTCTCTTGCCACTCAGATGTGCAAAAAAACAAACCCAAACCCAACTGACCATACCCCTCAGCTGTGAGAAGGGGGCTGCTAACTGCGCATGCGATGCCCTGGACTAGTGGCTTCGGAAGGAAGCGTTCCACTGAAGGGCACTGTACCTATCAAATTGCAAAATGGCATTTGTCTTACAAAAATAAGCATTACCCTTTTTAGTTTGGTACAATTATTGTTTCTGCTGTGACATACACAATCTGACTGAAAGGACAGCTCAGGGATAAGAACAGAAACACTCTCTGCTCCCAAGAATCCAGGTTTTCTCAGCTGCTTCCTTGGCCCTGCTACGTCCTGCCTCTCCCTGACTCCGATTCTCCTTCTACAGCTGCCACGGCCTTACCCTGAGAGCCAGTGCGTTCCAGGTACTGCCTCTGGAAAAGGGTGAGCTGGGTTTGGCCTGCGGCTCGGTGCTCTGTGGCAGATGGCCTCACATCAGCAGCGTCACACAGGGGGAGCGCAGACACTCCCCGAGGCACCAGCCTCTACGCAGCAGGAGACCTCTGCTCCTTTGCCCGCTCACGTGGCTGGGAACTATTCGCAGTCCATGTACGTAACTGGTGTGAGAGCAGCAGACGAGACTGCAAGGTATCGCATTTCTTGCTAAAGGAGACAGTCCAAAAACTGCTGCAGCGCACGGCTACCATGTGGTTTCTTAAGCCTGAGGTCTTTTGTTTAACTCTCATGCAAAACATGGGTTATCAAAATGTATTTTATTCTTAACAGGAAAGTTAGAATGCTATAGGTATCCCCGATTAACATTTTCGTTTTCCCTTGCAGTCACAGAAAGTCATTTCATCTTGCTTCATCTGTCACTGGTCAGAGGCCAGAAAATTTTACTTCAAGGTGTGTGAAAAACTGATTTTTACAAAAAGAGACATTTCTGACTAAAGAAAAATCTCTGCTAAAATGAGCAAGAGGTCCAGTGTGAAATATATTTCAAATCTGGTTCAGCACAAAAACTCTGTGGTTAACTGAATTAGGAAAACTAGAATGTTTTTTTCTGCCAGGTAGAGCAGATGGGTGTTAAAATTCCTCTTCAGCTTGCTTGGAGCGAGAGCATTTCAGTTCCAGCAGTCTCTCCACAGTGTCTGCAATCGTGCGCTCACCGTGCACCTTGTTGTCTCGGGTGCGGATGTTAACTGTTCCACTTGCCTTCTCCTTTTCACCAACAACTAGAAACAACCAAGATGCAAAGCAATGAACTTTACATTTAGCAAACTCTCTTTTTTTTCCTCCATTCCCTTAAAACTTAGTATGCCTTACTAAACAAAAACTCTAAAAAGCTTACCAACCAACACATCAAATCTTTCTTTGCCCTCCTCCCAGCTGCCCCCGCTTAGATCTGTAACAGCCAATAGCCTTATTTAATCTTGTATCGTTTAACAGGTTTTAGTATATTATGAACAGCAACTTAGCAAAATTTGAGTAAAGAGAAAAGTAAACTTAGTCCAGCTTGACTGACTTAGAGAGAACCACAAAGTCAAAATGAGAAATAAACATGGAGCACTCCACGGGCAAAGATTAGAAAGACAACTTGACCGCAAATAACTAATAGCTATTTGTTTTCTTTACAGAGACAGCAAGACAGTTTATTGGAAAATCCCAAAGCTATTTTACTTAAACACTAAGATACAGATATCAAGATAATATAGGTATGTCTCATAACTAATACAAACTCTATATAATATACTTGGAGGTTGCTACAGGAATTGTTTTTCTCTGGTACCCAGTCTACATTCAGTAGAACAACTCTTTGAAAGAACCTCTTAACACAAATTAGGTGAGTTTTTTTTTCCCTAATGGGCTGATCATTTGTTTGTGGTCTTGAAGGCAAAATGTGGTTGTGTCTTACCTGTTTCATATGCTTAAAGTTTTAAAGAACAAAAGAACTTTATTCATGATTCTGTCAGTTACTCTGAGGGTAGAGTTTCTCTGTCAAAGGCTCCTTCTACTCTAATGGACCCCAGGTAGCTTTAGTGTCAATGCTAAGAGCCTCAATTTACAGGTCACAACTAACGTGCTGCTTCAAAGCACGTAATTCAAGGCCAGTTTCTAATTGTTCCTGCATCCCCCTCTTGTGGAAGAGTCTTCTCCTGTGCATGCCTGTATAGCTCAGAAGAGCACCACAGCTGAATGCAGTGAAAAATACAGTACTTCTTTTCTATGCTTGAAACCAGGGCATAAATTACTGGGGGGTGGAACATCGCTTAACAATCTGACTGACAAAGGGCAAGAGATTTTACATATGTCTCCAGACTGCTGTCTTCTGGTCAGCAAAGACCTTTTTCTACAGCAGCAGTAATGCCCTGGGCCACAGTGACCTCCTTTCAGTGAAGCTACATGAGCCAGGAACGCCTATCATGTAGGCTGGAGAGACTCTCTGGAATGGACACTCTTAGGAACAAAGTGACCTAAAACACTGAGTGCCACTCTCTGCCTTGCTCACAGAAGAAAGATCAAATCCCATAACCTACACAACAAAGTCAGCCAGGATAAGGTAACAAACACGCTGTACATTACCCAGAATAAAGTTATACTGCGCAAGCTGCGCATTTCTGATCTTCTTGTTCAGTGTGCACCCAGGATCCACATCAACATCTGCCATTAATCCAGCGTCATGGAACTGCTGCCTGACCTAGGAGAAAAAGTATTTAAACTGTCACTACAGGATATTCATGACAGTGAAATATTGATGACTTGTAGACTTAAGCCAGTTATGCTTATCTGACCCCTAAAACAAAGGCACCGTCATTGGCTCAGCCATTGGAGATGAGCCCAGTTCAAGAAATGAAAACAGCTCAGCCATCATGCAAGTACATACGCACTAAATAACTAAGCAGTGATGTGAATATCAAATATTTTGGGCCGAATAGTGATTTTAGTTTGGTACTGTAAAAGGCAGCAGGATGCTGGAGCTTTCCGATTAGAAGAGATTTATTAAAAATTTATTTTCCAGACTGTTTCATTTATATAGAATGTACTCGAAAGAAATACAGGAGAAGGTCTGCTGGATGCTAAATACGCAAAGACTCATCTTCATCTTTCTTACTGCTCTGCCAGATGCACATGGCCATGGGACACTAGAACCTGAAGGGTAAGACAGCTTTTGAGCTAGAGAGAAAAACTAAGTTTTCCAAAAGTAAAAGTCTCACAAAGATCACGATTTGTTGTTGAGATAATCAAAGTCTATTTCAGGTTCTCTTGAAAATACATCTACAACTTCAGCAGCTAATTGTCATTGTAAGGTAAAAATGATACAATGTAATATGCAAAGACCTATAACATTTGTCTGACAAACACTACTAATCATTAATAACCAAGTATCTCAACTAAATACAACATACTGAAAAAAAAGCCCCCAAACCAGATACGTCACCTTTTGCGCATACTCATCACATGTTGGTCCCACTGGTACCACCATTACCTGCTGTGGGGACAGCCAGAGCGGCCTTCAATACACAAACAAAACAAGTTTATGTAGCTTTCAGTACGTTTTTAGTACGAAAAATCCTCTTAACAGATAGGACTAAAATCTACATGAGATATTCATAAAGCCAGATGCTTAGATTGGGTTTAGAGGTGATGACAGCCCTGTACTCATTACAATTTATCTCCCAAAAAGAACTGACTGTCTAAAAGAACTGCAGGGTGGACAGAAGTACTTTTTGACCTGAAGACTCCAGTTGTGTTTTAAAACAGACAACAAATCATAACTGAGTTGTTCAGCTTATTATTAACTAGTCACAGGAAAACATTTACTTTGGAGACCTTTTATAATCAGAGGGGCATCCCCATCATGTATTACACTGCAGCACGTAAAGCACCTACATAAATGACTCCTTGCAAGGCAGCCCAGCTGCAAAAGCAAAGTTGAGAGATGCACACCTTGGGCCGGCAAGCTGTATGCTGTACCTGCACAACTGGCACCACATAGAGGCAACCATATCTAGAATTATTTAATACCTAAGGAAGGTGGTTCAGAAGGAATTGCCTTGTCATACACTACAGCATGTATCTAGCAAGTAGAGCATGCTTGGGGCTAATTTCTCTTCTACATAAAGTGTTTGCTCAAACTGGAATAATAAATCTACTTTTCAATGTTACCATTTGCCTCCATAGTTTTCAGTTAGAATGGCGATCATTCTCTCCACAGATCCCAGGATAGCCCGGTGAATGATAACTGGTCTTGTCTTGTCATTACCATCATGGCTGTGAAGAAAGTGGGGTTTTTTTAAATGTAAGGTTTATTCTGGATCTAAACTTACGCCTGTAAGTGACAGGAAAGTTAAATTATGTAGCAATTAAAACCACCAGCCTCTGTGCTTACCTGACAAAGCTGAGGTTAAATCTGACTGGCAGTTGGAAGTCGAGCTGGATTGTAGCACATTGGTGGTAGCGGCCAATGGCATCTTTAATCTGAATGTCAATCTTAAAAAAAAGACATAAACTTTTACTATAGTTAAAGATACAAGCATGTCCCTCTAAAAGCAAACTCATTGTTTTAAGATAGAAGGTTTCACTTAATGCAGAGGAACTATATGTGGTTTTAAACAGCATGGTTTTACTTCAGCCTACACCAGGATATAAATGATTTGTAGGTTCTGATGTGAAAAAATGTCAGAGCTAAGTACAGGGTGAGCAAGTAGAGACATTATTTCAGGGGGGAACTACATTTAATACTTCAGACTATTTTTTGTGAGTTTCAGTCTGGGACTTTCATGGGCCTTTTTTCACTGACCGACTTCAGCAGCACATAAGTGCAAATGCAGAACTGAACATGTGTCCCCAAAAAATTAGATTTCTTCAACCTCAAACTGGCAAATTTACACTCCTTTGTTGTGCAGTATTTGAAACCTTCTAGCTTACGTTACAAATTCAGGACATGAACATGGGATGAGAATCCTACTGTTAAGCAGTCCTCTTAGCAACAGGGATCAATAAATGACACTTCTTCTGACTGAGTACCTACAGAAAAGCCTATTCTTTCTATTGCATCTTACACTTTAATCCTGAGTGCACTTAAGATACAACTTAGAGAGAAGACAGATGGATAGAAAACAGCAGATTTACAGTGTCCTGACCTTATTTATTTACCACATTGCTCTTACTCATCATTTTACCAGTATGGCTGTATGTCAAGGCTGTGTGCCTTATTTTAATTTATGTATCAAACAAGCAGATCATTATTTTGTTAACTGAAGTTCTAAATGTCTCTGTTTTGCATTCAGAAGCCAGAGTTTGTCATACTTCAGCTAGTCACCAAAGAGCTTCTATCAAAGTAAAATATTTAGAACCTTCTTTAACGTCAGCTACAAAACTGTGCCAGTAAAGGCAAACTTTTCAAAAATTTGTTTAATCAGTAAGTTTCTTTTTTTGTTTTTGTCATGACTTAGGATTCACTTATCACCCGAAGAATTATTTCTTATGCAGCAATTGCTCTGGTAATACAGATCTTGCAGTGCCACCTTCTGTTCATATCTCCCACTAAACCAGTCAGCTCTGTTCAAGCAGCGAATAGTTTATACAAGTAAACTGGGTTTAATTAATGAAATGAGTGTTAAAGTGATGTGAAAACCAGGATCACAAAGTATTATTTCCCTCTCAAGGATGTCAGAGTTATGTATCTGAAAAACCCCAAAATTTCAGCCAGATGGCATATTAAAATGGTATTAGACAACTATAAAAACAAAAATCCCTTCTTCCCATTCCCAGCTCTTTGCCCTATTCAAGCAAGAATTAAAAGCCTAACCCAGCTAGGGCTTAGCAACATACTAACCTTAGGTCCATAGAAAGCTCCATCACCAGGGTTTAACTCCCACTTCTCACCAAAGTCATTGAGGCTGTTTTCGAGTTGCTACAGATAAAGGACACATACACTCAGTGTTTCTCAATCATTTGCTGTTTTTCCATGCTACAGACCATGCTACAGCACCAGGTCGGCCTGCTACTACAGATATGTGACACTACCAAATTCTCAGTACTTCTCAGTTACTGCTGCAATTCATTTATTTTCTGAAAAAGTAAAGTTTTCTAAGAGCCCCAGTTAAAAAGAAACTTAATTTAGTCCAAATTTACACAAACAAAATCAATGTATTCATTTTGGAAGAGGCCAAACAAGCAGTGTTAGCTAAGATGCAAGAACTTTTTAAGCTAGATTAAAAGTCTGTAGACAATATTGAGAGGGGATCCACCTTGCTACATCTAATGTCTATTCCTGCCCTATCTTCTCCGCAGTGCTGCACCTGCAGGGGCTAATGCCATCCCTTTCATCATAACAGCAACCTTGCTTTTGGAAGATGGCTCCAAGTCTTATTACAAGGACTGTCAGAATTGGTTCTCTTTTTTTTCAAATTATCAAAAAGTACAAGGAGAGAAGGAGAGAGAGGTAATTTGATGATGACATGGAGATTTCTTCTGAATGGACAGCAAGCTATTTACAGCAGCCAGAGTGAAGACAGTTATTAAAATTATATTGCTCATGTCCAGCTGTCGCTGTACCTCCCAGAAGGCAATATGTTCTTACTGGACTTTCAGCTGCAGCCTGACTTTCATATAAAAAGTTAATAAAACTACTGTTTACCTTTTCAGCTTGATTCCACACTTCAATATCTCCCAGGTACTTTTCAGGACGAGTGGAGAGATTCAGTTTAAAGGAAAATCCAAAGACATCATACACAGTACGCAAGAACTGCAGACAACTCTTTATTTCCTCTTCAATCTTTACGAGAACAGAAATGAAGTCTCAAATAAGCAAAGATCAGTTAATTTGACTTTAATACCCAATTTCATTCAACAGCAGCCCATACCTGCTCCATAGCACAGAATATGTGAGCATCATCCTGCTGGAACCGGCGTACTCGAGTGAGTCCTGTGAGAGCTCCTGACAGTTCATTGCGATGCAGAACACCAAAATCAGCCAACCGTAATGGCAGCTCACGCCATGATCTTGGACGATGATCAAACATAAGGCTGAAGGAGAAGTTTATTACTTGAAGCTCATCCAGAATCAAAATTTGGTGAAGAACAGCCAATGAGAAGCAGCCAGTACCTAAGCAGATGCCCATAATGCCAATGATAATATAACCATCACTCACATCTACTTTTGTCATGAAAACAAATGTGGATATTCTTTTATAGCTGGTAGGCTTCCCCCACCTCAAAGACAGTAGACAAAAAACAGCTCCTAAAACTATTAAAATCTGAATGCCTAAATCACCACAGAATTGACAATGCCCCCATATCTATTTTGGATATCCAAGTTTTGTAGTACCAAGGTAAGGTTCAGGTCTAAAACACAGTCACTGTAATGATGGAAAAACTACATTTCTCAGTGTGTCAGTAAAGAGAGCACACAGACAAGACTCATAATTACATCATTCCTGACAGCATGTCACATATGGATATCTGAAGACAGCCACCTCTACAATCCCGCAGACAAAAGAAACAGATTTTTTTTTTTCTCCCCAGTCAGCATCACCTTTGGTAAACCGGATTTGCTATGTATTTACCAGTGTCCTGGACAGTTCATAGGCTTTAGAGCAAAGACTTCTTTCTCTACTTCAAAGGAAAACATGTTGTCACTGTAATGCTGCCAGTGCCCTGAAGTCATCCACAGTTTGCTGTTGAAAACATTTGGAGTGACAACCTCCTGGAATCCACGTTTTCGATACTCACTCTAAAACAACAGACCCAGTACACAGAACAACCAATAAAGCAAACAGAAGTAATGGTACTCAGCCTTCAATCTGCAACCATAAAAATATACAAATGCTGCCCTACAGAAGAGAGAAGAGAGGGGAGGGGAGGGGAGGGGAGGGGAGGGGAGGAGCTGGACATTCCAGGATACATCACTTGTACCAGCACCGCCCTTCCCCCCAATTCCTCTGTAGTAGGCAAGAAGAACAAGTTTCCTCCCTGCAAGCAAAGCAGCAGTCTCTAATTATTCAATGGCACTTGATAGTACACTGTAGACCAACTATACAGTAACAAGACAGACTTTAAATAATACAACAGGAAGATCAGGATTTCATTTTTCCTACAGAAAATTTTGTAACAAATAGTTCTACAAGGCCAAATTTAATAAGTTTATTCAAACAATTCAATATGCATCAGCTGAACAGCTGTAGTGTGAGCTTAGCTGTACTACTAGATGTCAAAGAGTTCATGTTATAAAGCATCATTATCACTGCTTTAACTTCAGGTATATTGACAAAAACCTAACTTAGTTGAGATCATGGCAAGATCAAGTCAAATAAACCAGGTGTCTCTAGTTCCGTGGCTTACAGAATGACTAGATTTACCAGCCCTTCATTTCAAGTTAGTTTATACTGTTGTATGTAGCAGGCTGTTACGTATTTTTCTAAAACCAAGCAATTTCTTCTATAAGCAGATTTCCAAAAGACTTTACTCACCCGGATGAATTCAATTAATGTGTTATAAATGTAAGCTCCTTTTGGCATGAAAAAACAGCTACCAGGGCTGAGTTCATGGAAGAAAAACAGTTCTTGGTCCTGCAGAAAAACAGTATTTGAAAAACTTCGTACTTGTACCCTAGCTTTTTCACTTAACTTTCACAAATAAACTACTACCAACTGGGCATCACTAATCAGAGTTTTTTAAAAAAATGGGGGAAAAAAAGGCAATACAAATAGATCAGATGCATTTTCACTAGTACTTCTATTTCCATCAGTCCTTACAGAGGAAGGAGATTGTTTAGTTTCCTGTTTCATTACTGATGCTCCAGAACTTCACATATATGTGTAACTCCTAACTGTGACCGCACAGCTCCCTTTGTACACTGACAAGTAATTTTCAGTTCGCTTTCTGCAGCTCTGTAATTATTTGCACACGAATTGAATGTGTGAACTGTAGTTGGCTGATGTGGTGACAAACTGTGTGCATGCTTGAGGATTGCACGTAGTAAATTCTTCTGTATATTTTCCTGATGTCCCAGCAGCAGACTTTGTAACAGCATTCAGGACTATCAATTATCTGACAAGGTGTTTCCATCTACCAAACAAAACCAAAAACCAACCAACCAAAACCACATAGAAATGTATTCTGAATTCTGAAATTACACGGAACTGCAAGTGAACAGGCTGCAACAAACTGCGTAGGAATGAACACAGCCTGCAGACTGAAGTGTTCATGTTCTGTTCTGACTGATCTGTGGAATAAGGATGTCACCGTGTTTAAAACAGTGAAAAGCCTGAAGAGAAGTTACTTGCTTTAGAACTTTTGACGCTCTTCGAGAGAAAAGTACCTTGACTTTGCAACTGAACTGAAAATACAATTGCACCACATCTTGGTTCTGGTAGCAAGTATATGCTGTCTTCAAGATGTTAGAGGACCCACCCTAGTGAAAGGGTTACATCCACACAGTGTTTGTGAGATACATTACCAGAAAAACTGTCTCACCCGCCCAATTTTTCTGTGATCTCTGTTTTTAGCCTCCTCCTGGAATTTCTCCCATTCCTTCAGCATTTTTGCATCTGGGAATGAAATTCCGTAGATCCGCTGGAGGGATTCCATGTCAGCCTTGCCTTCCCAATAGGTAGAAGAATTCTGCATGCAACAAATAAATGAAATAATGAAGAAAAGGAAGAGCCTCCACATTTTACTACTACTGCCTGCTATGAAAAGGCATGCAATTATTAACAGATCACTATACTTAATGTAGAACAACTAAGGTATAAGGAGAGTTTTAATCTTAAATTCAGAGCACTGATTAGAAAAATGCAGAAGGAACAGGTGAACAGAGCATGTAAAAATGATTTCAAGCTCTCAGCTTTTTTTTAAGACTATTTGGTTTCTTTATATCCATCCCATTCCAACTGTTTATTCACACTCAGCTATAAACCTCAGCTGAGCAAAAACTATCACAGAAACTATCAGAAAAACTAACTTCCACAGTTCAACCAAGCCATAAGCCACACTCATGCTTCCTGTCTGTGCTGGAAGTGCAGGTCCTGGCCACCTAGTTGGCCTTCACACCACCTGGATAGCACACAACCCTTTCCCAATATGTTATGTTGAGTTTTTGGCCAGGTTACCCATTTCACGGTACATTCTTGGATAAGCCACCATCGTATTGCCCGAAGACAGCAACACACCTTCAGTGAAAACCTTTGTCTAAGGCAGTTTCAGCACTTACCTTATGAATTTTTATGGTCTTTATCTTGCCAGTATGTCTGACATGAGGCCCTCTGCATAAATCTATCAAGGGACCACACCTAAGAACAAGGAAACATTCATTTGGTGTATTTCACCCCAGAAAGTTACATCCCACAATATTATGATGCATGCATAATTACCTGTATACTGTTGTAGTTGGAGTATTGACCTTCTCATTCAGGATGCGACACTTGAATTTATTATACTGAGAAGAAAAGCAACACACATATTTGTTGACTCCCTGTTAAGCAGGAGAACTGGACAGCAGTTTATATTATTTGCAAACCTGATGCTTTGCTGCATCAAAAGAGGATTATAAAAGGCACACAGAAAGATAGTCAAGTAAGTAGTGGAGCAAGCTGCCCAGAGAGCAGGTTGTGCAGTGTCTGTCCCGTGGGGTTTTGAAGGCCCAACTTCACAAGCCCTGAGAAACCTGGTTTGACCTCAGGTTGACCCAATGCCCTGTATATGAGATTGGACTGGAGACCTATGGAGGTACCTTCCAACCTGAATGACACGGTGATTCTCCTGATGTTCTAACCGTGAAAACTGAGTAACGTCTATCTCAGGAATGCCAGAAAGTTATTTGCAACTAGGAACTAAAGGGAAAAGATCAGCTTTTAGGGTTGCTTGGACTTTCTCAGAAGGCCTCATTCTAAAAAATGTTTTATGCAGCATTCTGAATGCATCACCACATGCAGTTATACTATCACCACAGCATTTCACTAACAGCCAATGTCATACAGGCATATAACTGCACATAATAGATTGAAAATTTACATCTGTGGGAAATAAACAAAGAACGTGGTTTTACAGATTTTGCCAAGGTCACCCAGGGGAACAATGAGACAGATGCAGAAAATTTAATGCATATTCCCCAGAACCTAAGAATTACACCTTCACTCATTTTTTGTTTAGTACCACAAATGAACTTGTAAGAATATCTCACCTTAAAAAGTTAATTTGATAGACCTTTGTCTACCACTAACAGAACATGCGGCTAAAGTTACAAACACTTCAAGAATAATTGCAGGGTGCTAGAAACAACCTTCTAAAACAGCCTACCTTAAACATTTCAAGTAGTGTTTCCTTCTTAACTTCCAGTCTTTCAAAGGCTTGTTTTTCCTTCATGATCTTTTTGCATAACGTTTCCAAAGCAGAGAAGTCGTTACTTGATACACCCCTAAAATAAACACACACAAAAAGCGAATCATTCTTGCTTTCACTTGCGATCTCTGATCCAGTTGCAATGCACTAGCTTGTGGATGGGACACACTGGAAGGAACAAAGCAATCTGCAGTAGTGCAGATTACTTCGTTCTGGGTACAGAAATTTTGCTAGGACTGCCACCACCCCCCGCTCCTAAAAAGAAAAATACAAAACCTACCCTTCCTCAAGGAACATGTCATAATAAAATCCATTTTCTATTGGTGGGCCATAGCACAAACAGCCACCATAGATTCGCTCCATAGCTTCACCCATTATGTGAGCACTCGAGTGCCAGTACACCTAATGGAATTAAAAAAAGAGGGGATCAGTTTGAACAAGCACAATGCATTTCTGACAATTTTATTTAAAACCTTTTCTGAAACACTTGCTTTTAACAATACTTGATGCAGATCCTGCATTAGAGCAGTCTGCGGAACAGAAGCAACTTGACTAGCAACACTCTCATCCTAAGTACCAGTATTTCCAAAAGGTAAAATATTGTTTACAGCCTGGTAGCAAATAATTCTTATTTTCAACTATTGTTGAAATGATTCAATTATTGTCCAGAAGTCAGGAAACTAATTCAGAGACATTTTTTTTCCATGGACTTCAATCAATCAGCTCTGCATAAAGTTCAAAAGGTGCGCTTTCAACATAAGGCTGTGGTCCTAATCCGAAGATTTTATGCATGGGAAATCCAGAAGTACAACAGTTCGTAAAGTTAAAAATTACACTGCATCTTCTAGTACAGCTGAAGTTTCAACAGATTAAACCCAAATCTATAGGACTTCAGTCTGTTTTTATTTGCACAGACCAGGAAACATGAACCTCACAAAAGCCACCATTTAGCCAGTAAGAAAATCCTAAGTTTGAATGTAAGACCTTTGTGATGAGTTTGACTGACAGCTTCTTGTACCATATTATTTTTTCTAAAGACAGCATTTACCAATTTACTGGATATCCACATTTATTTGAATGAGTAGCCAAAACAAAGTATGTACTGTTGCATGTACAAAGTAAAAGAGCAGCCTTCTCAGCACTTTTATGATTGTACATAGACAATACTTCAAAAACAACACTGAGTACAAAAGTCAGTGCTGAAGAGGTCAGTTCTAAAGACCTACTTTACACTAACATGAAAGTTGCAAATATAAAGTTTTAACAAGAGCAGACCTGACAAAAACTACTGCAACTGCTAGCAGACTTGGCTACAAATAGACAGCAGAATGTAAATTATCTGCAGTACCGCATCTCTCTTGTCAGGAACTATTAGAAAATGCAGATGTACCTACACAGCAAACCTGTTCCTGTCTCCTCATCTTTTGAACACAGTAAAGATGCAAACAACTACTCAAGGCTAAGCTTAATGCAAATTCAAGAGCAAACACATTTTGGCAGAAGATACTCACTGCTTGAGCCTCTTCATCTTCAAACTTAAGCAGCTCCAGGGTACAATCCTCCTCCAAAGGACGGTCTAGATCCCAAACCATCTTGTTCACTTTAGCAATAACAGTGTTGTCAGCTAAGCCCTGACTACAGAATAAATACACAGTGTATAATCTTTTGAAATCAGCAAGCAGAAGTTCCCCAGATTTGCCCTCCATGTTGAGTAAGATTTTCGGGACTGCTCACAGTGGATACAATGTCATAAATAAATTCCAAATATAAGAGCAGTTTAGCCAGTCTTGAACATTTATGAAAATCCTACTGACAGCTCAGAAATGAGGGAAGAAAGCTGTGTTGTATACTTGACATCCATACATTCATTAACATACATGACTTAGAGGCAGCCACCTCAAACTACTAACCTGACTTCGAAAACCTACTGCAATAAAAGACACAGCTTCTCTTTTAAAAATTATCAAATACAATTTCTGACATAGTAACTTTACAGTTTTGTTTCAACTAGGCAAAAAGCCCTTTCCTTATTCCCAAATCACAAAATCAAAGAAGGTTCCAATGACAAAGCACCTAAGCACCAAAAAAAAAGGCATTTCATCTCTAGGAATCACCCTGGTTTTGTAGCTTTAACTGTTAGGGTGTCCAGTGTGCATTGTTAAAATCTACTCCACAGCAAGTCTCAGTAACTCGGAGATGTGCAATGCTCTTTTTGATGGGTACTTCCTATGTAAGTAAAAATGCAGTTAAGCGAAAGATACTCATACTGTTAACTGTCTCTGAAATCCACTGAAACATCACCCAGGAGTCATCTTCCTAAGGTCAATGCGGGCTAGTTTGCATGTGATAACATTCAAACTCATAGAGTAAATTCATTAGCAAATTAGATCTTAATGCAATGACAGTACTTGCAGGGAAAAATACGCAAGTAATGTGTGTCTAAAAGAACTCAGTTATACTCTTCTTTAATTTTAGAAACTGTATCTTCATAAAACAAAAGAATTACAATACAAAACTAAACTCCTGTTGGTTACCTCCAATTTACGATATACAAGAAGAGTTGAGATAAACGACTAGGAGAGAAATTATACATTATCCATACCCTCACAGCCACAACCTGCAGACGCAGAGCTGTGTCTGAAGGTGATTGAGTGTACCACAGAACAAAATCATACCTAATTCCACAAGCGATTTGATAAGGAGTAGTTTTCCAGGACTCAGCATCAACCTGCTTGCCGTCAGGTAATGTAACTTTAATGGGTTTACTGTCATTTGCAGCTCTTTCCGCAAGGAGCGCATCATGTTCAGCTTTAAGTTTGTTGTACATCTCTAAACGCTCATTGATAAATGCAGGCCAGGGATTCAGCTACACATAAAGAAAAAAATCCACAGGTTATTAATCTAATATCACATTATGTCAAGAACACAAACAGAAACGATGTGCTTCTTACAAGCAGTTATGTGACCGTATCAATATAAGTACTATACTAGCAAATAACCATTACAGATTAATTATATAGTATTAATTAGATAGCAAAATTGTAAGACTTCAGCTTAATGAAATTACTTTGAAATGTACCGCTGTACACCTATTTAATAAACAACACATGTTAATACGCTACTACGCAGTTTATCAAACACCTGTTTAGTAAACTTCAGGACAAAAATCAATTGGAAAAGACTGTGTAAGTTCAACTTAAAACCGGATTTTTCTTCTCAGGTCACAAAACTGAGGGTAGACCTCAGCCACGCAGACGGGAACCGACTCCAGCCTACATGTCACACAACGACATCAGGGCTATCAGCTTGGACACAGCCAAGGTTACACAGCCAGGCAGCTGGCTCAGGGCTAGTGCTGGCCAGCAGCCGGCCCCCTCTGCGCAGAGGGATCTGCGTTGATCCACCACGAAGGCAGAGAAAGCAGCGGGCTCTCCCCGCTCCCTGCTGCCCGCCTCCTGGCGCAAACGGCGGCACAGCCAGAAGAGCAACCACGGAAATGGGAGCCGCTCTCCCACTACGCAAGTGTAACTCGGTGTAAACGGCAACGAGCTCACTTCGTGGCAAACTTCAGCAAAGTAAGACACAGTGGGAAAAGGAGTAACTGTCAGGCCGGATAAAATGCTCCAGAGGGGCGAGCAGCACGCAAGGCAGCAACCAGGGGACCGCATCCTTCAGCCCCCCGCGGCCCAAGCGCAGCTCACCTCCGTCCGCCCTCCATCGCCGGCCCCTTCCTTCATCTTCTTCTTCCCGCAGTCTGCCTTTCTTTCTTCCCCAGCATTCACCTGAGGAGGGCGAGCACCGTTTCCTCATCCTCCAGCGGCCACCCACGGCGCTTT
>Ga0065711_1007203_pt1 | contig 18960 bp, 8 predicted proteins | sample Hoacrofraction12_FD_59098 | JGI IMG/M metagenome (GOLD analysis project Ga0065711, IMG submission 59098) | Hoatzin crop microbial communities from Cojedes, Venezuela - Epithelial fraction 12 v2 (version 2) | ecosystem: Host-associated > Birds > Digestive system > Esophagus > Crop | place... | reverse complement strand
CCCCCCCCCCCCCCCCCAGCAGGATGGGGAGGAGAAATGGGCAAAAGGGGAAACTCGTCAGTTGAGATAAAGACAGTTTAATAGAACAAGAAAGGAAATACTAATGCTACTAATAATGATAGTTATAATGATAATAATGAATATGCAAAACAAGCTATGTACAATGCAATTTGTCACACCACCCAATGACTGATTTTATAGCCAGTCCCCAAGCAGCAGCCGTGGAACCCAGAAATCACGAATTTCGCAAAACTCCCGAAAAAGACCAAACTCCTGGAAAAATTCGAACTCCTGGACAAGAGAGGATTCGAACTCATGAAAAAGAGAGGAGCAGACTCCTGTCCCACTGGTCAAACCCCCATTCATAAACTGAGCATGATGTCCACGGTATGGAATATTTCCAGCGGCCAGCTTGGACCAGCTGCCTGGCTGTGCTCCCTCCTGCACACCTGCTCGTTATCTGAACATTGGAGACTTGGAAAAAGTCCTTCATTTCTTAGCAACAACTGAAAACATCAGTGTTATCAACATTTTTGTCCTATTAAAGCCACAACACAGCAGCTACAGTGAGGGAAGTTAACTCTGTCCCAGCCAAAATCAGGACAGCTTGGTAACTGGCTTATAGTCAGAGTGAGAAATGGGAGCTTTTCCTCAATGTGTTACTAATACACTTTCATGGGGTTTATGAAAGTAAATGGGATGGTTTGCGCTACACCTGGGTGGAACAGAAATCAGACTGATCCATTCCATTCTTATTGATTTGTCTTCATAATTACATCAATCTCTTTGTGCTGTAATGACTTGAACTAGAAAAATGTAGCTGTGTTTTTTTTCTAATTTCTGGGTGTAAATTTCTAAAGGCAGAGCAAGGAGGGGGATCCAACATAGAAAATACAGCCATTTAGGCAAATAACATGTTTTTAAAATTGGAATTTTATTCATACTGACATTCTGGATGAGGCAGCCCGCTCCAGTATATAAATTATATAATTCTCTAGTTTTACCATTAGTACTTAACCAGGATCACCAAAACTTGGAGGACACTGTAGAATCCTCTGTCACAAAAATTGCAGACATGATAAGCTGCTTTCCAAAATGGACAGATTCTGTTAATTTAAAATTTGAGACAGTGAATCACTCATTTTGGCACTTGTTCAGTGTGTGCTAGAAAAGCAAATTACATTTTTCATTTCTGTCAATGGCTGGCTTTCATAGCCACCTCAAAAGCCTTAATTCCCCAGCTGAGTGTTTGCTGGATTATTCTCAATATCCGTCACTTTTCATCCTCCATAAGCCTGACCGTGTTTCAAGCAAAATGAGGTCAACCTGACCTGAAGAGTACAACTTAAGTGAAGCCAAATGTTTTGGGAATCTCCTCCAGAGTACACTGAAGTCAGTAAACATCCTTCTGTTGACTTGAACGGGCATTAGATGACGCCTTGAATAGCTTAATTTCTGCAGATAAAACTTTTTAACTATGATACTTGGCTTTATAAACAATACCTTCTTCAGCCTTGTCCCACTCCAGAGAAAACTGTTTTGCAGTACCTCTTTTTTTTTTCCCCCTTCTTTTATCTTGATTACAAAAGTGTTTTCTGTTCAAGTTCACAAAAACATCATGCACATAATGGACCCCTCCCCCATGGCAGATCATTTATTACTAGCTTCATAACTTATCGTCTTTGGTCAGGTAAGCATTATCTTATTTTAACTGTCAAGCATTTTTTCGGCCTCTTTAAAAGCTTGCTTTGATTTCTCATATTCCCTTGCTATCTCCAATTATATTTTACACATCACAATCCATCAATAACAAGAAAAACTGTCTTCTCTCTCTACCGTAGCTTTTTTGCTGTGGTTTCACTATCTTTATGTTGAATTAAAGGAGCAGCACTGAATCTTCCTTTGCATTTGATTTTTTTGACATGTGTGGAAAATATGTATTCCTTCTATTTTTACAGGTTATATGAATTTAAAATTTCACCTTTATTTTCTTCTCAAGCATAGCATCGCCCAAATAAATTCTTTCCCTTAAGTACTTTATAAAATCATGAAAAAAGGAAATTCCATTTACTTATGTAAATTATACAAAGAAAAATCTCAAGTGTTTAGTAAAATATTATGAGATATAGAGCCATATTGTTACTTAAATATTTTTAAGAAGTCAAGTGAAAAGAAGTGGTATCTAATTTATGGAAATAGATTCAACAGTAGCTGACACTGTATTCATCTCCTCTCAAATTTGCAGTTGCACGTTAGTTACTTAAGCAATTTTGCTCAGTAATTTCTTTGGGATGCCACAGACTCTGGTATGATTCCATTATGCCATGACTCACATTTAATAAATGTTCTTCTGAATCTCACTTTTGCTGAAACAAAATGTATGAATTAAGTGCTTAGTTCCTAAAATAATGTTTCCTTTCCGGTATTATAGAATAATTTTGAAAGAGACCATGATCAAACTGTCTATGAACTAATTACTATGATTACTTTGAATTTATTAACCAGATCTTGCATAAGTTACAATCATTAGTCACAAAAGTATTATCCACAAAGGAAGGCTATAGCATTTCTGTATAACAAGAACAATTCTAAATGCGTTCCCAAAGCCTTTACAAGAAGAATCATTTGCCCTCTAACCAAAGAGACGACAGGTTCTGTATTAATGCAAATTAGCCAAGGATAGATTTTTTCCTTAGAATGCAGAAACTATAAAATTGTACCTGTTTTCAGGCACACAAGTATCAAACAAAATATTATATTACATAGCTGGACTCCTTTCTAGAAATTATTATTTCTTTTGTTATTAAAGTATAAATGAATGTTCTACATAACCTAATATCACTATGATCTCACAATAAATATTGGGCGCAGTAGAATTTCCTCAATCTGACCCATGCAAATAACTTATTTGGCTGCAAGCAGTCGAAAGGGATTCTAATGTGTCCAAAGTCCGCATCCTCAGAGTGTAAGCTGGCTCACAGGGAGCCACACGATGACTTTCATTAATAGATTAGTGAAGAGAAAAGGAAGAGGAAAGGAACGGAGAAGATGCTCAGATGTATTTTCTCTGGAACTAGTTCATTAATTTACTGGGGTGGAGGGAGGAAGAACCGCGGCTGCTTATAACTTTTAGCCAACAACAGAACAAATTCTTCAAATATTCTTTGAAAACCATAGAATTATGTGAAATCACATTGTGAAACCTGGATACAGTTACTTGTCCGATTTGGAAATACATTATTAAATCAAGACAAACAAGGTTCCTTATGAGTATGTTACGCCAGATTCAATTTCTGTTCAGATACTCCAATTTATATGTGATAAATTGACAAGAAATAAGATTTCTGCTGTTTGGATAGAAAATAAAGAAAAACCCCCCTCCTTTTACTATATTCTAATGTTTAGTTTGTAGAAATCTCAGTCAATGCATAAAATTATATCTAAACTCTATGAATGAGGGGTGAGAACAGGAGTTTAGCTTTGCTTTTCACCCCTTCAATTTATTAGTTGTTACTAATAGTTGAAAAGCTTTTCTTTTCACCCCTTCAATTTATTAGTTGTTACTAGAAGCTTTATTAACAAGTGGACCCACCAGATAATTTTATGCTTCTTCAGACTGTTCCTACGCTTTCCAAGTATTATTGTAGCTCTTTTCAGTGGCTTTCTGCCAACTACTGAAGATTTTCTGTATCACTTCAGTTTCTCAGTTCACCAAATTCTGTTTTTTCATCAGCTCAAGGAAATTACTAATGCTTCAGTGAAATCAAAACACACAAAGCCAGTCAGTTAAATAAACCCAAACAAACATCTCCCTACACCCAACACATTTCGGTAATTAGGCACAAAATGGAAAAAAACCCATCCCAGATCCCATAAGAGTACAGTGAAGCCTATTAGGCACAAGGCTGGAATATCCCAATTGTCTCAAGGCAGGTAGGAGTTTCCTGAGGGTTGGAGAAGCAATCCTGCTCTCCCCAAGGCTCCTAAAGGAAGAGCATTACAATGGCAACTTGAATTAAGTAAGAAGCTCCAAGCTCAGCAGGTCCTACCCTGGACACATGCAAAGTAGGACTGCAGAAAGCCTCTAAAATCTAGTGCACGAGATGTATTTCATAATGATAGCTAACCTTCTTTTAAAGGCCCAGTGGTAGTAAGATCACCACATCCCGAAATCCAGTCTTTAATCATCCTCACTGTAGCATATTGCCACTTCTTTCATTACTGAATTTATCTTTATTTCCAATTTCAGCAACTGAATTTTTCTATATGTTTCTCTGCTAAGTGGAAAACCCCAGCACTATCACTTCTTTACTGCGCATAATTAGCTGCACAAAAATGTAAAATCACCTCTCAAGTTGTTCTTTGGCAAGCTGTGTTATTATTCTGAATATATTCCTCTAACAAGTAACAACAGTTGTGCAGAATTTCTATTCTGCATACGTTTTTCCATTGGTGTATCTGGAAAAACTTTTTTAAAAAGCTCAAAATTACCTCTAAGTTTCTTTTTTATTTACTAGAAGAAGCAAATTCACTACTAACTTTTTATCAAATCTCCCACAAAATAAATCTATTTTCTTATTGTGACAAGACTTAATTAAGCTACGAACACTCCATTTTTACATACATTGCCCTGAAGAGCTGAACCAAAGAACTTTTTAGTAAGCCAGTGATGGCTTAAATGAACTTAACCTCTTTCACCAATTTGCAGTCCAAATGTGAGAATATCATCTCTTCCCTATTATTTCTGTATTAACATTGGATATCCTGAGGATATTCTTAAAGTCATCTATAAAACGCTTAAGCAGAAGCATTAATAACCTTTAAGCGAAATTCTGTGTTCCCCAAAACACTCTGAAGTAACATTTTACCATCTGCTTTCCTCTACAAGAGCAACGGGGATGATTATAATTAAATTATTGATCAAGGTGGAACAGGTGCAAGAGACATTCTTTCTGGTCTTTTCTAAAAGAAATCAGATCTGAGCGTCTAGTGCTCGCACAAATGATGAAAAATTGCATCTGCATGTTATTTGGTTTTGCTTTCTTCAACAACAATAAACTGAGCAGCCCCTGAGCTGCGTTGTGCACTAGGCTATGGCAGTCACATCTTCTAATCTATTTTCAAGTCTTTGAGTATGTTTTTATTACTAATATTTCCTAATAAACCCCCAAATGATGACAATCTGATACAATAGTAGACGAGTTCAGGACGTCTGCTTTCCAGTATTGTGGTCAACATACACGCTGGGTCTTGAATTTGTTAAAAAAGACTCTACAAACATGGCAGGGCATTAAGTATAAAACAAGCACTCGTGACAGTGCAGTGCCAGCATGTTCAGACCACAATGCACTGAACCACCTGTGTGGTGTACTTTGCTCCAAGTGTTCTTACACATTCCCAACAGCTATGTATACAGATGCACATGATTTTTTGCTGCAATGCTTCTATTACTATTAGCCACTGAGTTCTTATTGCTTGATTGTTTGTTTTTAAAATTTATGGACATTTTCACAAAAAACCATAACCCCAGCTCTCTGTTTGACAGAAGACATACATTTATTATAACTCTTCTCCTTGAGTTTAATTTGGAGCAGGAGATGACTGCTTCAGAGGATTTAGCTTCTTCAACCTTTATTCGTGAAGTAATGTTACACTTCTAGATTGTCTGTGATATGGAATCATACAATGATTAAGGTTGGAAAAGAACTCTAACATCATCAAGTGCAACCATCCACCCAACACCACCATGCCTACTAAACCATGTCCCGAAGTGCCACATCTGCACATCTTTTAAATACCTCCAGTGACAGTGACTCCACCACTTCCCTGGGTAGGCTGTTCCAATGCTTCACAAGTCTTTCAGTAAAGAAATTTTTCCTAATATCCAGTCTAAACCTCCCCAGACACAACCTGAGGCCGTCTCCTCTTGTCCTGGTGCTAGTTAGCTGGGAGAAGAGACCAACACCCGCCTCACTACAACCTCCTTTCAGGTAGATGTAGAGAGCAATAAGGTCTCCCCTCTGCCTCCTCCAGACTGAACAGCCCCAGCTCCCTCAGCCGCTCCTCAGTAGACTTGTCCTCTAGACCCTTCACCAGCTTCGTTGCCCTTCTCTGGACACGCTCCAGCAGCTCAATCTCTTTCTTGTAGTGAGGGGTTCAAAACTGAACACAGCACTCCAGGTGCAGCCTCACCAGTGCCAAGTACAGGGGCACGATCACCTCCTTGCTCCTGCTGGCCACGCTATTCCTGACAGAAGCCAGGGTGCCATTGGCCTTCTTGGCCACCTGGGCACACTGCTGGCTCATGGTCAGCTGGCTGTCGACCAACACACCCAGGTCCTCTTCCGCTGGGCAACTTTCCAGCCACTCTTCCCCAAGCCTGTAGCGTTGCATGGGGTTGTTGTGACCCAAGTGCAGGACCTGGCATTTGGCCTTGTTGAAATTCATACAGTTGGCGTCAGCCCATTGATCTACTCTTTCTTATCAAATATTTATCTCTTCAGTCAAAATGATGGTCTCTGTAAACTCACTGGCGTCATTAGGAATACAGGATATGTGTCGGGTCCTTTCTAGGTCACATGGAGCCTAAATGTAGAAGACATGCTGGGCTGTGGGATGTATTGCCTAGGTTGGGTGAACTGGGTGCAGAGCACATAAAGGTAACCAACATTCATCTGTCACAAAGAGAAAAGCGTTACCCAAAGGTAGCTGCTAAATTCTGATACCTGGAGGAACAAACCAGTTACTTCAGAAATGTTGGTTACCTTGGAAAATGTTATGTTTGTTGTTCAGTGAGATAACAGCCAGGTACACCAGAGAGGCCTGAAAATACTTCTTCCACAGCATCAGCTTCAGCACAGCTATTTCAATAAATAATCAGATTTGAGGATACAACTTTTGTTTCCTAAGAACAGGAGGGGATTTAAAGTATTTACCTAGTGACCATACACACACTAACCTACTGATAGAGAATGCGATGAGAACGAAATAAACAATCAGTTGCCACAGAAGGATGGTAAGACCATTACAGAAAATAGCAACAGAAACCTCTCAAACTTAAAAAAGGAAGTTGTGCTCCTTAGAACAGAAGTGCACATGTGTTTTCTGGGGGCAACTCTCACAGGATTGAGATGATTCTTCCTGTATTTTTTGGTGGCTATCTCACTGAGAGTTGATTATGTTCAGTAATTGTTTCTCTGGAATTTCTGAAATTCTGAAATGTGGAAGATTTTTGAACACTAGGTTCTAGCAGGAGAGAAAGTGTCCCAATCTTTCCAGCAGAACTTGAGCTGCACAGCTCCTTTTTCAACATTTGTGGTAAACATGTTAACTTTTCTTTACAAACAATGCTTTTATTTGAATGAAGCCCATGACAATCTCCCACTCCCAAAGCAGAAGTGGCAATGCCAGATTCACACCAGCAAGTTCCTTATGTCAACTCTGCTTAGGCAGAGAGTTTCATTCTCCAAGGAAAATATGTACAATTTCCAGCCTAGTTTGGATCAGCATGAGACCTCTGGGATCTTCTGTGCAGCAAACCCTTTTGATGTGTATACACTGCCAGTAAAAATAAACATTAATCTAATGCCAGCTTTACCAACAGAACATTTTTTTTGCAGACAGGAATAAGATAGAAGAGAGGTGAAGCACTGGAGACTTTCAGTGAGAAAATAATATGATGTTCTTTCTGTAAAAGAAACAACTTCCTTAGTATCGTTTTCATCTGGACTGAAAAAAAAGGAAGAAAAAATCCTCTGTTTATGATGATCATCAAAACTGAACAACTTGGTTCAACAAAGCCACGAGAAGAATTCAGTTGCAAGGCAATATGTATAAGCACATGTAGTTTAAAGCGTGCAGAAGACAGTCAAGCTTTAAACAGAACAGAGTTCACAACATTAACACAGCAGAACTAGTGCTCTGCCTATAGTAATGACAATCCTTTCTTTGCTAGCTCTTAAGTACCAAAGAGGGCGAATTATAATCATGACAATATACACACTGCCCTGTATGGCAGAATATAAATCAAGATTTTTGTGGTCTTGGTTTTATTTCTTGTGAGCTTGTGTCAAGTTCAGTTGTTTATATTTCAACTATACTGGATGCATAAAGGTGACAAAAGGGCTGTGATCAGTTCAAAGAAACCCATTAATGATTAGACATTAGGAAAAGGTTATAAATTAGTAGAAATTTTTTTTCCAGTAGCTACTTTAAATTTAACTTCAAATATTATCATCATATGTTTTTAAATCAAAGTTATCAGTGGGTTTCTTCATTATTGAAATTGTGTGTGTGTATATATATGATTTTTTTTTCCAAGACTTACACACCAATTTGAGTTGATCTTGCATACCCTCTAGCTTGAAAAGAATGGGCACAATTAGCTGGTAAACTCCCTCTTATTTCTTGTTCCATACTTTATTGTTCACACAGAGGGAGAGAAAATCTTCAAATTCCTTTTAAAAGCAGGAATGTAGAGAGAATAGTCTTGCTTTGCAGTTTGATAGGGGCTAAATGTAGAAAAACCCAGGTCCTCCTCAGCTTCCTCTAGGAGCTTAGGCAGAGCCTGCTCACCTACCCTCCTACTGTCAAGGGTAAGATAAGCACATTAAGACAAGAATCTAGACCACTTTATAACAAACCTGCCATTTGGGGCTACCTGATCCGCTACAGAGGAAAACAGAGTCATTAGTCATATGCATTTCATACCTAAAGTAAAGTAGGATAAATACTGGACAAAGAGAGACACATATATCGTCCATAACTACAAAGCTTCTCTTCCTTAATACCAGGGAGAAATAGAGGCAAGCAGCAATTTCTACTCTTCTTTGTCAGCCAAGTGTAAATAGTATAGGAGTATCTGCAAAACAGAAAGAGTAAGTACCTGGCAACAGTACTTGAATACCTCTGATTTTGATAAAGTCTTTCTGTTTATTTGCTTTAGCAGCATGATTATTGAACTCTTACAAAAGGAGGTGTACCTAATGTAAACTCAGGTTTTTTGTTTTTTTAATAAGTGAAATGATGATTTATTCTAAAGAAAAATAAAGGACAAAAAACATTAAAAAAAGAAATGCAAAATCAGTAGTACAAGTATTGAAGTCCTGAATTAGCAGCTTCCTGCAGAAAACTCTTCAACAGCTGCTGGTATTTGCCCACTCCTGCCTGCCCTTCTCTCCACCTGGGCTCTGTGCAAGCACGAGGCTATCAGTCTCTGTCTTTCTCATCTAGTTGCCAATAGAGCTGTGCTGACTTCCTTATGAGAAAGAAGAATAACTGGACAACTTAAGCCTCCTTAAGAAATAAGAGAAACAACCAGAAGAAAGGCAGAAAAAAAGAAATACAAGTTTCCCACTTTCCATTTTTATATCATTCTCTCACTTAAACTATTTTTTTATCGGATCCAGCCCTGTGACTTCCGCCTTTTAACTTGTCAATGAGCCTCACACATCCAATTGTTTTTTCCTCCCTAATGGCTGAACACATCTGGGATAAGGCAGCCCTTTTTCTTCCTCTTGATGAAGTCTGCAAGTATAATTATGTATAGAACAACTCTTAATTAATTTTCATTGAATATAGAGTCGATGGCCTTTAGAATAGACTTATCTTGCCGTAGCACTAATTCCACGGGTGTCATTAGAAACACATGGCTCTTTGCACTAAAGCTGGAAAGAACAGATTGCATACTACACTGGTAACTGAGTTACTCTGATGCAGAAATGGTTTTTGATTATGGAGAGGATGTAGTAAGTGATGATGACTCTGATTATTCAAAGGCTTTCCTGAACAGGTCTCAAGTACAACCATAAGTCTCCACTGATTTTACAGCAATGACAACCAAGGGAAAGGCTTTTTTATTCAACAGAGCACAGCCCTGTGACATCTGGAAGTCTTAAGGAGTATTTTAGATCTTGTGCTCCAATACTTTCTCCTGTGCTCTATGAAGCGTTGCGCAGAGAAAGCTAATGCTGGCATAGAAAAGTACAGCAATCTGTCTTTTGAGACTGGACATGGGGAAACTTCTGTCTCATCTCATATCTATTGAAATAGTGCTTTTGAGAACAATAGAGTTGTTCTGTGAATTGTATATACAAAAAAACTATGAAAAATTGTTTAATTATCACACTACTACAGCAAAAAAACCCCTTATGACTAAATTACAGTGGAATTAGTACAAACTAATTTCAAAGTATGAATGCATAAATAATAGTTCACTGGATCTGTAGAACCTAGTAGTCCATGAAAATTAGTGATCCCAAGTTGAAACTAGAAAGTATGTAATAAAACTGCACCCTAAACAAATGATGTGCAAATTACATGACACTACAAATTACTTTCCACTGATGAAACAAGATGCTCAAGTTTTGGAATCAGAAGCACAAAGTCATGGAAGAAGGGAAGACTTTCATTTTGGTACACAGAAGTAATTGAAGAGTGCTCTAAAATACAGTATGACACAATAAACACCAATGATAATTTAAAAAAAAAGACAGCTAATCTTATTCTGTAGTAAATTCCTATTTTTAATGATCATGAAGTTATAAGATACACAGTATTCTGCTGGTTATACTGCAGCATCAAGTCTTTACTTGGGCTCCAGGTCATGTTAATGAGGAGAGTGTATTCTCTCAATTCTCTCACTGTCAAGCTCAATTTGAAAGAAATCTCAGCCTTACTTTAAGCCAAATCAATTTCTAGTTCTTTCACTGCTCTTTCCTATCAAAATCAAGAAACAAAAAAACCCACTCACAATAGTACAGTCAAAGAGAAAACAAAATGACATTGATTCTTCTAGCTTTGTATCCCAGCAGATTGATTAAGAGGAAAAATAAATAAAAATCTATGTTTACAGACATATCCACAAAACTTGGGTTACAGTTTAAAACTGAAAGTACTTCCTCTTCATGAGACCCCAGCCAAAGCAATTTCTAAACCTTTAGGTTTTATTTCAGAGCTCCAGGCAACAGGAACCTAAGTGTCCAGAGGTTCTGTTTGTTCTTCTCCAGAGGAGAAAAAAAAAAGCACAGATCAGCCAGCCTCATCGTGATGGAAATAAGTGAAAATTAATTGGCAAACACCTGCCAAATATTAGGCCATTAAAAAAAAAAATAGAATAAAACGGGGTCTATTGAAAACAAGTCATGCCAGAAAGTTGAATCCCTTGATGGGATAACTGCTGGTGTGAAAAAAGATACCACCAGCTGGAATCTGTGAAGTGGCTGACTGCAGCCAGCAAGAGTCTGGACAGCAAAGTGCTTTACTGCATTGACTTCGTTCTTCTGGGGAATGTATTGCTGGCCTACAGCAGTCCTATGGATCTTTGAAAATTCTTGTAGTTGATGTGTAACAGGGTAGACAAAGAAAAAATTGCTCTAGTGACCCTATTCATTTCTTGTACAAAAGCTCAGGCTTCCTTAGAAGTTAATAATGGACGTGATATTACAGACGTGACATTTTATATAGAAATAGTTTTAGCTAAAAGAAAAACAGTATTGCTTGAAGCAAATTGTTGAAACAAAAGAAAGTCCATCCAAATTTTTGTAAGCTAAACCAGCAACAATAAAACTAAACAAACTAATGACCCCAATCAGCTATTTCAGAATATGGTACCTAGGGAAAAAATTGTCTGTTTCAGTGCTAATGTACTGACAGCCCAGGCACATTTACATTTTTGGCAGGTGGCAAATAAAGATTGTATATATTATGTATTACATCTGTGTATATTTCATACATACATGTATAACCTCAGGTGGTAATCAAGCTGACTCACATTTCCTGCTGGTAATGTAAGAGTTTTTCCTATGGATTTAGACAAACTATACTGTGAAGAAATTAAGGTTTGAAAAGGAGAAGATAGTCTCATTGTGACACCAGTGCTTGTCCTCAAGGATAGAACAATCTGTTAAAGTCAGATCACTAAACGATACATGCTTTTCATCTAGTGGAATGACAAACTACATGCTTAAGAAGTGACTTAATTTCTTTTGGATAACAGAATTACTTTCACCAAAAACAAGGTAATGCTTATACTGCAGTCATTCATACACATCTGCATGGATATACATACGCACATGCGGGCACAAACACACACACATATAGAATCTCAAGCGAACTGAATTAACCAAAACAGAATGTGGAGAAGTAACCCGTTCAGGCTAAACTTTTAAGAATAAAGTGAGTAAATCAGGGATTTTCACCAAAAGTTGTCAAGTCTACACAATCCTAAAGAACTAGTATATCACCAATGTAATGTAATATGCACTTAGTCCCTCAAAAGATTAGGTTTACATGCCGTTTACTACTCACTGTAAAATTCAAAGGCTGTGGTTTAAAAATTCAAACTACCAAAGCCCCAGTTTGGGCACGAAGAGCACAGTTTACAATGAAACTGCCAACAGTTACCCAAGAGGCTACCAGCCTCCTGGTGATGATGCTCTGGACAGGAACATCCCTCAGCCAATATGAAACTGTCATCTAGGAAGGTGAAACTCATGCAAGAAAGACACAGATCTTTCTTATACGCTGGTATAAGACTGTGAAATCCTTCTGCAGTGGAGTTTATGACATGTGCAAATTTCCCTGATAAATGTGAATAGATTTCTGCGATCTACACAAGTCGGAAAGAGGAATGGAAAAGAGATCTACTTGTGAACAACAAGAGTTTCACCGAGCCACCTTTCAGTCTGTCTAATTGAGCCACCCACCCATCACTCAGCCAGAAATATGTCAGGAAGAAAGAAAAAAACCATTAATTTCCCCCTAGTTCCGAGGCAACATTAATACAGTATACACTAACACAGGTGAAGCTACAGCTTCTCTACGCATCTCACACACATGGTTGCAAAGCCTGGAAAACTGAGAAGAATGCCACAGACATACCAAAGCAGGGACAGATGGCAATGCTGTGACTGACATAACTGAAATGTCTTCTTTTTTTTTTCGCCCCAAGTTAACTACCAACTTCTCCACTGCTCCACTGAACAAGTAACAACCCTTCAACACCTCATCTGAATTGTTAGTATTCAGCTTTGCTTGTGTGTAGTCCACTCTTCCTGAAATCCTCTTGGCTTGTGGAGCGTATTTCCAGAGCAAATGAGCATTTTCTCCTCAGAAGTGGATTTCTTTTCCGAAATACAGCATGTGAGTCTGCTCTTTCCAGAGCTTTACAGACTGATTAAGGGGCCAAACTTAACATTTCAAGACAGTAAGTGCAAATTCGGATATTTAGGTGATTGCTATTTAAACAATTTCACACATTCCTCAAAGGGGCAGTGGGTAGGTACTGTGGACTATTGCATTCAAGAAGAATCTCTGCTCCCATTTAAAAATCTTTCAGGGCAACCTTTCTCCCAGGAGTAGACAGAGTTCCTTGGGAGCCACAGGAGAGAATAAGTCCTGTGGGATTTCCAAGTGTTCAGCAGCCCTTTTCCAGACATACAGCAGCTTATTTACCTGGAACCAGCAGCAGCAAGAGCTGTGTTGTGCTCCACTTCTCCAGTTGCCCTTCATACGCTGTTGTAGGTATGTCATTCTGATAATACACACAATTATGGGTTGGTTTTGTTTTTGCTTTTTTAACCTGGAGAAAAAGGAAGGGCTCTATTAAGGATGTTTGACATGCAGAAAATTTTCTTTTCAATACCTCAGTTGTAATGTATTTTTAAATTTCAATCCATAACACATTACACTTTCTGTTATAGAAAAGAAAGCCACTTCTATTTTAATATATTCCCCAAAGGCAAGAAGAAAAGAAAGTTAAATTCAAGGGATAAATAACAAGAGAGAAATTCAAAAGTAATTAGGAAAGCAAGTAACGGTGTTGTCTTTGAGACATCTGGAGGCCAAGAAGAACCTCCTTGGGTGTTTTACCATGGGTGGAATAGCCTGAGGTAAATGCTCTGATTACTCCCAGAGGGAAGGACAGATTCAGCTCTCTGATGGAAGTACGTGGACATACATCTTGTCTGGAAAGCTGGGAAAGTGTTTGCAGCTTTATCTGTTCCCTCCTGATTTTATAACCTGGTGCAATGAAGAATCTTCCGCAACTTTATTAAAACTTTTACTTCCCACAAAATGCAGATCAAGGAATGTCTTATGTTTAGCTATAGGGACAATTCTAATAACATAAAAGTAACATGAAAGGTTTAAAACATTATTAATAGACAGTCTTTATTGCAAAACTCATGAAAATACATGAAACTGGCAATCCTTGGAGCTGAATTACTGTAGACAAAACCTCAACCTGTTTTGCAAATGTATTCAGAAAGAGCTAATAAAATAGTAAGGTCTCCAATTCTTTTCTTATCTTTGCTCTATGGCTGGAGGAAAAAGGAAAATAAATCTGAATAATACCAAGTTAAAACTAAGGATTAAAGAAAGAACAGCACTGCCATGCAATTGTTAGAAAAAGAAAAGGATATTGGTGAAGCATATGTCATGCACTGAGCTCTTTTGTGAAATATATTTTTCTACACACCAGGAAAACAGCACACTTGACTTGATAGTACTTGATTCCACTTGTCCCAAATATCATGAAGTGGTGTCCAGTACTAGAATTTTGAATAGTAACTAAGGGACTTTTCTCTCATTCACATTCAGACTTCGATAGTAATAGAAACTCTATTTCATTGCTGAAATATCACAAAGATATGAAATGCAGTGCAGAGACTTTTTGGTGCCTAATTAGGCATAGCCTGCTTCTTTTTCTGAGTTCTCTGAAGTGGCTGTAGAATCATGCATATGATAAATGCAAGAATTAGGCAATGTAATAATAAACAAGAAAACAAATAGAAGAAAACAGTGCATCAGAAGACTGCAAAAACTTTACATTAGTGAATATGGTACTGGTGTAATCGAAATTCGGTGGAGGTGATCTTACAACTGGAATGCTGAAGTCAGTGTCTACTTCAGAACTACCACCAAAGAAACAGTGACTTGAAGTAGAACTGAAATTAGTCTTACAGACAGAGAGGGACATAGGCAGTAATACTTGCTGAAAAAGCAGTGTAAGTAATAGATGCAGATAGGAGAAGTCAGCAGGTCACGTCATTGGTACAGCGAAGCAGCTGGTTCAAAGCGATCTTTAGTTTGAGACTGCAAGAGGTGAAGTGATGGCAAACAAAAGCTTTGGAATAAAAATGAGTTGCAAGGCAGCCTCCTGACCATATACCAGTGACAACAATCTGTCAGGGCTGGACAGTAAAGGCTTGCAAAGCCTCTTCAAGGCTAGGGAATGGCTGGAGCTCTGTATCAATGGGGATCAGTGAAAGCTTGTCATTTTTGGCAGGAAGCAGAAAAAAGTGAAACATGCAGATGCTGAAGGAAGATGGACAACACAGGAATGTCAGCCTGCAAAACCTTCTCTTGCAGGGCAGCAGCTGCTATAAGGAGATGACATGGGGATACAGCACGCACGGGAAGCCTTACATAAACTGAAGCACTGTCTAGAACCAAAACACCTGCGTATCTGACATACAAGCTTGAAGACACCTCTGCTCTAGGCCCTGATCCATTTAAAGCAGAGATCTAGAGTTCCAAAGGGACCAACCCTAACCCCCCCAATGCGCTGATCAGTGAAATTATATGTTACCAACCCTTTCTTGAAATTTGCAAGCTCATTTCAAAAACAGGATCCTCACAAAAAGACTGGTGTCAGAAAAGTAAGTGACCTGACAGACATTGGAAAAACAGGAGTCAGGTTTTGCTGAAAACACAGAGACAGCAGAACAGACCCATAAGGCAGCTGGAATACAGCAAGCCCAAAGCCAAAAGGCCATGTGTATCAGATGACTGGCCCTTCTGCTTTAATCAAAGAGAAGGCTGAGCACCAAGACAAAACTTATGCCATAGGAGAAGTCTTTCAATCTGGTTGATAAAAACAGAGGATCAAACAGTGGAAGTCAAAATTTGGCAAGCTGAACCATGAATTAATATGCAGTTAGGTAGCAAAGAGAATAAGGAAACACTGGAACGGTTTGCTAAGCAAAATGTCAGACTTAGCGCTCTTTGGAGGCTCTTAAAAGAAGTGGGATGGGATCTGTCTGCCTAAATAGAGGCATCAAGCACCATTTCTAATGCCCTGGAGTATTCCTCAACTGACATCCATCCGCCACTCATGAAGAAATCAGTTTCCCACAGGTCCTGACTCATACCTGCAAGTCGTATGCTGATGTCTCATACCCTAGGGCATCTCATGCCCTAGAAGTCTGTCTAAAAGAAATTCTAACTTCTGGGAGAAAATATCTGTCTACAGTTCATGAGGACTGTTCTTTCAAACTGACAACCTGTAAAGCTATAAACCCTTTTAGCCTCTCCTTTCACAGGCCTTGGAGAAGGCAGAAATATCTGTGTTATTCTCAACACATTCTAAGCACTTTAGGGACTGAGAATGTCACTTAAGAGAGCCAGGAAGCCTTTCTCTTCTATACTATGTAAAATCTATTTTTTCTGCCCTTCTCTGTAGCATTTAAGTTCAGCAGTGGAAGGACTGCATGATATGGATCACAGCCCTGTGACATTACAGAAATCCTTGCTCATAGCAGCTGGATCAGCTCAGTTGACTCATGCTCAGAGTCACTCTAATCTAGGGGTAGGAATTCTATGCTTCTTGGAAAACATGCTGAGTTTTTCGCTTTTGTCTTTCTATGACTAGAAGTAACCTACCTGCTGAAAGTATCATACCAGATCAATTCCTTGCCAATGTAAGGACCCTCAGGCACTGGTAGTGCTCCTGTTCTTAACTCATGATGGTAACAGTTTCTAACCTGAAGAATAAATTTTTCTTTCTTCTTCCTTTTTTTTTTTAACAAAAAAGACCACTTTAACTGAAGTCTTTGTGCCTGTTATAAAGCACGCAGATATGACCTGTGATATCCAAGAAATCAGACTGCCTGCCACAGCTACAGTTATGTGAAACATCAAGCAGTTTTTAACTTTTATTACTGAGCCATTGTGGGGACAGATCCATAACATTCATTTTCTTATTTGGAGAACAATAATATTTTAAAGCCGCTTCACTTAAAAATTTAGATTCTAGAACATAATTTTTCAGGATGCAAAAAGTTCCCACTCTTTGTCTCTTCTGTTAATTAATGCTCATCTTCACAGAGAGACAAAGCTACAAAAAGTTTTGGGCTGTCATTTTCCCATTATGCTAATACAATGTCCTCTTCTCCATAATTAAATTACGCACAGACTCAGCATCAACAGAAGCTTGGCATTACTTCCAGAAATTACCTAGGAGAAGGGAATCTGGAATATTTCAAAATATCTAAGGAAATGAACAGACATCTAAAGCTGCTCCATATGGTGCATCAAATTTACTTGAAAAAGACAAAATGTCCAATACCAGAAACTTCACCTTTTCTGTGATAGGCTCATAACCAATTGAACACAACTCCGAGATTTCTTCACTGCCTTTCAAAGCTTTTATTTTTAGAAATTTAACCATGGTCTGCATTTATGATAGGTGAGAGTAGATTTTAATAGCTTTTCATTAGTAGTTACATTTTAGGGAAGTGTTACGTTAATAGAAATTAACACTAAACACAGAAAAGAATGATCAATAACTATCTCAACTTCTCTTATATATCTTCAGCTGAAACCTCTCTGGCATGTCTTAGTGTGATCTGATCCCAACCCAAATAATTTGTGAATTTATCTGACCAAAAAAGAAGTTAAATTAAGTGTGCATATTTACTTAGGAATCAGGATTAATATATATTATTGATTTACTGCACTTTGCAGCTTAAGGCATTTCTAATGTCTCGAAAAGTTTGAAAAAAAATTCTGTGTACTGAATGACTTCTGCAAATATTGCATTAGAATCTAGTTTCTAAGCTACTCAAATGTAGAAGACTAAAATACTACTATGCCACTCCTGTCAACACCTTTATTCTTCAAAAGAAGAATTACAAAATCTTTTCCAATCAACCAGCCTGGTGTCCCAGGATCACCATCTCTCACAGAAGATAAGGAGATCAGCATATTTATAGAAAACATACTTTCACTAACCACAGTCACAGAATTATGGACATTTTCTGCTATCCCAGCAACACATTAATCACAGGTTCCAGCCCTAAATTTCTTGGCAGTCTACCAAATGAAAGACAAGCACTGTTGATGCTGTTGGACGTGTTGTGGGCTTAATTAATCTATGTGGCTTTCCATCAGAAATGGTGGAAATGGGGAAGATTAAGAGGAAAGGAACAGTGGGAGAAGCAAAGCAAGGAAGGACAACGCATGTCATTCTCCACGCTCAGCCAGAACAGTGACTCACAGGCAGCGAGTCAAGAGAAATCATACGGGACAATTGGAGGCAGGACACAGAAATAGGTGGACAGCTCTATTAGAATGACTTTTTCCCTTATGTACAAGGATTGACATAGAAAAAAGTAAAAAGATATTTATGGCTGAGATGGCTGAGGAACAGTAGATGCTGTGAACAAGGGGAAACTCAAGTGAAAAGTGGGCTTTACAAAGAGACCATTTGAGTAAAGGGTAATTGCTCTTAAAGCTTCAAGTGTATGTCTTGGCAGTAAGAGAAGACAAAAGCTAATGCAGGGTTTGGAGTCAAGATGGAGATATTCATACAGTACAAAATAGAGTGTATAAAAGACTCCTACAGATGTTGAAGCATGAAAAGTTGAGCAACTGGCCAAGTTTTGATGAAAGAGAAAAGTTCAATTACAGCACAACAGTACTACCACATTCTTATATGTACATAATTAAGAGAGAAGAAAGGTAAAAAATAACAACCCCACTGGAGGCAAGAGTGACTGGAAAAATATGCGAGTGTCATCTACAGCGACAGTGTTATGGTTTGGCTGCAGCCGGCAACAGAAGTGCCACATGGCCGCCCCTCCCCCCGCTGGGGTGTGGAGGAGAATGGAAAGAAACAGGCAGAAACTGGTGGGTCGGGATAAGGGCAGTTTAACAGAACAGCAAACAAAGGGAAACAGT
>Ga0065711_1038272_pt1 | contig 18961 bp, 12 predicted proteins | sample Hoacrofraction12_FD_59098 | JGI IMG/M metagenome (GOLD analysis project Ga0065711, IMG submission 59098) | Hoatzin crop microbial communities from Cojedes, Venezuela - Epithelial fraction 12 v2 (version 2) | ecosystem: Host-associated > Birds > Digestive system > Esophagus > Crop | place... | reverse complement strand
GGGGGGGAGTGGAGAAGGAAATTTCATACCTGTCAAAAGAATCTGTCGCTACCTTGTAGAGGTAAATAAAAAGTTTGCTGCAGTGTCTTAGCGTAGGTGACACAGAATCCAGGGATATTAGGTCATCCTCCAAAAGTCTTTGAAATAGTTGTGTATTTGAAGGGAAGACATTCAAGGGACTTATTTTTCTCAAGTCTGAGAAGCAGCCAAGTAATCGAACAGCATCTGCTAGTTTTTCATACTGGATCTCTGTTTTGAAGAAATGAGAGTTGGCTGGCTCATAGCGCATTGCTGCTGTCAATGTGCAGAACACAGTATGAAGTAGTTCAAACACTTGATTCTGGTTTACTTTCTCCCAGCCATTCTTAGGCGGCGAGCACAAAGATCTTTCCATAGCAACGAGTAAAGAGGTGACATACACAAATCCACCAACTTTTCTAAAAACAGTTCTTGTGCGGTGACTTTCTCTCAGCACTGAGAGTAGGGCCTATGGACAAAACAAACAATCAAAACAAAGAAAAAAAAGCAGCAGCATTACAAACAGCTTGAAAAATGGCAGGAATGTTTTTGTTTTATACGCTAGCAAAATCCTCATGTCATTTGTCAGAATTTGGTAATGCCTGAAGTCTCCAAACACCAGCTTTGTACTGCAAGAGTCCCTGCCCTCAAGACCTTACAAAATAAAAGGAGAAAGTGAAGGAGAAAGTAAAGCATTGCCCCTAATACAGAAATATGAAATTAATGAGATAAATGAACCTGCCAACAGAAAAGAGTTGACCAAGCCTAGAATGGAACCCAAAATCCCCAGGCAATTCCTGGAGTGATAAGGCAGACAATATACAGCTATTAGAAAGGAATCTACTCTGCAACTATACTTCACAAACAATTTCAAACAAGAGTGGGTAAACGACTGCCGGTAGTAATGAGAAATCTAAATCTTGGAGTATCCTAGCACAAGTCTCCCAGAAATCTACAATGCACAAGCACCTGGCAGCTACGAAGTCACGACTCTATTCAAAGATAGCAACTGAAGCAAAGAATTAGCCCAAAAACCCCACTTAGTTTCACTACAATGAAATCCATAAATCTCTCAACTGAGTGAAACTTGATTTTAAGAGTGAGCCTGAGAGAGACATAGAAACAAAAATGGGTAAAACCCTACTTGCCGAACAAATACAAAGCCCCAGTATAAACAGTGGAAACTACATGAATCTAGGTACTAGAGAACAATACTCATTTATCTGTGAAATCAGGGGGTGGGGAAGCCCATCCACCGAACCAAACCAAACAAAAAAACAGCTGTCATGGCAAGTTTGATCCACATACGAATACGGAATACAGAAGAAAGTCTCTCTACATGAAGCATCACAAATAACAGGAAAATGTTACTGATAGACAAAAATAGGCTAGGGGAGTGGGGGTGAATCTTTTGTGACCAAGAGTTTACTTCTTCAGAATCATACAGCTGTTTTCAAGCACTTAGAAGACATATAGTGAAAGAGTTAGAGCGTCATTCCTTTGAAGGCGATATCTCAATTCCTGCCAAACCTGGATAAACAGTAAGGGACACATCACTGCACCATTCTGGGCAGTCAGTTCCATAACCAAAACTTCTGAAAACAGCATTGATGGAAGACAAATACAACAGGTCAGATGAAGGACAGAAACCCTGACTTTGGATGTTAAATCTGTTGGGGAACTGCCATATTCTTTCTCTCCTCTCAAGTACTGTGAAGGAGACATGCTCAAAAACGACTCAAGACCTTCATAGACAAAATATATCACATAAATAATTTTACTACTAGCTTTCCTTTCTGTCTTTTGGAATAATATGAGGCTGCTCATCTGCCAGAGAAATATTACAGCTCCTTTTAACAGAGATGACCCTAGATATGTCTGCGCACTCTCTGTTAAGACTTGTTTACTTATTACTACTTGCCTCAGTTTTTCTACCCTAAAATAACAGTATTATGCCAATTTACAAAAATAACATTAACTATTCTGAGAAGTTGTTGCAGGTCTAGATTAGCAGCCAAAAAAAATAATTCCTCCTCCACTCGTTGCTTTACTTTCCTACCTTTCCACTATTTTGCTTCAGCAAGCAAGTTCTTTGGCTTTATCTTCTACTATGGTCACTACAAGTTATATTTATATTCATTAATTCAGCATTTATAACTAACAAATTAGTAAAATAAAATATATCTGCCACAGGAAAATGCAAACCAGCACTAGAAATAAATTTAGATGTTCCACGCTTGCTTTTTCCTCCCCCATGTATGCTCAGTATTTTTAACAGAATAATACTCTGCCAGTGAAGATCACCATAACTGTAGAATCTCATTTCCTATCCACTGAAGCTGATTACAAGTGATAATGCTAAAAAAAAACCCCAAACATACTCAGTAGCCTTCATCTCTGATTCTGAAACCTACCATGGACAGATGGAAGAAAATAAAAAACAAGCATCAAATGTATGCATTTCAACACCAGAGACAATCTACATTCAGTTGATAAATACCATCCATCCGATTCAATCCCCTTCTCAGTGTTCTCTTTTTTTAAAAAAAGTTGTTTAGGAGAAAGAGTCCTGAGCAGTACTTCATTTACCCTTAAGATGTCCGTTTTCAGCTGCAGTTCCGTAGGTGGAGCCGAGTGCATCAGTCCCAACAAAGTGCCCATATCATCTTCTCCACTAGGTGATAACACCAACTGCTGGATGATCATCAGGGCATGCTGTCGGCACTGGGGATACTTCACTATGTTGTGCACACATCTCGCACCACCAAACTCCCTGAAAATACCTACTCAAAAAGGGAGAGGGTGAGGATAAGCGAATAAGGGGTATGAAAAAATACAATCAGTCATAAATAATGACAACAAAACATGAAAGGTGTTTATTTTCACTTCTACAGATTGAATGGCAAAGTTTTAGCCCTGTGGAAGTTTAATGACTTACTAATATTTTTCCTCTTCTACCCCAAATAAAAACAGAACTTGAATGATATTCTTCTGACACTATTTTTCACTGAATGTGTTAAGGATGCAGGTCAGTTCTAAGAATTTCCTCAATAATTCTGTTACTCCACAGTAGTTATTCTTCTCATGCTGGAGCTCAAAGAGTCACAGGATGAAACAAAGAAAAAAATACAGCAAACCCTCCATCTTTAGCAAAGACTATATGCTGTTTTAGTTAAGGATAGTGTTTATATTACATTTAGTTCACTGCCAAAAATAGAACCAGGCTGCTTCTGGACAGGACTAGCAAACAAGGAGCACTGGTTGAGAAGTGATTCGATCTATCCACAAGATTTGTTACTGTTATAGTTTGGCTGTGGCGGGCAACACAAGGGCCGCACGGCCACTCTGCCATCCCTCCCCACACTGGAGTGAGGAGGAGGATGGAAAGAAACAGGCAGAAACTGGTGGGTCAGGATGAGGACAATTTAGCAGAACAGCAAACAAAGGGAACAGGAACAACAATACCGATCAGGAGAAGACACAACACAAACAGCAGAACGCACAGAGCCGCTCTCACCACCTGCTGCCGTCCGACTGCCTTCCCACAGCCCAGCTCCCCCCAGCCTGAACCCAGCATGACGACACATGGTATGGAATACCCTGCTCTGTTTGGCCAGGTGGGGTCAGCCCACCTGGCTGTGTCCTCTCCTGGCTTCTGGTGAAAATTAACCCTGTCATGGCTGAACCCAGGACAGTAAGATTCTGCATAATTTTTCCTGTGGCAAGACCTACCTCTGTTTAGATAAAGTTTAAGTCAAATAATGGTTCTCAAGCTTGCTGGATACTCATGTGCCAAGAACACGTGCAATATTAACTGAAAACTAATCGAAAATTTATTCTAAAGACAGCATGAGAACCAAACTGGAATATATATGACATAAATAGTTTGTTTAGTACAGTGTCAGCACCTAGAGTACTGCCCTATGTTAATTACTGAAAAAGAAAACAGAGTAGGGAAATGGATCAGTGCTGTGTTACTGCATCAAAAGGCATCACTTTCCTTGTGACCATAAATTAAAAGAACACTTTAAATTATCAAGTTCAAGATTAACAAGCTAGTCAGGACAATGTTTATTCCCTCTAATGTACACACACATTTCCTGCCTTCTCTCATGTTCTTCGGATGAGACGAGCACTTGGACAAGGCAAAAGGAGAGGCCTCAGACCCTGAGACACTTACAGAATCACAGAATGCTAGGGGCTGGAAGGGACCTCTGTGGGTCATCTAGTCCAACCACCCTGCTGAAGCAGGGTCACCTACAGCAGGCTGCACAGGACCGCATCTAGGTAGGTCTTGAACATCTCCAGAGAGGCAGATTCCACAACCTCCCCAGGCAACCTGTTCCAGTGCTCTGTCACCCTCAGAGTGAAGAAGTTCTTCCTCATGTTCAGACGGAACTTCCTGTGCTTCAGTTTGTGCCTGTTGCCCCTTGTCCTGTCACTGGGCACCACTGAAAAGTTGGTTGCATCCCTGTACAGGCAAAGCGCACCTCCTCAGTGCTCAGGTCTCTTGTTTTCAGAGAGACCAAGGTAACATTTTATACTTCTGTTGGTCTACTTTATCCACTATTCAGTGAACCTGTCTGGGCCTGGACACCCAAATTTCTTATTTGAAATTCAGTTATCAGTTACGCAATATTCAGGAAACCTTATCAGAGATAATGGTTTAACATGAGAAACCAAGCTCTGAGTGTCGTATGAAGCACTGCAAGGCTGTATAATGCCTATTTATGTGTCTCTGTGATGACCTAAAACCTCTGCTGGCCTCCGGATACAGTGCCACCAGGCTCATATCCATGTCATGCTGCACAGACAGCAAGTTCGCAACTCCTTGAGAAATGGTTTCTTAACTGCTCCTGTACAGCTCTGTCCTACTCCCCAACTTGGAGAGTTACTGATGAAATGAGATCCTTGAACTCTCCAGGAATCCTCAGAAACAACATCTGTGGCATCATCCCACAAGTCCTGATGCATTTTATGGTACCCTCTGTTGTTTCTCTGGTAGATACTCAGAGATTAACTCAGTACCAAGAGGCAGCAATGAGGTACTGATTGCTGCTTCAAGCTTCCTAGGTGAGGTCAGGGATGCTGTTTCACAGCAGCCAAGAATTTGTCACAAGTCATGTGGATGCTGCCATGGTCAGATCATAAACCATATCTCAGAGGAGCAAGGCTCAGCTACCGCAGACACTGACACTACACAGGTACATGTAGTCCAGTCCTGTGAACAAGACCTGCTGCTTGTAAAATACGAGGCAGTTCCAGTCCTTCAGAGATGTTACTGTCACATACTTACACCACCTTCCCTCTCTCTAGAAATCAAACAATCCTCAGACTAGTTGGTTTTGAGTGTTATGTGTGTCTGTCCCCTCTCCCCCTCCCAAAAAAATCTCTTTTTATGGAAGCCCCCACATGTACCTTTGTGCCACTCCTTCCTAACTCTTTTCTAATTCTGCCTTTTCTTATACTGCAAAACGAAAGCTGAGCAATAAATGTACAAGTGTGTAACCAATTCATGCAATTCATCTGTAATGTACATGAATTCCTCTCTAAAACCTCCTTTTTTCAGCCTAATTGATTTGCTTCTTGGTTCATCATTGAACAGATTCATTTAGTAAATCAAAGATCATGTTGTTTTCCTTTCCATTGACAGGATAGGTAGCTTGGAGGACAAAAGCAAGTGCAAAGGAGACATCACAACTTTAGAAAAGTTTCTGGCAGTGTCATCCACAGCTTTCTCATAAGCAACCCGACCAAATGGTCTAAACGCAATCATGACAGATTGAATGTATAACTAATTGAAACAGCTTGGAATAACCTTTGCCTCCCTGCAAGGCCTTTCTGTTTTGACTAAGGGCATGTGACTGGGGTTTAACTTAAGTACCATGAATAACACCTTTCCTGATGGAATGAATAACTTACTTATCAAATACATGGACAAAGCCACGCTGGCAGATGTTGTAAATGCTCAAGAGGCAGAATTCAAAAGCCATCTTTGAAAGTGGTTTGAAACCACTAGCTGAAACGCAATGAATTTGAAAACCAGCGTAACGGTGAAATGGCATAGAGAACATCGGAGGTTACTTCAACACTGGTCCTAAATTTAAATTAAAACATTTGCCCAGGCAAAAGCAGAAAAGAAACAAGTTACAAGATTTACATCATTAGCCCAAGAGTTTATGTTTAAACAGTAAGCTGTCAACCAAGCTGGACAGGATTTCATTCTTAAGCACTTGTCACAGATCGTAGCTTCTCCTACTTAAATGAAAATAAAGCCAAAACCAGAAGTGAGAAAACACCAGTCAGAATTGAGAAAAAGGAAAAAAAAAACCTGCTTAAACAAGGACGTTTCACAGCCTCCAAGGCCTGAAACTTCCTGGTTCCTCAGGGTGGTGCCTGTTTCCCCCCACCTGCTCATTTTCTTCTTTGTCTAATAGAACAGACAAAAGGGTTTAAAAACAACTGTCACTCTTTCTCAATCTGGTATTTCAAGCTCTCAGAGACAGCTTTTATCAATGAGATACACATACTGTCTATTACTACGTCACTAAGTCTCTGCTAATCAAGCATAATAGAAAAAGACACTCAAAACAGAGCCCTATTTATACATACTGACTGGGAATATGCCTTCAAAAACGAAAAACCGTCTTTCACTAAAGATGCAAGCATTATTTATCACATTTAAGTAGACGTGACACTGTCAACAGGAAACTACATGTCTAATTATATGCTTAAATTTCTTGATGTACAACCTGCGTTACAAGCACTACTAAAAATTATTATAGTATTGTTGGAGAGTGATTGGGTGTGGTGGTTGCCTTCAGGTAAACAATAGCAAAGACTCTCAAGTTAAAAAAAATCACTATCTTGTATTCCTTTATTTTATGCACTTCAGTTTATGCTGCCTATTCTCTCTTCTGGAAAAACTTGGCAAGACAAAAAGTGTACTTTGTTTATGTGAGTACTTGCCTGAAGATAGGAATTGAAGACTACTTTGCTTTTAGGCATTATTTTCTTAGTTACCTTTTTAATAAATATTTTGATAGAGGTGTCTCTACTTGCCTGCATTTGTGTTTGATCCTTGTAGTAGCACTGTCAAGGTCTCCATAACCAATAAAGCCAGCTGCTTTTGGTCCTCAAATGAACTGTTCCTTGAGTCCCCTAAAAACAATTTCAGAAGCCCAAGTCACAGCAACAATCACTCTTTTCTAAGATGCTTTTTGATACTTTCCACCAACACTTTTAGCTTCTTTGCTTCCCCAGAGATCATGCAGCCTAACTATATTTCAAAGCAAATTCAGATTTATCTACACATGCATTCCTAGGAAAGCTTAACTATGAATTATTTGAAAAGTAAAGGAATTTAAACAGAAGTTCTTGAGCACTGTGAGCTCAGTGGCTGACGCTGCAGCTGTATGTGTAGTTTCATATCCCCAAGTGCTGTTTCTTGAAGCCACGAAACAATACCATAGCTCAAGACTTAAAAGGATCCATGCTTGTTCAGTATTCAGTACTTGAAAAGAGAAATTCCGCACAAAAGTACAAAACTACATGCACATATTTACAGTAAATGTGCTGATCATTCAACAGGTGTAACAGACGAATCAACACTGCAAGGGGCATCTTATACAGAGAGCAACACTCCCGAAAAGAAAAACCAAATTGTTTTTACGTTACTCTAATGAAGAAAGCCACAACACAAGGGCATGTACACCCAGACAGCACCCTAATCAGATGGCAGCTTGGTCCATTTATTTACAAGAACATGAGAACTGATGTATTTTTCAATGGAGTTGCTGGCAACAAAGCTTTCTAACTCTAATCAGATCCTACCGCTCACTAAGGAAGCTTCAGACAATAAACCCAGGTGGAACATCCAACAGTTATGATTAAAAGTGTCACTGATGCACACTAACTCATTTGCAGTTTGAATAAAGAATGTAAAAAAAAATTCTGTCTGTGTATATGCATGCACATATGGCACTTCATATTGCCTGCTCTGCAGGCTAAGCAGCTATGTAGCTTATCTCCAGGATGCTCAATTTCGGAGATAACTAATTTTTAAAGCATTTTTTTCTTAAAAATGCTCTGAGAAAAATGTAGACTCAACTTACAAAAAAAGTCTGCAAAGTTGAATATATACCCGTATTAAGAGCTCAGATATGTGCTCTGCAGCATTTTTTCAAAGCTGGGGCTAAACACGATATGCACAAGCACCTTCTGTGAGGAAGAGTATAGATTCTGTGTATGGCTCCTTCACTCGCTCTTTTCATGTTAAGTAACAAATACTAAACTAATACATAAAAAAATTAAAAAGAAAAATATTAGCTCCTACTATTTTCCATTTATACAGCATCTTTCATTCAAGCTTGCCTCAAGCTTCTCGCAGGCCATTAAGAAATGTGCAATTCCAATGAGCTTTTAGGATGGCACAGCTGCTGCCGGCAGAACTCAGCCCTTGAGATACACGTTCAGGTTCTCTTGTTCTTTCTCTTAAGTGCTAGCTTCCACCATTCCCAGCCCCTCCCCAAAAAAGACATGTATTAGTAAAATGGAAGAGCATACACTACCTTGATCATTCAGTGCCTGAGTGGGATCTTTCAGAAGGGCTGCATATTTATGAAGAAGATTTACCATCACCTCCAGAAGCCCCACTTCCCTGAAGACATCCTTAAAGATGTAGTCATGACGGGTGAACTTAAGGAGTGTCTTCATGGCAATGATGCTACACTGAAAAGAAGTGCTGGATTTTAAAAGGATGCTCACACTGATCAGCTCTTTACAGGGTATGTAATTCAAGCTGAAGACGACAAATTCCAGCATCTCAAAGTATTTGGTCTGCACTTCTGGGAGTTTAGGAATTTTCTCTGCAAACTGAGACAATGTGTGCTGCGATTCCAAAATGAAGTAGTTGGCATTATCCGCCATATAAATATTTGTGATAGCATCAAGGATAATTTGTGCTAGATAGTTGGTTTTTGCTCTCAAAAATGCATTCTGGAGGACTGAAAATGCTTGAATATTCCTCATACTGTGACCTAAAACAGGAAAACAAGCGGGATGGGAGGAAAAAGGAAAGAGAAAGTTCTTAATAGTCATAAACAATGAGTACACTTAATAATGATGTATGCATTTTCATAAGTGTGAACAAAATAACAGTATATGTCACGTACAATAATTTTATTAAAACTGTTCAAAAAAGCCTGTGTACGATCACTTACATTGCAAATCCTACAATCTACTGTTCATTAAGATGGCATTTTCATATTTGAAAGTGTTTACACAAGCAGCTAAATGAAAGATCATTCCTTTATAACAGGTAAGTAAACTGACCTATTGTTAAAACACGCAGCGGGATATAGTTCTAGCAACAAAACAAAGTCTGTCTGTCGTCTACCCAGGCCATAAGCAAACTCCTTACAGCAAGAGTAAAATGTTCTGTATTCCATAATACACAACGCAACACTGTCCTCTACAAGTACTCAGCAGGCTAAGTTTAGAATAACCACCATCTGTATTCCCTCACTCAGGGTAACAGGCAATGACAAATCCTTGCCAACCAGGTTCAAAGCTAGACAGCACGCACGGCCTCCAAATTGTCCTCTTGCTTCACTCCTTGAAAAACACCTGCGAGAATATGAGCGCTACATGTAAAGACACTCCACAGGGCAGTGTAAGGTCAGCAGCTGCCCGCCCTCCACAGAGAGGTTGCTCTTGCTTAGGTTCAAGATTAACTGGTGTGAATGACCATATCAGTATCAGAAGCTGGCACAGGGCTGGCTTTGGGAATCAGGCCAGCAAATAAGAAAGCTCTGGCAGGGTCCAGTACTGTTAACGATTAGGGAATTAAAACAAAGGGCGAGAGTTGTGAAGTGCAAGGCAGCTATAATAATAGCACACAAAGATCTCGCATCTTTAAAAGCCTGGTCAAATATCTTCTGGTAAGTACCTTCAAGCTGAACAAAATCTCATTCATTTAGCCAAAGAATGCATCATCTAAGAGCGCTGCCTGTGGCTCCCATAATTTTCTATGGACAGATATTATTCTAATTCTACTAAAAAGATGCCTCAAAGCCAACTTTAACTTCTATAGGAACAGTACAAGTCTCAGTGGACAAATCCCATGATAAAGGAAACAACTAATGGTAAAAATAATTTAAAAAAAATTAACATTCAAGAATGAGAACGTGGAACACATTCTAAAGAAAGAGTTTACAACCCTCTAGCAATAAAATCTTATTTTCAAACAAGCTACAAGCAAACCATTAACCTGATTTAAAAACCCTTTCATAAACAAAGAATCCTGATTTATTACATATGCTCTGTGGAATGCTACTCTCTTCATTGTTTATAACCTAAGTTGTCCAGTTTAAAAGGAAATTCAATTATCTTTGTGTCTAGTCTCACCGCCTTCCCTGACAGTATTTCTCCAGAAGGCAACAGGAAACTTCCTTGAAAACTAACATGACACAATTTCAAATACTGGAAGTATATTAATGTTACATTGTAAGTCACACTCACCTGTTTCGATAATGACATTTTTACATGCTTTCTTTACAATGAAAAATGATGAAAAGGGGATTTAGAGCTTATTAAATGTGACAGGAACATAGGTAGTGACAGATACAACTATTTATATTCTAATTTAGTATCAACAGGTTCCAGGCAATTTTGCAGATTAATAAATTATCTTTGATTCTTATGAGGACCCTTGAAGAAACCAAATCTTAACCAGCTCTTCAGAGTTCAACAGCTAAAAAGATTTAAATAGAAGCAATTAAGAAAATGAGCTAGTATGGTCTTCATAAAAAGACAACTTGCCAAAATACTGAAAAAGCAGGTAAAAGGAATAGAGATGTCATGACAAATACCAGAAAATTAAAAAAAATAATTCCTTTAGACTGCAATGGGCCATGGTTCTCTCATGCTACATCATATATGTATCAGAAAAGCTGATTAGCTTAAGCAAAAATTTGTATATTATTATCAAAACATGGAGAAATTAAGCTCTAAATGTGACTATCACCTAGTGCCAAGGGAAAACAATTCCCATGAACAATGAGCTCTCTCAATACCACAGAAAGGAAGACATTGTCCAAGGAACCTAGATATACAAGAGAAACAGTGAAAGTAAATCCATTCGCCTATAAATCTATAAATGTAACCCTATCACAACAGGTTTCCTAACATCCCTGGTACTACTAAATCCCATAAAAGTCCAAGTAACAAACTACCTCTACAGGCGTTATTAAATTCCAAACTCCTTAGCTACATCCAAGACTTACCTGAATTTTAAGTTTATAACAGGACGTGCAAAATAAGTTCATATTTATAAGCCCCCTGCCCCCAACTTCCTCAACCTTATCTGCATATCATAATTGACTGTGGTTGCAAGCACACCACAGATTTCACCACCCTGAACAATGGTGATGAAACAACAGATTTCAGCTCACAAGTTACACTTGCCTAAGCTGACAAAAGCTAACAGAAAGCAAATCTGCCCCTCCCACCCCAAATCAAACCAGCACATCAGCTTTTCATATCAATTTAGTAAAAGCAGCTTAAAATACCACAAATCAAATCAGTGCATCTCTCCATTACGATAATCTCTTAAAATGTCCACGCAGAAACTGCCAGCTTTGCAGTGAGATATGTTTGACTCAGCCTTTAGTCCTCAAAAACAGAAGCCCTACACTTTCTTCTTTGGGTACCAACACCCAAATACAACCTCCAAGATCAAAAGAACTAAGCGTTTCACATGCAATCTTAGTAAAAGAGTTTAGACTCAACTCCAAATAGTTTTCGTAGTATACAACTTCTCTGTATTTTGTTGTATACATTTAAAAAACAAAAAGAAAAACAGAAGGAGAAAGCAAGCTGACTCACCTTTGCCTGCAGGCTGCGGGACTGCAAATCCAGGTAGCAGGAAAGGTACTCCCGTGGTAACACCAGCTGGCTTTAATTCATTGACACCATATGTTGTTAAGGAAGTTATCAAATTAACTAAGTCCTTCAAAGCATCCTTAGATTCAGCCTCTTTTGCCTGTTCTAATCTAAAGAAAATACAATAGATCAAGTTAGCAGCACCAGTTTATTTAAACTCAAATCACTTTAATAAGCTATCTTTTCCATTTTTCTCTATTAATTTAGAGACCACACTTTTACTGCCCTGTTCCTGCAGTATTTTACACGTTGTCTGTTCGCATTTCACACCATTTAGTCAAGCATTATTGGATTTATGAGAGCATACATTTATTTGCCATACAAATTCACCTCATAAATCCTTGAACTCAATCTGCTAAAAAGCAGCACAGACATGAAAATTACTTTTAAAATCCTCTTACAAACATGAAGCTATTGGATACGAAAATAGTTAGACAGTCTGTCATTAAATAAATCCGTAATTAACTTCCTAGATTACATGTGCCACTCTGAGTTTTATGCTAATGAAACAGGCAGAAGCCTAACACTTAGAAGCACACAATGAAGGCTCTTCATTAGATCTACAGACCCTTACCTTCGAATGCAAGAGGATGGAAATGCTAAATCCCATTCCAACCATGGTTTCCTACCAGCAGCACCCCTCCAGACAAAACCCTAAAAACCGACTCTGAACCCCACAGCAATCCTCATTTTCCTTTTATTCCACCAAAAATTAAACCATGTTTAATTACTTACTAACTTTATAGTACCTATAGATCTTGGGAGAAAGCTGAGGACCACAACCTCCCATTTGTTTATGCCATGCGAGTCATATTTTTCTTCTTGCTAACAAGTGATCGTGGGAGCCCTTAGAAGCAGCTCATTCTGCATCCTCCACTTTCTTCTCAGTCAGACATGTGGCTCCTTCCAACAGCCATTACAGAAGCACTTAGCTCACCTATTGTCATTCTATGAATCTTCCACATGTCCTGCCTTTTCACATCTTCGAGATGAAATTACATACTTGCTTCTTTGGTCCTCAGAGACCTCCTGCAATTTCTTATTAGGTCACCTTCTCCACGTGTCCTTCTGTATTACAAGCTGCAAAGCCTTTCTTCTTTGCAGCTTGATGCCCAGCGTCCAGATTTCACACCTCCAAGTGACAGTCATCTCCACAATAGTGTCACAGAGCTAAACAAGTCTCTCTCGGTAGGTTTGAGCCAAAACATGTCCACAGAGAATACATTACTGCTGTTCACCCCTGACCGATACATAGGTTTGTCCAAGAGGACAGTTTTTTTGAAACAAACTGTGTTTTGTTTTGAAGATCAAATAAACTAAACTTATAAGCAAGAGATATGACCATCAAAACAACAGTCAGAGTTTTGAACCATCTTCCATCTCTTCTACAATACACAATCACTAACAAATACACCACACACTGGTGTGTACTGTTCACCTTATCCCACGCATTTCTGCTGGAGTCTTAGCAAGTTTTCTAAAGCCACCCAGGAAGAAGTGAGGATAATGCATTCCTACGCTTTTAACCTTTACTGATGTCAGCTGAAGAACCCAGGTGCTCTCCTTCAGACACTCAAACCTCTAGTTTTCCTAAACCTCTGTCAGGGATCCCCGATTCTTTTATTTAAAGGATGAGCAAGCTCAGCAGAGACTTTGTTTAAAACACTTGATCTACTGACAATCATTAATTGTACCTGAAAATGAAATTGCCAATGACAGCATGTTCCCCTCAAATTCCACCTAAACTCTGTCTGCCAGTTTCTGGAAAACAGCTGATTTTGAACTAAAGTGCTTTGAACGAATGCATTAGTAAATATAACATACTCAAAGACACCATTTATACTACAAGAACAGTAACAATTCCTTAACAGCTGTTTTAGCTTTTGTGGCACCAAAGATGATCTACGAATAATTTTAACTGTGATTAGGAGTTTCAAATGCCATGTCTATGTCTGGTATCCATTTAAAACAAACAAACAAAACCCTCAAAACCATACTATGTAGTAGAAAATTTAGTTCAAATATTTGGGTGCCAAAACCTAGCATCCTAGCACCCAAAACGAGTGAGTTGAAAGAGGGAGATAACAACATTAACACTTCTCATTAATGGCCATTACAACACTGTTTCTAAGCATCTCTGACCCAAGTATACTTCATAAGGTATACACTCACAGACATCATTTCCCAGTTTCTCTCTTGGATTTGTAAAACATATTTCAACAGCTAAGCGTGCTTCTTCAGAACTTCATATCCAAACAAAGCAAGACAGACTGACCACAGATTTTACACAATTAATGCAGCAGATGCTAATGTGCTGACTGAGAAAGAATGGAGTTTCTTTCATGAAAAGAAAGCAAAATCATGGATGGATCATAATCCCAAGTTTTGTTTGGGCAGGCATTTTCATTACCATATTTTATGATGCATTAGCAGGTTAGTGGTACCTTTAATAAAAAATACAAATTAAAAAAAAACACATATATTCACTGATTCCCTAGTAACGTGACAGTTCCCTCCAGCACTCTGGTATCAGAGCTTATGTACAAAAATGTCTCTTCAATATTAAGTAGCATGTCTTCAATACTAAATAGCATGCATCACATTTAGGTACATGAATTTTTCATTATGATAGTATGTTAAAACAAAACAAAATGCCAACCAAACCCAAAAATTACTAGTTGTAGTCAAAATTTTATTTTCTGAAATATTTCTAAATTTTTAGTAACAGTTGTTTATAAGCATCTCCATTCTTAGCACATACAGAAACATTTAGTAATGATCTACTACTGACGAATGAAAAGTTAATGTAATTTCATAAATGGAGACAAGCACATTATTTCATGTTTTGATACTAATACTTTCATTTCATAATAACCTCTAATCACTTATTTGCTCAAATCTCTTGCTTATTAAGAAACCTTTTCAGGAAAAGCTCACAGTGATCTGTCTGCACTCCTTCAAGCACTGTTGCATACCTGAGGAGGAGGTCACAGAGGAAGTTGTATCCTTGCCATATCCTAAAATCATCCAACAACATTTGGGATACATCACTGGAATCTTTGAGAAAACAAGAAAGTCCAGCAAACATCTCAACTATTTCTAGGGGAGAAAGGTCATCAGACTGCTGCATGTTCTGAACACACGTGGACAAACATTCCTTTTCTGAAAAGAACAGCAATTTCAAAATTTAGGAATTTACCGACATTAATCACAGCAAGAAGCATAACTAGTACAAGAATCACGGCAATAAGGTAACTGTTACTTAATTATCTCTTATCACTTAACATTTAATATCACAGAGCACTTGAAGACAAGTAAGATTCTCAAGTGGCTCTGTATCTGAACCCTAACCTCTTTTTGCCTACCCCTTCCTCCCTTTTGTAATCAAATCAAAGCATGAGATAGTGAAAGGATGCTCCTTCGCATATGATAAAATGTCTTATTTCCTGAATATGAGATAAGCCTCTTGACAGATGTTGCTATCTCTCAAGTCAGGTTCATTTTTATACCAAGAAGTGAGAGGGAATGCTGACTGGTTTTCTTTAAAAGGTTTTATTTCACTTTTTAAAGAACCTAGAGCATCTTTTGATACACCAGCCTCACTCCTCTGGGGATCAAGCCCATAGACAAGTGATAATGCTAGTAGCTGCAATATGCCAAACACCACAGTCAAAACTCTGTTCTTTTCTTTGTTGAGCTTCACATTTTCACATATACATACATACATCTTCTACACTCATCGAAAACCCACCAGAAGGCTATTACAGATGCAGGCAAAATACCTATCACCTTTTAAGTCCCATCTGAAAATTCTGTGCTTCCAAGTGACACTATACATTCGTATCTTCCTGACTGGTATTGGAAACACGTTGCTAGCACAAGAAAAAACAGAGACTGAAATCTTCTGTGAAGTATGGGGGAGCAGACTGACATACTTCATAAACTGTCAAAATGGTTTTGTGGAGCCTTGTAAATACTTGCTTCCCAGGGTGTGAGCAAACTGTGGGTTTCTTTTTTTTCAGCAGGCGTACACTGCTAAAATGTATGATAAGTACGGTAGTTCACTTCAACAGTTGTTCCAATTTTAAAAATACAAATGCTTCTATGTGGTCCTACAGTCTACAAGTCCTTAAATATAATATTAGAAATCTATTCTACCAAATTTCCTACCTCAAATCCTACATATCTAAACACCCATGCAGTTATAAATTAATGTAACACAGGTATTTCGCATGCAAAGCTGCTCCTGAGCAGCTAATATCCTCTCCAGCACTGGTTTTCATCTCACTTTGTTCTCCCAAATTCTTTGTCATGAACCAGCTTGGCGGCTGCCCTTACTAAGCAGACCATGACCAGTCCCTTGTAAAGATACATGATGAATAAAGTACTTCTTGTATCAGCTACCAAAATCTGTAACCAGCTACAGAAATACCCCTATATGCTGCAGTTTCCATGACTGAAATAGTCAGGATGCTATTTGTCTCAAAAACGGACAGGAGATAAAATGGAATGATTCTGGCTGCTTCAGTCATTTGGTGGCTTGCAGGCTAGATTAAGCCCATGAGATTATTTTCTTTTGGCCTTGAGGGTGCACAAAACCTGCAATCTGTAAACTGTATGGCAAGGTGAGGAAGACAAGCACCTGGCAGAAGAAATGCAGGCAGGCTGAAGGGTCAGCAACCTAGTTAGCCAGCCAACAGGGAACATGTAAGGGCTGCAAACCCATCCAGCCATCAGGCTCTTTCCAGCTGTGTCCCAAAAGCTCCAAACCACATTGTGACACAGGCTCTAGGACAGACTACACATAAGATTCCTAGGATCACCAGTACTGAGAGACTGCCTCTTTTGGGCAGAGGCTTGGGTCTCGGCCAAGCAAAGGCCCTGGACCAGGCCCTAGGGACAACGTCCTTGGGTTAGGGACCCCACAGGGAAGCTGGGCTGGACCAGAGGAGGAAGCCAGCTGGCCATTTCAACGTGTCATCAATAAGCACTTGGAGGTTCGCAGTCAAGTGTTTCTAGGCCCATAATCCATGCTCCCTCGAGGATTTCCTGGTCTGTATTACCCAGGTTTTGCTGTTATCAGGGTATGCCAGCCCCCAGTGCCCCGGACAATGTAGAGTACACTGCAAATCAGTGGTGGTTATAACGATCTGACCCAGCTTCTTCCCACAAAAGCAAGATGTCTGGGAGAAAGAACCTCTTCCAGCATACCCAAATTAGCTCTGCCTGGTTTGTGTAATGCACCACTATTTACTACCTGGACTTCTAATAGCTCAAACTGCGTCAGCAGAACACATGGAGCTGGTTACTCTTCCTGTGGCTTCCTCAGATGTCTCTACACTTTTATTGCCAGCTTGAGAGGTACCCAAACAAGCAGCTGTGAACAGGACACTGCTAGCTTGCCTTGCGCCTCTGTGAGGTGCTGCTGCTAACTCAAACACAGGACAGAAAACAACTAAATCCCATTAAGAATTAATGCTTACAGCAAGTGTGACAAAGCTATGCATCTTTCCAGTCACTACTTTTCAATATCAGCAGTTACTGAAATTGCTGAAAGCCTTTCCTCTTGGTTAGCATAAACTCTATACCGTAACATGAGGGGAAACTCTGTCCTTCAGTGTTAACCTGAAACACAGATGAGGCAGACTCATCTACAAACACCTCTCTTGCTACACAAGTGCTCTGAAATTTTACCTGTATGTACATGCCTACATGTCCAAAAAAAGTCTGTAAGCTTTCCTTAATCTATCATTTTTATGCCTATTTCCTAACTAAGAAAACTATGACAGAAGAACAGGAAAAAAAGAGTAAGTAATATTGGATAAAGACACATACCATGAATGTATTTCACTACATTGACACTAAGGCCGTGACGCGATATGGTCATTAGTACCTCCCCTGCACTCTTCCTCCAAGGCAGATTATAGGGAGGGCACCATGAGGTTATTGCACTGAATAGAAGCTGAAGATCATCCTTTTGAGCCAGTTCTTCCGCCGGGGACACAAAACTGCACAATTTTACCAGGATCTGAAACAGTAAGTCATCAAACTTCTAGCATTAATACCCCGATCATTGCTATTTTTGTCTGGATTTAGTAAAAGGCGAAACATTCTTCCATTTAGCACACACTTTAAAAAAAGGCAACACGCTGTTTTCCCTTTGCATGTTGTTCCTGTAATCTGAATTACAGACAAAGTTATTCAACACGTTGTTAAGTCCCAGTTCAGTTTAAAATGACTAGCAACAGATTAGCAGCAGAATTTAAATCTCTTAGCCTGACAGAGCACACTTGTATGAAAACCAGGTTACTGCATTCTTGAAGAATCTGTCCGTTGCCTAATTTACAGGTCTAAATGCTGCAATAGGGCAGAGGCTCTGTGAAGCAAACTGCTGTACCCCTTCGTAATGCAGGAAGCAGGCTTCTGATGTATTGTCTGCAGAGCAGCATCCATGCCATCTTGGCCAAATGAAAACAGCCAAAATAGCATGGCAGGAAAGGATACAGCAACACTATAGACCTACCTGGATGACTGACTCCTGGATCTGAATTTCCAGGTTACCTTAAACCCGACAAAATACAGCCATGCAACCAAAGTTACTACGTTACACTCCCTTTTCTGCATGTTTTGAGGACATCTGACATCCGTTTTGGTGTCTTGTGCAGGAAAAGCTGAGGCTCCCTCTCAGAAAACTGCAGGAAGACTTTGCAAGGCTTCCTGTGTCCAGAGTGAGGTTTGGAAGCTATCTGAAACCTCACCCATTCCAGCCAGCTCATCTGAGACCACCACTTTACAGTCCTTGAAGATGGACAGCGAAAAGTTGAGCTGTACTGTATTGGAGGGGACTCCTAACTGGTAACATTAATCATTTATTAACTCTCCCTACTGAAATACAGCAAAGCATTTTCTGAAACACAGCTCACACCACACCATGATTTCTGCTATGGAAGACAGTCTGTAGTCCTGAAATTAAAAAAAAAAAAAAAAAAAAAAAAAAAAA
>Ga0065711_1038271_pt1 | contig 18961 bp, 17 predicted proteins | sample Hoacrofraction12_FD_59098 | JGI IMG/M metagenome (GOLD analysis project Ga0065711, IMG submission 59098) | Hoatzin crop microbial communities from Cojedes, Venezuela - Epithelial fraction 12 v2 (version 2) | ecosystem: Host-associated > Birds > Digestive system > Esophagus > Crop | place... | reverse complement strand
TGGGCACCACTGGAAAGAGTCTGGCCCCGTCCTCCTGACACCCACCCTGCAGATATTTATAAGCATTTCTAAGGTCCCCTCTCAGCCTTCTCTTCTCCAGGCTGAACAAGCCCAGCTCCCTCAGCCTTTCTCTGTAGAAGAGATGCTCCAGTCCCCTCCTCATCCTCGTAGCCCTCCGCTGTACTCTCTCCAGTAGTCCCTCTTACGCTTGCTGAGACCAGAGGCTAACACAGCAGACCCCAAATCCAAGGGTCTCCCTTTCGAAACACAAAATGAGCAGGGTGGAGGGGCCTCCCTCGCCGTCGCAGGCCACCCCTGCCCTCTGCCTCCTGGGTGGCATCCCTGCTCGCGTGGCTCCGCAGCACCTTTGCCGACAGCAACCCCAGGCATTTTGGGGTGATGCCAACCTACAGCCTGCTGCCAGCTGTCCGGGGCAAGCTGCGCACCCAGGAGACGCCCGCAGCCCTCACAACCCCTGCATTTAACCCAACACAACTCCTGCAACTGCCCCAAGCACCCCGCTCTCCCGTCCTGGGGAAAGCCACGGCGGCAGCCCCGCAGCCGGCGCATCGGCAGAGGGCACTCGGATGCCAACATCGGCTACCGAGGCTCCTCAGCCTGCCATAACTCCGTATGCGCCGGGCACAGCAACGCCCGTGCAGCGCTAACGGGGAGGCAATGCACTGATGCACAAACCCAGTCCTCTTTTGTCTCCCCCTTCTTTCCTCTTTTTTTTTTTTTGCCCCGTTGCCGACACAGAGCAGCTGAGCCGACCGCGGCGGCGAGGCAGGCAGCGGAGGGGCTGGCAACGCCGTCCGTGAGCTGCATCACACGGAGGGCTGGAGCCGACCGCTGGCTGCGTGGCTCTGCCCAGCTGGCCAGTGGGGCTATCTGGAGACAAAGATGCTGCTCTGCAGCAAACCTGCACTCTATATACAGATGGATTTGATATCTATGTCTATCTACAGATAGATATCTATATACGTACCTCCTGCATAGATGTCTAGCCCTACTATAGATATCTATCTATAGAGATATCATACAGATGTCTGTATAGATCTACCTCTATAATAGACATCTAATACAATAGGGCCATCTCTAATATATATATCTGTAATAGGTATCTGATAGATCTACTCTATTAGATAATCTATTACAGATATTATAATTCTATGTCTATTCTATATTCTACTCTATATTCCATTCTATCTCTCTATGTATCTCCCTAAAGTTAGATATCTATAAATATCTTTATAGCTAGACACCTATAAAGATAGCTGTATCTATAGACAGACACATAGATATTTTAACAAACACTTAAATACACCCCCTCCACTCCAGTACAGGGAGGAGCCCCTGCCTGTCTTGCTGCTGTCTCCCCGTCCACCGGTAACACCCACAGCCACCCTGCACAGGGATGCTGCCGCTTTCCTCCAGCTCAAGGCTCGAGCTGCCGCACGGCTTCGGTGCCACCTCTAGGCATATTCATCAGCGCCGTCCCACTTGCCTCAGGGAAGGAAAATCGCACCCAACCTGAAATAACCTGCCAGCTCCAGACTCCGGCGTGTCCCACGCCGGGCGCAGCCGCTCGCACTGCCCACGTAAGCTGGGGACGCATGTGTTACTCTGCGCGTACGCCTGTCCTCACTGAGCCCAACGCGAACGCAGGGCTGCTTTGTAGGTTTTTTTGAACTCTGTACTAGGAATTGCAGAGGATACGCCACCAGGACGTGGTGACTGCAGCAGTAAGGGTTAGGCAGGGGATTTCTTGGTTTCGCCAGCGCTCCCTGACCTCCTCCGATGAGCGCCGTTGGCGATGGTCACTGCTCCCGTGTGGTCAGGAGCACGGATCCTTTGACTAAACGGGTTGAATACACGTTACCTCGAGCTTCCAATCACAGCATGTATCACTCTGGGTTTGGGGTGGGTTTTAATACTGGTTTTTCAGTTAAAATAGCACGCTGCTGAATAAAGCACAGAGTGCTTGTGTAGGCTGGGTTTGGCTGGCAGGAGGCGAGGCCCTGAATGCTACAGCTATTTCTTAACTAAAAACCACCCGACTGGTCTTTATTGCCAATCCGGCAGGCGAACAAAGCCAAACCCCTCCAAGGAAGGGGACAAAACCCTTTTTCCCAGAGAGGGAGCAGCACACCACCATCGTTCCAGGGCACCATGCGCCCAGCAGCCCATTTGCACACAAAAAAGCCTATTTAACCCCAGGAGCTAGGAACTGAGCCCCCCAGGCACAGCTTTCTTTGGAAGCCAGGCCTGATGATCTTCTGGATATCTAAAGGACCTCTGCACCCTGCCGCAGCCAGGCTCTTTGGGCTGAGGCTGTGAGCGGGATGCAATACATACATTTATGGAGGCCAGGAGTGAAGAGCTTCCCTCCAGCTCAGCAGCGTTTTTGTCAGGTCACATTATAAGCAAGTCATTTGTCACGGTCACATCCCGAGCACCTCCAGCTAAAGGCCAGCATCTCAGCAGCGCGGGGCTGCATCGGCAGCAGCACAGCCCCGCTTCAGCAGCTGGCAAACGTCTGGAGAGGACCTGGCACTGCGGCGGGCGAAGCCTCCAGCAATGCACCCATCTCCCCTCCACCTCTGCTCACGCCAGTGCCGAGCAGTGCCAGGATGACAGGGACCCTGTCTGAGCAGGGATTGAGATCAGCGAGATGCAGCTGAAAACCGTGTGTGAGAAGCACACGTAGAAAGGAAAAAAAAGAAAAGGGAGAGATTCAAAGACCTCTCTTTATTTGCCTCCTTTTCTCCCTGTTTTCTGCCCTCCCTCTCGCACTGCGAATGCACACTTCCCATGTTTCTCCAAGCCTGAAACTACTGTGTGTATTTACACTATCCAGATCTATTATTCATGCAAGGCAAGAGCACCAATTAATTAGGACTGCATTTATATAACTCTGCAGGTAAAGCTATATGTAGCTGCTTGTAAGTCAGAATGGGATCTTCTTTGCCCTGCACTAGAAATGACAGGTTTTAAAATATTGATGAGGGAAGACATACGAAGGCGAAACCTCTGGTGGGAAGGCCCTTGGAGGCCTGGCATGAAACAAGGACTTCAAAGGAGCAAGCTCACTTTGCTAGATCAGGCGCATTCAGGATTACGAGCGACTGGCGAGCCGGAGCTGCCCCGTGACCCTGGCGAGCTTGGAGGGACACTGACACTCTCAAGGTGAGGCTCCTGGAAACCTTGGCTGCCGCTCCCAAACACGAGCACGAGCCAGCGAAGAAGTGGAAGGGGAACTCCAAGCGACAAATGAAAACAAATACTGTAGATGGTTGTGTTGTTGTGACAGGCTCATTTATCTGAGCCACCAGGGAAAGAGGGTCTGTGGCTGGAACATCATCTTTCCTGACACACCAAGCACCGGAGCACGGAGAGGTGTTTCCCACTGGCAGAGAAACTGGGTCAGAACTTCCCACCATGGAAAACGGGGATCTGACACGCTCTGAACCACTGCAGGAGCTTGTAGTCGGGATCATTGTGAAGGGACGCTCCATGCAGGAAAAGGCTCCTGCTTCAGAAACGACGAGCTCTGCACGCTTTCTAACTAAAGAAAAACTAGAGAGACATAAGGCTGAGCACACGCCGGTGCTAGAGGAGCTGCCGTAACGCAGCTCTCCTTGGAAATGGGTAGGGGGCTGCTGCCGGGACCCCCGCAGTGCCGCACGTACCGTGCTACTGCGAGGAGGCTGTCGTCTTCACGAAAATGTCCCCACAAGCTATACAACACCTCCACGTGCAGAAGAAAATAACAACCACCATTTTAGCTAGCCTAGGTTTATCTATAATTAATTGCTGGATTTTTTTTGCATTGCTTTACAAGAGCTTCCAGTAGACAGTCTTCTGCTGGTTAACACACACAGGAGCTGCAGTGATTTTTTATCCCCTGAACACCCAGCTCTATATCCGCACTGAATAAAACCTCACACGCAAACAACACGGTGCTGAGATTTGCCTTCTACGTTCCCCATAAAGATCTGACCCTCGGTTTATACCTAGAAAGGAAGAAAACCCACAACACAGCAGAAAGAGGAGGTTATGCAGACCCCTCCCTGCCTGCGTCTGCCCACTGCTGCCAAGGGGTCTGCACAGAGATTTATCTCGCAGGATCCCTAACGCTCCTGACCGGGAGATGCATTACTCCCACAGCTCAGCTGGAGTTTCGGTGGTTAAACTGGCACAGCAAGGCTCATTCTGTGCCAGCAACAAATGGAGGGCTTATTAGGGAACTATATATCTCTCATATATGTACATACAGGGAAAAATTAAAATATAGTCAAGCCTATACACCCTTTTACATTACACAAATATTTTCCTTAGTGCTATTTCATCTACTGATCTTTAATTCTCTAACTTGGGGGGGTGGTGCTGTTAGTTCTGGTGCACATTTTGAATTCACGAGACCAACTTTCTGCCCAAGGGAAAACAAAGCTGCAACTCTACTCCTGCGAAGGTCCCGGTTTCAAAGCTAGCTTGAGGATTTTTACGTCCACTGCAATTAGAGACAGCTGCAAACCCAAATCTCTCCGGCTGCCTGCACGAAGATTCAGCCTTAAAGAAGGAAATGGGTCAGCTGTTGAAAAAGGAGACTCCAGTGTGCGACAGATGCAAGGAGGCACGCTAAGGATGGCAGCAGGTCTCGGGGGCAGCATGAGGTGCATCAGGAGACCACCAGATTTCTTTACTTGACTTTTTTACACCTGCATTTAGTGCTATTGCCAGAGCAACATTGGGAGATGGTGGATTTCCCCCAAAAGGCCCTAAAATGAGAGGTACTTCATGAGAGGTTAAGAAATCCTGGTTTAGCAAGATCAAGATGACAGAAAAAACGGGATTTCTTCATTACAATCTCTGCTGGGTGAGGGAACAGAAAAGGCAGGAGCTCTACCCCCGCTAGTATTTAAAAACAAGATTGGAAAACCACCAGAAAATCTACTGAAGGTCTGCTCTGACAGAGGAACGGACCAGTTATCCCACTAACAGCCTTTCTCCAGCTCTTTGGCTGTGCATTGCCAGTACAAATTCACTCCAGGCGTTTTTGAGCTTGGCATCCAATGAAGTCAGTCCTTTGGGTGCTGCGCTGGCACCCAGCTGACGGCCTCGCCCAGCCTGGGCATCTCCACGGTGTCTCGCTATGACTCAGAGCTCTCTATAAACACGGTAACACGCGTGGCAGCACGCAACGGGCTGACTTAGGAGCCCCAAAAGCCACCAGCTTCAAGAGTTTATTTGTCCCGGATGCTCTGTTGGTTTTAAAGGTCGACTTTATTTTGAAAATACAGTAACCTGAGTCTTCCACTGGTCTCTCCTCCCAGAGATTTGCTGGTACAGTACTGCCTATTGGAGGCACACCCCATCTTAGTCAGACCATAAAGAAGCATGGAAGAAACCATGTTCCCATCAACCAAAACAAATCCAGAGCCAGGAGTCAACAACTCATGCCAGGACAAAGCTAGCACGAGAAAACGCAGAGAGGCCAAAAGGGAACAGCCTGGCTGCTGCTGAAGGGTTCGGGTGCTGTGATGATGGGTAGGAGAGCTGGAGCAGCACTGCTCTCTGGAACAAACCTGCAGTAACATAGATGGAGCATGCTGGGTGCCTCTGGGCAGCGATACCAAACTCGGCACAGCTGTGGCAGCCGCTGTTTGCTGCCTCTGTCCAGCAATCAGATGCTTCCTGCCCCAGAACACATGGGAAGAACATCAAGACTTCCTACGACTACCTGAAAGGAGGCTGTAGTGAGGTGGGGGTTGGTCTCTTCTCCCAAGTAACTAACAATAGGACAAGAGGAAACGGCCTCAGGTTGCATCAGGGGAGATTTAGATTGGATATTAGGGAAAATTTCTTTACTGAAGGAGTGGTCGGGCATTGGAACAGGCTGCCCAGGGAGGTGGTGGAGTCCCTATCCCTGGAGGGGTTCAAAAAATGTGTTTAGGCCATGGTTTAGCAGGCACGGTGGTGGTGGGTTGATGATTGGACTTAATGATCTCAGAGGTCTTTTCCAACCTTAATAATTCTATGAGGACCAAACTGTACCCGCCACTGGCTGGCTGTGCTAGAAACAGTGGGACAGCCTGGGGGTACAAACCCCTCCCCGTGTCCCCGGGCAGAGGCAGCATCGTCCCCAGGCCGGGCACTCGGACTCCTCCAGGAGCAGACAGCTCAAGGGGAGGATGCTCGAAGCTGCTTGTGCGGCTCCTCTCGCCCGCTCCCTGCACCAGCAATGAAACTTTGCCTGCTAATCCCTGCCTCTACTGTTTTTCTGGTTTTCCTACAGCTGCCCACGGCAGATACACCACACCTCGCAGCCGGCAAAGCCGCGGCTGGCCGCGCTGGGGAGCGTCCCTCCTAACCGCCGCCACAACTCACCACGTTTGCAACAGCAGGTTTGCACCTCTTCAAGGACTCCTGCTTTAATCCTCACCATAGCAACTCGGCTATGTTTCTTGCTTCCCGTGCAAACAGTGTCTGATAGTGAGGAGAGCACATTTCGCTCCGTGGCTGGAGATGCAGGTGAAGCTAAACCTGTCTAGAGGGGCCTGAGAAGACAGGCACCCGAGAAGCTGCTGGGGCCACCACAGCCACCGGCACGCAGCTGCCCGCTCTGCCCTAACCCTGGCTAAACCTGTGGGGCTGGTCATGCTGGTGGACCTGTGCTGGCGAGGGCAGAGGATGCCTCTTCTTTCCCCAGCTCTCTGATATGGCAGGAGAGGTTAGACTCGATGGACTCGATGCTGGCTGATGGTTGGACTCGATGATCTTCAGAGGTCTTTTCCAACCTATGATTCTATGATTCTGTGAGAGTGAAAATGCCTCTTCACCAGCTTTTCCCCAGCAGATCTCTCCTTTTCCATTTAGGTCTGAAAAATGTAAGGCAGCTGGGAAGAAGGCAATGGGTGAAGCGGCCCAGGGGGCTGTTAGAGCCACCAGAAACAGCAGCATTGATTTTAAATCCTGGCTATGGTGGCATTAGCTTTTAATGAGATGAGGGAAAGGACGGGGGACCGGCAGAGCCTGGGGTCTGTGCTCCTCCCGGCACCGCAAGGCAGTGCCTGCATGGCTCGGGGAAGAGCTTGCCAGCCGAGCGAGAGGATTAGCCCTCCATTCAAAACCTGCCTGGGAAGCGGCAAAGAGAGAGAACAATTTTCTTCTATGTGAAGAGAACCCATTAATACAGCGACAAGCATTGTACTCATTACAGGATTGCGGCTAATCTGGTGTTTGCTTTTATTCCACCCTTGTTCTGCTCCTGTACTGCTTGCAGCGAGCAGACTGGGACAAAGGTAGAGCCAGGCTTCCCTATGACAGTCCTCAGCTCTACTGGGGCAGGGATTTCAGGGTCTGTCCAAACCCTGTCCTCTCTCCGAGCAGCTGGCCAGCTTTGGGAAGGGCGCAGGACGTGAGCAAAGCCTGACCTACAACGTATTGAACACGCGACGCTCTGCGCTCTGACAACACGACAGACCTACATATTTACCAGACTGAAAAAATGCTTCGTCTGGGATTTACTGGTGTTGGCTTTTGCCCCGGAGGGGCTCAGAGGACCACCTCGAAGAGGGGCTGTACCATCATCGACACCATCAGCTGCCTGAAATTCCTTCCCGTCTGCGCCCCTGGCCTGGGGGCATTACCCAGCACACAGAGCCAGGTTAAACGCAAATTATGGGGGTGGCTGCTCCAACAGCCCATTTACTGCAAGTCTTTTTTTCAGACATATTGGTGCCCTCTTCGGAAAGCTTATTTAATTACCCTTAACGTATGAACCCTTCAAGTCAGATGCTTGGGATGAGTTCAGTGCGAGGTGATGGGTGCCTTCGTGCAAAACCCCACCAAAAACCCAAGAGCAGGGGAAAAGCCCCCTTATTTTTTGGTGGACTTCTGCAATCCAAGACCCAGAAGCTAAACCAAAAGCGAGCACTTTCTACAGAGTACACGGCCAGGCTGTGCAGCTCAGGGACAAAGTCACCCGGTCAAATCCTGCAGCTGGATTTTAAATGGGGTGGATAATTTTATGACCGATTGGATTTGTAGCTGGTATGTTAAGACAAGGGTAATGAAATCTTATGCTGCGGGGCACATATGGATCATTGCACAAGTCAGGCAGGCATCTGCCCCTCCCCTGCAAGAGAAATTGTAATTGGCAGGCACTGGAAGGACTAAAGCTGAAATTGGGGATTAGAGGGGACACAAGCGGTACATGGATCTGGGGAAAGAGCAAACGGAGCTATTCAGCTTGTTCTCAGCTGTAACAGTCCACAGCAGCAAATAACGACAACAAACTTCACAGACGCCTGGACCAGTAAGTTTTGCACAGCTCAAGTGAATACAGCTATCACCCCAATACCGAGCTAACTCTGCTTGGTAGTTCCAGGGATCCCTTTAAGTTTGGTATTTCAAGGGTTTATTTATAGCAAACCAGCTCTATTCCCTTCATGAGAGCTGGCAACGCTTACTATGGTGAGGAGAGTGGCTGGAGGCTGCTACGCAAAAAGCATGAGCGGAGGGTTCATCCCACGTAATGAAACATTTGGGGTGACCGACCAGAGAGGTTGGGACGTGACCTTCTTAAACCAGGCTGAGAACAGTCACTTGGGACCTGCTACCAGAAATCCCGCTGTTCTGCCCCGAAACAGCCTTTGCCAGCCCATTGCTCGGCTTTGGCCAGTTACCTCCTCCAGCCTTCGCCTCTGCTCCTTCTGCTCCTCGATCCGCTTCTGCCGCTCGGCCAGCAACTGCCGCTTGTGCTCCTCGTTCTCCCGCTGCTGCTGCTCCAGCTGCTGCCGGCGCAGAGCCTCCGACCGCTCCTTGTTCGCCAGCTGCAGCCGCAGGAAATCCCTTCTCAGCGTCGACTCCCCGGGCAGGTTTAGGATGGAGCTGCACAGGAGAGAAGCACAGAATCATCGAATCATTAAGGTTGGAGAAGACCTCTAAGACCATCAAGTCCAACTGTCGACCCATCACCAGCATGCCTGCTAAACCACCAGATCCCCTTCCACATCCTTAGTCCTCTTGCCAGGGGAAGTTCTGGGTCATTTTCCAACGTGGCCCCTTTCCCCGTCACCCCAACGACATCCCAACACCCGACAGTGCTTGGGCAGCAGCGGATGGAGGGATGGGGGCGGGGGGGAACACCAGTGTTGGGACTGGGCAGCAGACACAGCGCTCTGTTCACAGCTCACCAGTAATTTATTTGTTAAAGGTTTCCTTTACATTAAGTTTCTAACCAAAGCCTCTTGTGCTGCAGCGGCACACACTATATTTAGCTGTTCACAAAGCACACTTAGCATGAATCACTGCCAGCTATTAAAATACTACATTATATCAGTGAAATAATGGAATAACCTGATACTAATTACAACAGCTCTGAATAATATCACCAAAGAAAGTTCCAGCCCTAGCACGCTTGCAGCAGCACGAGGGAGGTTTCATGGTGAAAAGTTACATGGCAGTAAGGAGTCACACCTGGATGTGAGGAACAGCATTTTCAAGAATCTTCTTTAATTTCGCCTCATGTTTTCCACATCTAAATACCCACACTCCCATGACAGCATCGCGCCGTGCTGCATATCCCACGGGTGATGGGGTAGCCGGTCTTCTTCCCCAGCTTTGGCCAAGGTGACCTGCAGCATCAATTTATACCCACACCAGCTAGCAGAGGGAATATGCCAGGGAACGGGACAGAGTGCTCAAACTGTCCTTTTTCCATTTCTAGTTCATATGAGCCTGTAATCCAAGCTGATTTTCTACAGAGTTAGCGAGATCTAAGTGCAGAAATGCAGTGCTGATTCTTACCTGGGCTCTCCAGAGTCATTTTCCTCCTCCTCCTCCTCGCTTCCACTGTACTCGTACTCTGTCTCATCTAGGAACAGAATTGCTCATCAGTGCCCTGTGCTGGACTCATTTGTTTTTCCAGTGGTTGAAAACCCCAGAGCTCCGATGGCAGAACAGACAACTCTCTTTTACTCAGATTGAAAAGAGTAAGCAGCATTATTTCTCTCCATTTTCTGTTCTTACGGGGGGCTGCAAGGCCAGGAAGGCACGGGTGGTCTCCCTGGGTGCTGGCACCTTGCACACCCATGCTGGCTGGGACGAGGGCTGCGGTCCCAGCCGGAGCACGGCAGGCAGCACCAGCACAGCAGGCAATGGCCTCCAGCAATCAAAGACACTCGGCACAAAGATGGGGGTGTCCGTAAAATGAGAATTTATCCCCATACAGCAAAGACAGAGAGTGGCCCTCTTCGTCAGTAGGGTTCTTCCAAGGGAGGTGCACCACAAGCTATTGAAGCCATGGGCCCTGGACGGTGGGATTCAACCACGGCTCTGAAGGTGTGGACTCCTCTCTCCCTAAACATCTGCTTTTCCTATGCAAATCTATATATTTTCCAGGCAATGAAGACATCTACGTAAAAGCCCAGCTGCAATGTTGTGCTACACACTGCGATTTCTACTGGGATATCACCTTTATCGGATGAAGGGAATGATAGCAAAAGGAAGGCTCGCATTTATCCAATTACTCTCCATCTCTAGGGTCCAACCTTCATTTGCCAGACTAAACACATTTATTACTTCACTGGGATCCCGTTTTATTGTTTTGATTGTAGTGAAATCTATTACAAGCGGCTGGAAGGTACGCATGAAAAATTAATACTACTACCAATAAGAAGAGAAATAGCAACATATTAATCTGCTGGAATCTACAAATGAGCTTTCAAATTAAAATTCAGTTCACAAGCAGCTGAATACTTCAACAAGTTTCTTCAGCTATCTGATCTTCCTTTCAGAGGACTTTGATAGGGCCTGGAGAGTTCACTGAAAACATTCCATTTAATAGGTTATTCCCAGTCAACGGAATTGCTCTGGGGCAAGGGTCTTATCTCGATGTTCGTTTGCACAACTCTGCTCATCGCTGGTGCAGCGTGAATGTCACGTAAATCAACAGACTTGGCATGAAATACGTGAGCTGGGAAAAATTCAGCTTAGCAGCTTCTCCCTCCCACACGCCAGTACGTATATATGCAGACGTAAATTTTATACACACATTTTAATGAATCAAAGCTGAAATGTTCCATGTGGAAATAACCACTTGGACAAAAAAGACACCATTTTTCACCAGAAAAAAAAAATATTAAAAAACACCAATTAACTCTCATGACAATAACTGGTAGGCTTTGTATGAACACTGATTGTTTTGCTATGGATACATATTTTCATTTCAATGACTGAGAGGAATCAAATCAAACAAAATAATTTGACCTCAAAACCATCACATGAAGGACCACACCTATTTAGCTCAACCAGTTTGCGAACAAACTTAGCCATCTGAATGAGGGAAACAGGTACTGAGACCACGAGCAACCCTTCTTCTCCCCATCTGTTTCGCCCACATGGGTGCACCTTGGTCTACCCTACCAGTCTCCATGCGCACAGCAGAGGTCAAGGATTGCCCGGAGCACTTCTTCTCCACTAACCTTTCTCGCCTCGCTTCTTTTTAGTCCTGTCGATGTGGTCCTTGAGCTGGATGCGGACCTGCCTTTCGTTGGGCTGGTCTCGGATGAAGGGGTGCTTCATCAGCTGCTCCGTGGTTGGCCTCTGGCTGTGGTTCTTCACTAGGCAGCTCTCAATGAAGGACTGAAATTTTTTAGACCTGGCCAAGGACAGAATAGGAAGGTACAAAAAAACAGGTAAATGTATCAGTTTCATATTACAAAGTGAGAAACCTGTGGGTATTTGAGAAGATTACTTGGCTGCTACACAGTTCTTGCTCAGACGCAGCCTTCCAAGAGGATTCCCATGACCTCTCTGTTGATGCTTAGCACTGTCTCAAAGCTGCACCATCACACGTGCCTTCTATCACTCCATCCTCTCCTACTCTTCCCATGCATGTTCATATCTACGCCTTCCTGGTGCAATTAGGAGAAACCACCATTCTGCTGAGTCTTTTGGGACCCATCACTACGACCAGGGAATCACCAAAGCCAGATGTCACCCACGGCAACCAAGAAAATGCAAGGGAGTGTTCCTCCTCCCTTCCCTCTGACCTGTGAAACTGCAGGTAGAAACAAGAGACAACGCACACAGATGTAAATGCAATTCCTTAATGGATTTTTTCTCATATTTTATGGTCCCAGGAAGTGTTTCAAGAGACGGACCTTTCTGAAGATGAGTGGGACAAGCTACGTTCGTGGGGTTTTTTTAGATTTGTCCACCCTACACGACATGGCTTGTTAAAGCTCAGAGAACATCTGGGCGATGCTCGCTGCCTGCAGCCCTTCCATGCTCTCTCAAGGAGAGCCCCAGCAGCATTACTGACCCACCAGGTCCTGGGGGACACCATGCCCCAGTCCTCCCACCACGGACCCAGGCGAATGGGATGTGCTCTTTGGACAGATGTGGGAAGGCAGCTGTGCGTGGCAGAGCCCAGCCCCTCCTCACAGCCTACCTTCCCACAAACAGTTAAATTCAATAATCTCAGCCAATACAATTTCAGCCCAGTCTTTAATAAACAAGTTTCTCTTCGTCTCAAGTGCTGCACAGCAGAAGTTTTCCTAGAACTAATTCCACCACATCATAAACCCAAGAGAACAGGGATTTACAAGCAAGAAAGATGTTGACAGGCCACTATACCCTATATTGCTTTAGCAAATAGGAAAATGAGTGTAAATTAATGTCAGAAGCCAACAGATACTACAGAATTGCATTAGAAGTAAAACAATCAGCTTTTAGGGATTTTACTTTTAAGCTGTCAGACTAAAAGTGATTTATCTTTCAAGTGCTAATCCATACAAATTGAGATGCAAAAATAAAATACACTACTGGATCCAATTAAATCCTCCCTCCAGCTTTATTAACGAGCAAAATCTTCCTTCCCCACCTTGCCTCAAGAAACCCCGTGTCTTGGTGTATTCCAGAAGAGACAAATCCATGCGACGCTCACAAAACTCCACTTCTAAAATATGATTCTCCCCTGTCGGTGTGCAGCTGGAGAGACTCCAGTCCTGTGTGTGTGGTCCAGAGCACCCGCAAATACGGTCGAGGTGAAGTAACTAAAATGTTATCCTCCAGTAAGTGATGGGTTTGTCTGTCTCTCAGGGATGGGGGTCCCAGGGCCCTGCGATGCCCTAAGATATCTTTGCATCCTTGAGCCGGCTGAGCAGCTATGGAAAGGGACCAGCTCATGCCTCTGGTTTTCCTGAAATCTCCAAAAAACCAAGGCTGTCCAGCAGCACAGTTCAGCCCTCACCAGGGCTGGAGCAGAAGACAAGGGCTTTCTCCCAGGCTCTGATCCAGGAGGACCCCATCACACATCTCCTCCTCTCCCTGGGCACAGGTCAGCCCATCTTCACAAACCACGGGCTCGTCCAGCTCCCGGGGTTTGCAAAGCTTAAATCAATGTTTGCAAAGTCTTTGCAGCTGCTTGGATGAAAAGTGGTATCAAAGCACAAATATCACCTCGTTAACAAAGAGGTTTTGCCATCTCTCCCAAGGCAGGGCTGGGGAGTGTTTATGGGAAAGACATCACTGAAGTTCACGTTCATTTTATCTGCAAAACGCAGGAAGAAGAAAATAAAGCTTTGTTGCTGGCTGGTTTTAATTGGGAAAGAAAATGATACCAAAGACTCCTTCATTTCATAGGAACACAGCACTATTTTAAAAGTGAGTTCAAGGATTTAGTAGGCAACAGAAGTATTTTCCTCTCTGGGATTTTTGACTCGGGGCAGCTCCCGTGCCTGCTTTCCCTCAGCCTTCCCTGACTCACCCTCCAAGGTGCTGGCAGTCATTCGCTATTTCTTTCACCTAAGGAAAAAGATGGTCTGCCCACTTTGTCTACTTCCATGTCTCGCTGCACGCAGAAGCAAGGATGAACTCCACGTTCAAGTTGAACCTTTCTTCATTTTGCTTTTCTCTTGTGATCTGTGCTTGTGAAAACCACTGGCTGCCACAGAGCCACCGTGAAAGCCCCGTCAAATATCTCCAGCCGTCTTGGGTTGGGCTTGCAGAGCTCCAGGACCTGTTCTGGCCGGGCTCAAAAACTCCAGCTGAGAAATGTGCTGAGGACAGCAAGTTTGCCCAGTGTCCCACCAATAATGCTAAAAAAAAAAAAAAGCTCTTAAGGAATTGGTGGAGTCGTATTGGCTTGGAGCTTCATCTGGGTCCTTTGGAGTCTCTCAGTGCAGTGAAAGCTGGGAAGATGGACACAGGCTTGAGTTGTGTGTGGTACACATGTCCCAGCTCTGCTGGAGACCAGGGACCCCTGCTTGTTCGTGGCAGGGTAGCAGAGGCCAGATGAGCACCACCCTCCCCTGGAGGGGTTCGATGCTGGAGTTTCATTAAACTAGAACTCCCAAAGCAATCCCTGTCTCAAAGAAGCTGGGATCCCATCCACGGGAGCGCAGCCCTGGACAGACCAGCAGACCCTGAGCAGACACCAGCACGGTTCTCCACCACGAGATGTGCAAACCTGCGACAGCCACCAGCCATGCGAGGAGAAGGTGGTGCCACGCAACACCCCGGCTTGCACAAAGGACATTCTGGTATCTCAGACCAGGGAAGAAAATACAACTTCCACCTCAGCTCCACTTTTACCTTACGGAGATGGGGAAATGTTCTGCCCAAAACCTGCTTTCGTCAGCTCCCCTCTGCCAGGAGGCTGAGGAAGCCTTTGCTGAATGCACAGAACTTTTTATATGTGAAATAAACTCTAAAGTCGTACAATCCATTTTGTGCTGTAGCAGTGAGAGCATAATGAAGCAGAAGACTGGTGATCTGGCAGAAAACAAGCATATAAATTATATTCTCAACTGACTAATGGTATCCTCAGAAGGATGTGCAAGGACAGCGAGCATCTTTGACACCCTCTGCAAGAGCCAGCCGGGAAAGGTCCCCCTCCTCCTGGTGTGGTACTGGAGCAGCTGATGATCAGGTTGAAAAAATGAAGATGCCTCCTGACAACGCCTGGGTGAGTTTTTAGGGGGCTGCTCCTAAAACCCCACCACCATGCGTCTCACACAGAGGACTCCAAGCCCTTCTCACTCCTCTCCCTACCACAAAATACCTGCTGCTTTGGCACCAAGAGTTTTCAGTACCTACTCTTCTTTTTCTTTTTTTTCTCATCCCCCCCACCATCTTCAAAAAGGCAGTAAGCATAATTTCAAGGAATAAGCAAACCTTCTCTCCGTGAGCTCAGCCTATCTGGGAGCAAGGGGCAGTGCTGCCTCTCTAACATCTGGCAGATCTTGCCTGACCAAACCACTGCTGAACCTGGGGCAGGCAAACAGCACAAAGTAAAGACGAGTGTTTTTAAAGACTCCAGCTCCATCAGTACAGAACAGACAGTAACAAAACAACATCTGCTGGGCTTCAGGAACACTTTTCCTACGGGTTTTTATTGGCACGCCTTGGTTTTTTTATTTTTTTTTAATTTTTTTTTCTCAAAACAGTGATGTATTTTTTCCTGCAAAATTTTAAAATAAAGCCCAAATCTCTGCATTTCTGGGCAGTCAAGATAAACTACCCTTTTTTTGGCCTGGATACATGTTTCCACTTCAAAAGGGAACCTGACTGGAAAGAAAGGGGAGCCAAGCGAAGTGTCATCTGGCTTCAGGCTGCATGAACTGCCTTGGAAAAGCTGACTCTGCGCTGCGAAATGGCAGCGTTAGAGAGCGTTCCCCTCTCTGCCTACCTAGGAAGCCCTCCAACCCATGGTGAGCAACCCCTTCAGACCAAACTGCCTCTCCGCAGGAGATCAAGACCCAAACCTGCACTCACCAGAGCGATGCTGGAGACTGTCACTGACCCCTGAAGCTATATAAACACCAAGTCCCCAGCGTGCCTGGGCCACAGAAACAAGTTGCTCCAGAAACGTTCTTACAGGCGTTGAAGATTGAGAAAGAGACTCACCACTTCTTTGATTTCAACCTCGGGGCCGGGTTGCGGGGGATGAGGAAGAGGGCTCTCATGGGATGCATGTCACAGAGAGCTGCAAGGTGCAAGAAGAGGCATTAAACACGGCACGGCGTCCCGCAGACCCCCCGGGTTTCCGAAAGAGAGCCTTCACACCCAACTGCGGAGACCCAAGCATCCTCTGAAGCTGCAAGAGCTGCAGGGCAGGAGAACTTCAGGAAGAACTTCTTCACTCTGAGGGTGACAGAGCCCTGGCACAGGCTGCCCAGGGAGGTTGTGGAGTCTCCTTCTCTGCAGATCTTCAAGACCCGCCTGGACGCGGTCCTGTGCAGCCTGCTCTGGGTGACCCTGCTTTGACAGGTGGTTGGACTCGGTGACCCACAGAGGTCCCTTCCAACCACTACCATTCTGTGATTCTGTGATCTGCAGCGACAACCCCCTGCAGACAGCCCCTATCTGTGCCACTAGCTGTGTCACCGCGGAGGTTGGTGACACACAGTGCTGAGGAGCAGTGTTCTACCAGCTTCCCGTCCTCCACCCCTGTCTTCACCTGTACTTCATCTGAGTCCCAGACTGCTCAGGTGACATACTAGGAGCCATACAGGGTCATGTGCCTTTGCTCACTGCCCAGCCTGTCCCCACAGCCATGCTGCCCTAGAAGCTTTGTCCCCATGGACCCAGCGAGCTCCATCTCAGCGAGCCCACGTTGCTTGGGAAAACCTTTGCACGGTGTTTCTTGCACACAACTGAGTGTTGGCTGGTGCTCAGCAAACCCCAGCACGTTACAACCCAGGGTTAATTAAAGCAGGGCAATGCATCTACTTACGGGGAGCACCTTCTGCCATCTCGATGGCCGTTATCCCCAAAGACCACAAGTCACTCTGAAAAAGGAAGCAGAGACATACATGACACCGGGGAGCATGGTCACAGCAGCGGGCACTGGGCGAGGGGGGAAGCACGTCTCTCCCCAGCGCAGGGGGCTCAGCCCTGTGAGCTGGGTCTCCATGTCCTCCGCAAGCCCCTGGACCCACACCTTGGAAGTTTGACTCATCCTCCTGCCTTGCGTTGGAGCTTTAGAAGCGGCTCCCAACCCCACCGTTTATCCCAAGATTTATTTCAAAGCCTTCCAGGCATTTTTGGTGTGGGACACAGCCACTTTGCTGGGGCATCGCTCCCAGTGGCTGTGGTGAGGACACTGCCTGGGGATGGGGAGATGCTGATGACCTGAAGGTCTCCTGGTGGGGACACCTTAACGAGCCCTGTGCAGTAACGAACAAACCCCCAGCTCCCAGATGAGCTGGTAACAAAACACCCCTCGGAATCACAGCTAGGGTAAGCAGCAAACCTGGCTGCCAGCTCCCTGCTTAAAGCCGGGCGATACATCCAGGGATTTGATAGGGCTCCACAGAAAACTGGCTGCCTGGAATAGATTCAAAACTTGAAGTATCTTGAGATACCTCGGGAGGCTCGTGGATCATGGGCTGCTCATTAAATGGAAGCATCAAAAGCAGCATTTTGCCAGTGGAAGGAGAAATGGGCACTTTTATTTACCCTGTTCCCAAGCCCTGCTGATCCCACATGGTTGGTTGAGTCTCCTGAAAGATTAGAGCACCAAGAACGCACCTATTCAGGAAACTCTTTTGATTTCATACTTGTATCACTTTTCCTCCAATTTTCTCCCTTGCAAACAGCGACATTTGCACCCCCAGCTCCCTGCCAGAGAGCAGTGGGTGAGCTCCCCCCCACCTCCCCATCACCGACGAGCTGCGGCTGCCCCTCTGGATCTGGTAACGAGCCCCAGAGGACGGCTCGGCTCTCCTGGACAGCAGCGGAGGCAGACGCAGTACGTGCTTGGCGAGGGAGAATGAGCACCTTCCCTCACAGCACTGCTGCAACTCGTTTTTTTGCAGAAGGCAGCTAACTCATTATTCTGTGTATAGGGCTACTAATGATGCACAGCCCAGCACCCGATGCAGCGGCAACGGGACCCAGACCGATTTTGGTGCCTTTGTCTCCAGCGCAGCCTCTGCCACATCTCCAGTGGGGTGGAGGGACCTGCCTGAGATGGGAGGCCAGCAACAGCAAGGGCAGAAGCTGCAGGTGCACAAGGCACCAGAACAAGTCTGATGCTACACGCTGGAGAGCAGCTAGCCCATCAAAACCAGTAAACGTTGTACACAGGTACGTCTCAGGGTGGAAGGGACAGACTCTGCCCTCCCACCCTTCCTCCTGTGCCTCCAGCTCTCATGTCTTGCTCTCTGCCACGTCCCTGCAGTCCCTCTTCAATTTTCGCCTCTTCATCTCAAAAGCTGCCCTTTCCAAACCATTTCAAGCCTCTAAACCCACAATTTAGAGAGTAAATCCCAGAAAGGTTGTTCCTCCCAGCACAGAGCCCCAGAAGCTCGTCCGGAGCTAGGCAGAGCCTCTAGGGACCACAAGCACCTTCCCACATGCTCCACCCAGGAAAGACAACGTGGATTTTCAATTTCAAGGCACTCTTTCTGATTTTCAAGCCCAATTCTCCTCTAACAAATGCTGTCCTTGCCACACATTTTTGTACCTGCTTGAAAATTCTCTCTCAGATCTGATTTCCAGGCCTTTCACAGCACAGTCTCATCCACTCTGTTTCTGGTCAGCTGGGATTTCTGCTGCATACTTAATTATCGCAGTCTTTCCACATGATTCAGCACACATGACCCCTTCCCTTTGGGTTGTCGCTGAACTCCTTCCAAATCCCTAGTGTGTCTTTCCATACCGAGGTGCCCAGTGTTATACACAAAATGCCAAGTGATCTTAAAGCTGGAGCAATACAGAAGGGGATTATCACCTCTCTAAGGCTCCCAGAGAAAGCAGAAAACTCAGCGGGAAGCACACATTTTATAATGACCTGGAATTCAGGGTTTTTTTTTTGTGTGGGGGGTTTTTATTTTTGAGTCTGAAAAGCTTTTCAGTCCACCCAGCAAAAAGATGCTGCGCTAATATATTTGCATTGTCTTGACTTGGGAAGTGAAGCAAGCTTCGCACCCCCCCCCCCCCCCCC
>Ga0065711_1038270_pt1 | contig 18962 bp, 6 predicted proteins | sample Hoacrofraction12_FD_59098 | JGI IMG/M metagenome (GOLD analysis project Ga0065711, IMG submission 59098) | Hoatzin crop microbial communities from Cojedes, Venezuela - Epithelial fraction 12 v2 (version 2) | ecosystem: Host-associated > Birds > Digestive system > Esophagus > Crop | place... | reverse complement strand
TCACATGGTATGGAATACCGGGCTCTGTTTGGCCAGGTGGGGTCAGCCCCCACTCCCCGGCTGTGCCCCTTCCTGGATTCCGGTGAAAATTAACCCTGTTCTGGCCAAACCCAGGACAAGGAGTCTTTGAAGTTCACAGACAGCCCACGGCAGAGGCTCAGCTGAAGGCAAAGCTGAGGTCCAGGGAAGGTGGTGCTGCCCTCAGTGAACAGAAACGAAGTCGTGGGGAGGGCTGAGACAGTGTACTCTTGGTAATGACACTACAAGGCAGAGGCAAGCTGTGGGTTTAGCTTTCACACATGGTCTGAAATTCATCTGTCCACACTTAGATACCTGAGAAGCTAACAGACAGCCTCGCAGAGGTGGGAAATCCAGCAAGTAGAAGGAAGCCTGAGGTTTATCTTCTAGATCATGCAGGATGCACATGCTTCAGTCAGAAAGGACCCATAGAGGTCAAAAGAGAAGAAAAAGTGTTTGAAGAAGCTGCCCAGATGGAGAACTCTACCCCAGTAACCCACATTAAGCTGATCATCACCCTGTCCTTCTGACTTTCTGGTGAAGCAGAGGTTCAACGCATCCAAGCTCAGGAGGATGTAGCGGGTGCTAAAATCATTCCAGCTGCTCTCTTGGAAAAGCGTTTGATGATAGACGCTGCAGGTGCTGCAGTCCTGCAAGTCCTGGATCACCGGGAATCCCAAAGGGTCTCTGAGAAATGGTTTCAGAGTATTCCCTTCACGCAATCATTGTTTAAAGGACAACGGAGGAAGGGAACAATCTCTGCTACAGCAATCTAGCCAGCAGGGTAGGGCAACCAGAAAAGAGCCTGGGAAAAATTGAACTATTTTGCCTTGTTTGTGGGAGCAGCCAAACTAGAAAAAACACATAGACCTCAGCATAAACACAGTCACTCTTTCACACATATATGTGTGCATGCACACTCAGACATGACTTGCATGTTGGACGTCATCTAGAAACTTGCATTTTCAAAGGTATCCAGCTCCTACTGGCTACATCTAAACTAGGATATTGAACAGTGCCAGCATCTTGATACAGAATTGTAACCTCTTTCCTACATAACTGTTGGAAGGTTACAAACATTGTTTTGAGCCAGGGACAAATAACACTCTCTTAGGCAGCTCCTGACAATTTGAGGTTTCTAATGAGTCGAGGACCATTCCCACTAGGCCATCTGGATACATCCACCGTGTTTTGAATGATAAGGTAATTTAAAAGTACGGGCATGGGCAAAACATTCCAGTAGGTTTCAAGGCCGGAGAATGGGTCCTGAGACTGTTCAGTGTGCTAGTCCAGACGTACCGAGACTCACTGTCCTGGGTTGAATAACAGTTTTGCTAATAGAAATTTTTCTGTGTTTCTCGACAGAAGTCTAAAGTAGACAAACTACTCATTGGTGGCCAGAAGCATCATCTAGAAGTGTGATGCAGGTAGAAAAGTGTAGTGATATGGTACATTCAGTTGGTCAACATCTGACATTTTTCAGTTCTATGAATACTGCAGTACATACGTAAACATTTGTGGAAAAAAATGTTATGACATTAAACTTTGCCTGGCAAAGTATGGTGCAATTTAGTGTGTGCTTTACTCCCTTTCCCCTTACTGACAGATAATCACATGGACAGGCAGTGTGCCGGGGATTTAATATGTCAAGCAGAGTTGCTAGGGAAAAAGATCTTGCAGACAGAGAAACTCGTGGAAGCTCTTCATGCTGTGGGGTGCCAAAAGAAGACAGGAGACTTAACAGCTGGATCCTGAAAGAGTCTGAGCTGGCAGCCAGCACATGACTCAGGGCTTACTGTTATCTGTTCTCTCAACATGGAGATACAGCCCTCATGCTCTACTAAACTAGAAGTTATTAATGGTGGGTCTGTAATATTTGCTTCTAATGCATGCACCCTTTATTTTACCTTGATCTGTTGTTTACTGGCTATAGCCATAAGTATCAATAGGAGGCTGCCACGTATAAATAAATATATCTATAAGTACGTATGAATGGTGATAAAGTTTCGGAGGTTAGAAGGTGCTGCAGTGTATATACACACAGAATAGTTACAATTCTGCTCTTGCTTGTGGAATCTTTGAGCTTGACGGTGGCTCTCTCGTAGCTATTTTCCACACCGTGCAGTACGAATCACTCTGCTGTAGAGGGAAAACAGACACGCTGTGCTTTGATGGACAATTCCGTGCTGTTCTGAAATGTTTCACAGTCTCTACATACCTTCTGGAAGAAAAAAATCTGTTTGCTTTTTGTCTCTGGAGAGACGTAACTCAATCTGATGGACAGACATTCAAATGCCATTGATTGCACCAGTGTTTCTTTGTGCTTATAAATATCTGCAGCTACAAAATTAGAGATTGACCTGAGGGTCTCTTCAAAAATTGGGAAAAATTCAGAATAATCTGAATCTTACAATAAATAATGCATCGCGTACTACCCTTTCGGAAAAAAGGGTGACTTTGATTCAAAAACCTCATGTGGATTTTGTGCTTTGGTCTAAGAAAAACACTATTATTTATAGTGCATTATGAAATAATGGTAATACAGAAGCTTTCAGGTGGCCAAGGAGGAATTTTTATGGCTCCAAGGCTTATTCATAATAAATATTATTTATTGTCCCTGTAAAAAGCTCTTATACCATTACCATGCCTGATTTTTCTCAAGGATCAACATAACCATAAATATTTTCTGCCCTTTAATGTACATTTGTGATGAAGTTCCTCCAAATGCAGATACTACATTAGTCTCTCAGCATCCTTATGCTTCCTGTCCTCCATCCCTCCCCATCCCCAGATCCCCCGTTGCTCATGCACAGGACCTTGTCTGTGGGACAGTTTCCTCATTGAAGAGCTCTCCAGTGACACAGAAATGTATATTAGGGGGAGGAGGGAGGCAAGTCAGAAGTCGGGCTGCAGTGTTTTGACCTAACCACAATAAGTGCCCACACACAGCAGTCCTGAAAAATTCCGATATTCCTATTTCAAGTTTAGCTGGGTTTCAATCACCTCCATCCCAGGAAGTTATGTATTCTCCCATCTTTAAGAAGGGCAGACTAGTTAAACCTCTTTGTATGTAAAAAAATAAAAAGAGGTCATACTTACAGCCACTTCATGGTTTAACATGTCATTAAATGCTCACCTGTGTTTCTAATCCCCTGCTTCAATGATATTTCTTTGTCGAATATGGGAGGAGAGTCCAGCCTTCTCTCCTGTTCTATACCTCATATGAGCAGTTCGCAAAGTGACAGGAATGTACAGGGCTAAAATATTCTGGTCTATATCCATTCCCTAAAAGCCCACTGGCAGAGTGGAAGATACAGCGTATAGCTGCTCACCAGCTGGCAGATTGTTTTCTCACTATCTGCTTTTAAAAAATAACCTAGAATAAGGAAACTTATGTCTACTAATTGTATGGCTGTTCACAGCTCAAGGGCAGTTCCATTGTTAGTCATAACATAACTGTCAAAGCTCTCCATACATGGAACCTCTTTCTTGCTTGGAGCAGGAGCAAAATCCAAATAACAGTGCTACAGCAGACCAACAAATCCATCCCAAGACACCAAAAAAACCACAGCAACTAGTGAGAGACAACAAATCCCCCTAAATTCAGAAACTGGGTAATCTCCTGTCTGACTCACTGCTGTCTTGGCAAGCTTGTATCTTTGTTTCTGGTTATTTATTTCTATTTATGACCAGAAATTAGAAAAGCATGATAATTACCTGGGAATATAGGCCTGCAAAGGACCAGGTAAGTCACCATGCTTTGTCCTCCATAATCAAAAGAAATCATGTCATACTCTTTAAGTCCATATAGGTCAAGAAGGATAGCCATTCCCCTCACGTACACACAAACTACAAATGGTATTCATCGTCCACAAAATGAGAATCACGCCCTCGGTTACTGCATCCCACTATGGGAAGAGAGATTCAGAGGCTGGAGTCAGGGCTGCTGCTGGCTGCGTGTTCACAAGTGGGTAACTCTTGAGGCTGCAAAGTGAGATGAGGCATCACCTCCTCCCCAACACCATGCCTTTCCCAGACAGGAATTAAAAATAAAGAAACCTGATAGAAGAAAAGTTATGTGTTCCTGTGGACAGGTAATTACTTCTACCACTGATAAAGAGTGGCAATCAATAATGGTCTTAAGTCTGGACAAGCATTTCAGCATTGCTGACAGGGCTGGATTTAGCATGAGCTGTAGTCATTACCACCTAATCACACCAAGCTGTAAAGGAAAACTTAAAAAAAAAAAAAAAAATACAACCAACAAACTGCAAAATCCTGCACAGACAGTCCTTGGTGCTGGAGCACCCAGTTTCTTTCTTCCTCTTTGCTATCAGACTATACAGCACCTTGTTCTGCAGAAATTGGAGATATTGATCAGAAGTCAGGCATCTTTCAGGACTGGACACAAGCTGGAACATACGAATGACTATGAGGTAAACAGAAATGTAAAGTTGATATTCAGACCTGAAGGTGAGGCCCTGGGGACAGAGTGCGAGGCGGTGGAACAAAGAAAAGCGCATGCACTTCCCACTACCCGGCTGGTCTCTCTTGGATTTTCCTACAGCTGCTGGAGAGACTCAGGTAACTCCAGGGGGGGGCCACTGAAACTATTCAGAGCTCTTACTTTGAATTGCTCCTCAGTATTCTGGGATACTTGGACAGAATTATCTTGCCAGAGAGACCATATTTTCTCCTGAACAAAATTCAGAAGTAACCCACCGAAGCCTGAAGGCCTCCAGTTATACCACAGCCCCATATGACTGGAGTGCCTCATCTTCCTGCTGTGGAGCTCCCACAGTTCCCTGAACTCAGGAATTACTCCAGAAAACAATCCTGAAATATTAGATCACCTCTTACGGCACATGCTGCATAAAACATTAAGCATTAGAAAATGGGTTTTATTCCTATGTTCCATGGTTTTCTGCGTAGTCTGTAGGGATGCAAGTGGTTTGATTTTGAACAACTGGAATGAAGCAGGGCCACAAACACATACTCCCACTCATTTTTAATGATTGGCTAATTCCAATCCTTATTCATTCCTCAGTCACAGTCTAAACTGAGAAGGGTTACAGATAGGTGGCACCTGTTTGCTTAGTTCATATTGCAGAATATAACAACACTATCCAGTGGTATCCTAAAGAATTCCCATTCACAGAGTGTTCTCATTCCCAGAACTTCCAAAATAACAACACACATGTAGCGCACCTTTAGTTTGTGCAAAATCCCCTGGAAGATATGCAACAAAGGTATGCAAATACGGCAGGCAATGCAATGACACTGATGTCTGAAAACAAACAAATTAACATAGTCTTTGGCAAATCCTATTTTTCAGACAAAGAAAATGTCTCCTGGATTTTTTTGAACAAAGAACTATGTCTTAAAATGAAAAGCCTCTGCAGGCATAAGCACAGGATTTCTTCTTAGTAATTATAGCTAAATTTATTAGAGCCTTTTCTCTTCTGCCACATGTGCCAGTATACTTCCTGGCTGTTGTGACAGCACCTGGGGGCTGGAGAGACACACACTCATCAAGCACATAAATTGCTTTTTCTTTCAACTCATCTGGGTTGCGATTTGCTTGAACAGAAAATTGTCCAGCTCAGAAAAGAGGAAAGAAAAGGAAAAAAGAGACTCTTAGCTGGCTCAGAGGATGGAGAAGATACTGCAAAGAAAAGGTCCTTTCTAATAAAAAAGCTCCAGGGAAAAAACATCAGTTGTTTTCACCAGCTAAGACTGCTGCACATGCTTTCTGTCTTGAAGCAAATCCAAGGGGTTCTGGTTTCACCAGGTTTTCCTAAGAGCCTGAAATTGGGGACGTTTCAAGGACAGACCCAACCAAAGTGTTATGGGTTGGTTTGGCAAGGTTTTGGTATCAGAGGGGCTATAGGGGTGACTTCTGTGAGAACCTGCGAGAAGCTTCCCCCATGTCTGATAAAGCCATCGCCAGCTGGCTCTAAGATGGACCCGATGCTGCCCAAGGCCAAACCAATCAGCAACAGTGGTAGTGCCTCTGGGATAACATATTTAAGAAGGGGAAAAAAAAAACTGTGGTGAAACGGCAGACAATGTGAGAGAAACTACTCTTCAGATACCAAGGTCAGTGAAGAAGGAGGGGGGAGGAGGTGCTCGAGACACCGGAGCAGAGAGTCTTCGCTTGCAACTCATGCTGAAGACCATGGTGATGCAGGTTGTCCCCCTGCAGTCCATGGAGGTCCACGGTGGAGCAGATATCCACCTATAGCCCACAGGAAGGGACCTTCCCACGTGGAAGGGACCCCATGCCGGAGCAGGTGGATGCCTCAAGGAAGCTGTGACCCCGTGGGGAGACCAGAGTGGAGCAGGATCCTGCCAGGACCTGCGAACCCATGGAGTGAGAAGCCCACGCTGGAGCAGGTTTTCTGGCAGGGCTTGTGACCCCATGGGGGACCCACGCTGGACCAGCCTGTTCCTGAAGGACTGCACCCCATGGAAGGGACCCACACTGGGGCAGTTTGTGAAGAACTGCAGCCTGTGGGAAGGACTCACACTGGAGAAGTTTGTGGAGAACTGTCTCCCATGAGAGGGACCTCACGCTGGACCAGGGGCAGAGTGTGAGGAGTCCTCCCCCTGAGGAGGAAGGAGCAGCAGAGACAACGTGTGATAAACTGACCATAACCCCCATTCCCCATCCCCCTGTACCACTCAGAGGGGAAGGAGGAGGTAGAGAAACAGGAGTGAAGCTGAGCCTGGGAAGGAGGGGTGGAGGGAAGGTGTTTTAAGATCTGGTTTTATTTCTCACTATCCTACTCTGACTTGATTCGTGATGAATTAAACTCCCTTTTCTCCACAAGTTCAATCTGTTTTGTCCGTGACAGTACTTGGTGAGTGATCTCTCAGATAAAATAGCTGAATTATTCCCAAAGGACCAGCTTCCACTTCTTCCATCCAGGCAGCAGTCCAGGCAAAACCAGAGGAAAAGGGTAGTAGGCAGCGCTAGCAAGGAGTCTAAGTTAAGCTTAATTGCCATTTTCCTTCCCAGCTCCTGAAAATATCTACATCCAGTGCCTCTAACCATGGATTTTACAATATGCTTCCCAAGGACTTTTGCCACTAGGTCAGTTTAGTCTTATACACAGACACATAGAAAAGACACATATATAAACATAGATATAAAAGAAGACAGGACACACTGTAGAAGTTACTGGAGTGTTTTTTTTTTTATTTCTTTAAGTACTTTATGCATATCTAGCCTTATTTGATCACTCAGTCTTTGAAAATGTCTCACTTTGATGAAGACACACCATAATACCAGCAGCATGATATAGTCTTGCACTTTCTGCAGTTGTTGTTATGACCTTGAATGTTTGAAAACTTAAGCACCATGTTTACAACTGAGCCCTTGTCACGCGAAGAATTGCACAAGGAATGAGTTTGTACACTTTGGACCTGCCTGAGGATGTTTATTCCAGATTCTTGAGCTCATTTTGGACTTGGACAGACTTTAACACTGGTTCATATGACATCTGCTTGTGTCAATGGCAGGTAAGAGGCTTCATCACTGTACAGATCTCTCTTCCTTACCAATGACTTTCATTACAATCCTTTAGTTTGATACAAATAACATTGCTTCTACTTTGCTCTAAAAATCCTGTATGACAACAGACAAAACAGAAAGCAGGCTGAAAAAATACAGAGCTGCTTGATTCCCAAAAAAGCCTCTTCCGGAAGCTGTTTTTTAAGAAAGATCTGAACTAACACCTGAAGTCAAACAATCCAAAATCTTCCACAGCTCCAACCTATGAAACTTTGATTAGGAGAAATCAAAACAAGTTGTAACAGTTCTGTCATCTTTGTTGGTGCTATGGATGTCAAGGTCAAAAACAACCACCTTTTTTGCTTCTGTATGGTAAAATGTTATGCTAAGTCTTCACCAACTTTGTCGAGGCATGTAGATCACAAGAACTAAGAGCATAAGACGTAGGTCACTCCCCAAGTAATCTAACCTGAAGCATAGCTAGGCCAGACATCAGGCCCACACTCTTTGCCTTTTAAACTCATAAAAATAAGACTATAAAAAGAAATATATATATCACTTTTATAGACGATATAAGAAGATCTAAAGTAATTGTCTTTATAGAAGAAAACTGTTGTTGATGAAAAATAAAAATAAATAGTACTAGAAAGAAATGTGGAAGGAAAAAGGTGGTTTGTGTGTGGAAAGTTGTCACAGGTGGAACAGCTGCTGTAACAGAAGATGTGAGATTAGGAGGAATGGTGCAAAAAGAAAAGAGAGGTAACTAATGTCATTGTCAGCAGTGAAAAAGAATGGCATCTAGAAAATCAGTTTGTCTCTGTTGTATAAGGGTCTAAATTATCTGCAGTATTTTCAAATAAATAGTACCAAAGATTTGGTGAGAAACTGATACTTAAAAAGCTACTTCATCTTATGTTGTAAAAATGCCCAGAAGGGAGCACACATGTTATGAAATATATGGCTGGTTCTTTCAATTTTTAAGTCAAAGAGAACGGTTCTCAGAATGTCCCAGTAGTGAGATCAGTGTAGCATTAGTTATTTCACCACACTCAAAATCTGACAGCAGGATAATAATACCTTAGAATAGGCACTAATGCAAGTAAATCCAGGTGAAATTCTGTGAACAGAACATAAGTATTTTGTTGTCTTTATGTTCTTGACCACTGCACTAAAACCTCACATTTGTAACACAAAATCTGACTTATTCTGTTAAATTTTCAGTTTTATTTTGGCTATCTGGGAAATAACATTTTATTTATCCTGGTTTAGGAACTAGGCTCCAAAAGAAAGAAAGTAATAATTTTAACTTTGATGTTACTTTGCACAGTCCCATTCTTTCTGTCTTGTATAACACGCTCTCTTTTCTTCATGTCATCTGAAGATCTTCTGAAGTCCAGAGATCTGTTGCTTTTAGTTAATATTTTTATTCCCATGTGTAACAAACCTGTAAATTGAACTGAAACAGTTTTTTTGACAAAGATTTCATTCACGGTTCATAAATAAATTTAGTGGCAGCATTTTTGCTTAAGTTAATCTTCTTGTCCACATAACAACCATTTTGCTTAGTATGGTTAAATCTAAACTAAATTAGCTAAGTTAAATGAAAGCAGAAAAATGAAATATTTACCTTTTTTGTTTGGGTTAAATTCATGTTTATTTGAAAAAAATCTTACAAGTACCTAAAAATGGTCAGGTTGAACTATATCCACTAGTAGTGAGATTTTTGTGGGAAAACCTAATTACAAACTAATGTCTTTATATGGCCCTAGTGAGAGTTTAATGCAATACAAGGAACATTACTGTCAATTAAGATAGAAAGTTAACAAATCTGGACTGCGCAGTATGTAAAGGAAATTATTCCTCCTAACAAGAACTAGTAACCTATCACACTCTTTCACATAACGTGCTTGACCAGTTCACATAAAACAGGGCGAACAGTAGTAGGTAAAGCAAGGATCCAGACCTGTATGCAGGAGGAACGCTTTCTGGCTTTCAGTCGAAAAAAAGCAGCAGTAGGATGTATCTGGTTAATCATGTATTTCCCAGATAACCTACTCCTACTTCTCATTCAATCCTCTGTTGTGTTAATGAAAGTTGTGAATAGCTTTTACTACCTTGTCTTTTTTTGATGGAAATCAAAAACACTAAATTCACAACTAACTTGGGTAATTAACATCTATGCAAGAAGTATACAGTATTGTACAGCTCCTAAGTGATGCTGTTATAATGGAGCTAGTCTTACATGGGCTCTTTCCTTAAACAAAAAAATCCTTATATATACATAAAAACATCTCATTCCTCAGGCGAATTATCTACTGCCTTTGCCAAGCCTGTGGTATTTGACCTCAGTGCATACCCTTATATTACGAGCATGCCAAATTATACTATGTCCATAACATCCTCTTCCTTTTCCTTCAGGAAACATGGAATATGAAAAAAGTCAACACATCATCAAAAACTATCGTAAGTAAAAAGAAAGGGGTCAAAATTCAAAGAAGAAATTGCAAATGAGAGCTTCCAGTAGGAAAAAAGTGTTCTATCAGCATTTTAAATTGAGGTCCAATTAGCAGCATCCTTTCCCAAACACCACTCAGTTTGAGCAGACATCCATACAGTAATATAAATTCTATTTCCAGTTGGCCATGCAGGAAACTATAATTGGCTTTTAACATGAAGAAGGTTATTTGGGGAACAGAAACCAAACCCACACTATTTTAGGAACATTTATCTTTGCAAGAATGACAAAAACAGTATTTGCTCTTCTCTGTTTGAGGTCTCTAAGGAAATACAGGACACCTACTGTTCACCCCAAGGATTCCTCAGAGTCTAACAGCTGCCAGGCTGCTTAACGGCAGAAAATTTCCTGCTAACATAAGTTTTACATTTGCAATGTCACTGCTACTTGACACATCTGGCCAATGTCTAAGATTTCTCTTTCTGATATACCTTGAAAAACAACCATCTGTGATTCAATATGTAAAGTACATATAAAATGGACAAACTTCATTAAATAAGAATGAAAAAGGATTTCATGATGTGTGCATACATTTACCAACACAGGGAACAGGATACACACCAGCTTCTTCAAGGGCAATGACAAAAGAACAGGGCAGAAGAAAAACAAGGGAGCTAAACAGAATATTGCTAGAACCTGGAAAAGCTGAAGTTGTCAGTACCATCTAAGCATTATGTCAGCCTACCTTTCCCCAGCTTTCCATGGCTTCCAGCTCAGATGAACTGCTCCAGAGGGTGGCTGCTCCTAAATGCTTCAGCGGGAATTATGGTATGGCACCATATGAAACTGGTCAGGAGTTACTTCGCTGTCAGCATCACCTTGGGTACACCAGCGCAAGTGCATTTCAGTCTGCTCCCACTAAATTCTGTAAAAATGAGCTGATTTAAAAAAAAAAAATAAATTGTACCATTCTGAGTGTTTCAATTTCCTGTATTATTCTCAAAGCTCCCTAATGTCTTAAATTGGTTCATCCGTACTGTACATTTGACATTCCTTTTTAGTCTTTGGTGGATTATTTCTTGACCACAGGACAACTTAACAATTTTTTAAATCTTATGGCTAATGGTTAGATCTGGGTACTGTAGCAGAAATATTGTGCAAGCTGTCCTTACGAAATTCCCTGTATTTATAATGCGGGAATACGTACCATTCTGTCAATGCCAGTTTGTCCCACTCTTTGAGGACAAAATATACTACGATAATTGCTTGCATGAAATGTTTATTGCATCAGAGCCAGAATTATTAAAGAAAAATATCTGTTCCATAGTTGGGAACAGAAAGATAAATTCCAGTCTGGGATATTCATCCAAGATCGGTCACTGATCCTTCATAAGTGTGGGTGCTATTGCTGGTTTTCTAGCTGATCTGTCGAATGGCCTGGAGCATCTTTAAGTGGGACAGCTTCCCCCCGGGAGGCCTTGCAGCCCTGTAGCCCAGTAATGCAGCAGGGCCTGGGCTGGTGCCTCCAGCTATCCCGGGGTTTGCCGGGGCTCACTCCTGAGGCTTGCCTGATGTCTCTGCCCGCACCTGCCTTCACCATGAAAGCCATTCTTCATATGACAATAACACCTATAAAACTCACCATATACACTCAATCCGAATGACCTGGACTTCTAGAGCTATGAATAAAGAATAAGGTGTAAAAACATGTTAGAAAACAGATCCCAGAGTGAAGACAAGGAAACCATAGACTTCAACACCATCTTTCTCTCAGCAAAAGGTTCTGGATGCCAGTGACTTGCCACACTGCCTCAAAAACACCCAACCATCAACCTTAGAACACATAGGGGCAGTGGAAAGAGGAACATAACACCATGAAAAGCTTAGATACCAGGAAATATACATAACAATTTTAACTTCCTTTTTATTGTTGAGACCTTTTCTGAGCAGTAACATTCATTCCTATTTTCTTTCTCTTAAATCTGCATTAACAATAGTTATTTTATTAGAATGTTAAGATTTCAGTTATACAAATTTTTAGCTTTATATGCAAGATTTTTCCCTTTATGAACCGCGCAAGACTTTGAGTATAAAAGCAGACACAAGAGACTTTGCAACTCGAACAGACATTAACTAAAATTAGCAACACACACTTTGTTACATAGATTCACTTGGGTAATCTGTTGTTATCTGTAAAGCAGGATTGTATTAAACAACTCTTTTCAACACAGATATCAGTCTGAACCACAAACTTATTTCCAGATTATTCCAACCTGGTATTATAAAAATCTCAAACTGAAATATGGATCCAAATCAACTGGATCAAAGAAATGCAGATGTGTTTTGTGACTCAGCCAGCCCCAAACTTCACAGCTCAGACCCTCACTCCAGCTATTTAAAGTCATCATTTATGAACTTCTGGATGTCGACACCAAGCATAGCAAGTATGGCTATACTGTGCTTAAAAGACCCCCAACTGAATCACTTGGTGAATTGGTAAAATTATTACTATAGTTAGGCAGAGTATTGGCATGAAAAAACATGATCATCTTAACCTTGCAGAATATTATAAAATGAGAATTTTGCATTGATAACATTAGGTAATCTCAAATAAAATCAATTTCCTCTGGCAGACCAACCTTGCACTGAAGTGAACGTGAACCATGAACTTTCCCCATCAACTTTTCAATCTCCTTCAGATAAATCCTGAATTTTGTTTACATACCATAATTGAATTGAAGACAAGTCCCTTTCTCATATCAAAACGTGCATCTCCTGGGAGCAATCAAGGAGCAATCAATTACAAAGATTAGTGTCAGTTCATCCGTTACATGACATGACTCCTTACACAAACCCATTGACCGACACACAGCACTCGAGATCAATACAACCTTTCCTCTTCCTCTCCCTGTAATTCCCAAGAGTGCCTAGCAAGGACAGATTCCCATAGAAATTGGTTAGTAAAATAGCAGGCAGGATGCAGTTGCATTCCTTCTTAACAATAATCTTTAGGAAAACAAATCTTTCAGCAGGCAAGCCTTAAAAAACAAATCCTCTTATTGTAAAGGAAAACCTCAAGGTCTCCTATTCCAGCAAAGGTCACATTCACTCACCATTCAAGAAATGACAGCCAGGATTTGTCCTACTGGCCTGAGCTTAAGCCATACAACACGACATTAAAAATGCCAGCCTGGTCCACAATCAAGCCTCAGAAATTCACTCCTAGAGAACCTTGCCATCCCACTTTGTTGCAGCCTCCAGTTTCCAAAAAGCATAAAAACAAACATGAATTACGGCACCTAGGAGCCATATAGCACATCCGACCCGATGATTTTACCTGCCTGGGGAGAAGGCCCTGGTGGGTGCCTGCCGGCAGGTCAGCCAGCCTGGCCGAGGCTGCACACCCCACCGACACCCGCAGACCTCGCCGGCTGCCCCGCACGTCTGCTCCCACTCGGGTGTGATGAGGGGCCCCTCTCGCCCTCTCCCTGTGGCTGCATGAGTACCGCTCGTCAAAAAGAGGGGCTGCATAGCCCCCAGCAGCCACCTCTGACCACCTTCCAGCTCCTCAAACAGTGAAAACTCCAGGGATGGCAGGTTGGCAGCAGCAAAGGCGAACGGCAGGTCAAAAAATGATCCTGTCTGCCTGGCAGTGATACCAGCAGAGGACAATTCCCCTGTTCCTGTCATGTTACAATGGCACAGCATAATTATTTAGCAGCAGATTAGGGGTTTTAGGGTAATGTCGTGATCTGTAGCTATTTGAATGTGCTGAAGATAACCATTAGACTGGCACAAAGTTTATACTTAAGAGTAGTGATATAAACTCCACTGAAGGCACTCATGTCAGGGCAAATGTTCAGTCTGTGGGGCCTATTTAGCTGTGAGCTCCAGTTATGAGCTGGAGGTTTAGCTGCTTGAGAGTTTTCGAGAGTGCAAAGCTTGAAGTAATAACTACATTGTAAAGAGCAACGATACCCCCGTAAGAGTGGGGAACGAAAGCTGACTAAACAAGGGACAAAAAAACAGTGCTTCAGGTCTTTTACTAGCAAAAAAAGAGTGCAGTTGCATTGATTTCTGTGATGTCTTCTGCTTAGCTGTATCAATTTAAATTTAACTCCACTTGAGAAGCTGTCAATACTATTAACACCTCTTAATTTCTTACAGGCTGAACGATTTTCATGCAGTTTGTAAGTACTGAGCACTGCAGAAGCCAGCGATGTTCATTTTGGTGTCTGACATTAGATCTGTTTTCAGGCCTTATTATATTAAAGATCACTGCACAAGGCAACCATCTAAAAACTCATCAATCCTAAAAGCAGAGATGTTAGCAGACACTGTAGTAAATGATAAAACATGCCCACTCTTTTTAGGCAGGCTGGTGATTTAGTGTTAAGGTCATTGTACATAGGTTTTTGAAGAGAAATGCCATAGAAGCAGCAACTTTTTCAGAGCATGAGGACAGTGGCTTGATGGAGCTTTGTGAAGTACCTGAAAAAAAAGGAGTGCCTATAATGTTATAAATAGGAAGATAAATGCTCACTGGATGGTCTGACTATTAAGATTTACAAAGACAGTTAAGTATCTTCATACCCAAAAAAGCAGCTGACTCAGGTGTGTGACTTCAGACTACTTTCAGTACCTTCTAATTATCTCTGTAATACTAATTACATAATCCACATCTTAAAATATTTGGAACATTCTGGATGAGAGGGTTTATTGTATACAGGTTTTGTCATTCTTTTATGATTTTTATGATTCATTTTTCTTCTTGCATCTAGGATCATTGCAATACAAATAATCCTGTTATATTTATCCTGTTATAAGATTCCCAAGAGATTTCTTATAGAAAGGAATTCTGTCTATATGAGAGACAACACAAACACAGGATGTCATTTGATAATCCCGTGATCTATAAAATGATCATTATGACAGCCTTCAACTGCACTCAAATAATAAGTGAATATTTTTAAAGAGAAAAATAAAACTTATAAGAGACATATGTCCTCAAAGATTCGTAACAGCTCATTAAAATATCTTCTGTGTCCTGCTAGTCTTCATTACCACATGAGCATGCCTTAAAAACCTTGATGAGAAAGAAAATGTGCTAAGGGCATCCATGATGAGGATTAAATATGCTTAGCCCAAACCATTGAAATTAATTTCAGAAGCTTAAATGACAGGCAATTCAGTGCTCTAAGGAGTAAAAGATGGGAATGACTTGATCTGTAGTCTGCATTTTAAGGTGAAAATAAAAGGTTCTGTGGTAAGCCAGACTGAGTTTTTTGCCAGGCAGTGTCCCAAGCCTTCCACACCAGAACCTTCTGTTTCCCAGCCAGTGGAAAGAAGATAAAACAACTCAGACCCTGCAGTACATTTCAGTTCAAATTGACTGGTGATTAACAAGTGAAATACGTACACAAACCAGCCCAAATGGACACCACTGTTATTACAGTATTAACTGTCTCCCCAGTCCAATTTATTTATACTGAATGAGAATTTATTGATCCTCAAGAACTGATCAACAGGTGAAGAAATCAAATGATGAGTTAATAAACACAAACACTTTTAAGATTTCCAGATTGCAGTCTCTGGTCTAGCTAGAATTAATTTTCTGAACAGAGATGTTAAAATCAGATTATTTATAAATAAAATCACAAGTTTAAATAAAAAAGAGGTTTCCTCAAAGTACAAATTTGCAAAAAAAAATGGAAATCCAAATGCCACATCCACAAATGCTGATTGTGATAAGTACCTTGAAATTCTGGCATTCACCCAGTATTTTGTGCTATTTAAACAAAACAAGCATCTCAATTAACCTATTTCTGGTTTCCCTAGCACAAAGTGAACCTTGGGGACTATAAAATGGGAACATAGTGCACACCAACATAGAAAAATACTGGTGGCTATTTAAGAGATTGCAAAATCTGGCACAAGACCGTTCCCAGAAATACAGGTTTAAAAGGACCTGTGCCTCTGACAGGAATCAGCAGAGACCCACCCAAGCTCTCCTAGCCCCATGGTGCATAGCAAAGGAAAGTAATAGTTTCAGTTCCAAATAGAACACGGTTTACCAGAAAATGTGCTCTGCTTTTGGCATAGAAGACCTGCACTCAGTTCCCATCACTGACGTTTCCCTGTGTCTCCAGTTGCACAAGTCTTGGTGTGCAGTGGAGGCATCCGGCATAAGATTACTCTCTGCTTCCCAGGCTTTCTGTCCGACGCAATGCTATTTTTGTTACCTTGGTTTTTTAGCTTACAAAAAGGTTTCTCTACACTCTAGGAGAGACAGAAGTATATTCTGATACAGGCGGTCAAGGACAAGTTGTGTTGTTCTTATCAGGCTTTGCAAATAGTACAGTGCTGCATATCAAAGAGCACTGTGAGCATAGTCATGCTTTTAACGAACCAAAATTTGAATGTTTTTCAGTTACCATGTAAACGAAAAAAAACTCTGAGTTTTTTTCTAACCTTTAAAATAATTAACTGAATTCCCAAATGTAAAATGTCCATTTCAAATCAAACATTTGAAACCTTATCTAGCTTCACAAATGGAATATTTCATCCCACAGCAAAATTCTTGCCATCCAGAGGGACCTGGACAAGCTGGAGAAGTGGGCCTGTGTGAACCTCATGAGGTTCAACAAGGCCGAGTGCAGGGTCTTGCATCTGGGTCAGGGCAACCCCCACTACCAGTACAGGCTGGGGGATGAAGGGACTGAGAGACGCCCTGCCAAGAAAGACTTGGGCATACTGGGTTACAAAAAGCTGAACATGACCCGACAATGTGTGCTCGCAGCCCAGTAGGACAACTGTATCCTGGGCTGCATCCCCAGTAGAGTGGGCAGCAGGACGAGGGAGGGGATTCCGCCCCTCCGCCCTGCTCTGCTGAGACCCCCCCGGGAGTCCTGCATCCAGCTCTGGAGCCCTCAGCACAGAACTGACCTGGAGCTGCTGGAGCGGGGCCAGAGGATGACAATCACAAGAATGATCCAAGGGCTGGAACCCCTCTCCTGTAAGGAAAGGCTGAGAGAGTGGAGGCTATTCAGCCTGGAGAAGAGAAGGGTCTGGGAAGTCCTTATTGCAGCCTTCCAGTACTGAAAGGCGACCTATAAGAAAGACATGGACAAACTTTTTATCAGGGCCTGTTGCAATAGGACAAGGTGCAATGGTTTTAAACTAAAAGAGGGTAGGTTTAGACTGGGTATAAGGAAGAAATTTTTTACAATGAGGTTGGTGAAACACTGGAGCGGGTTGCCCAGAGACGTGGTAGATGCCTCATCCCTGGAAATACTCAAGGTCAGGTTGGACAGGGCTTTGAGCAACCTGATCTAGTGGAAGATCTCCCTGCTCATTGCAGGGGCATTGGACTAGATGACCTGTAAAGATCCCTTCCAACCCAGACTATTCTGTGATTCTATGATTCAGGTTTATTCCCCTCCGCCTACTCCCAAAAACTTGGTGAAGTGAACCCCAACTCACTAAATCCTAGTGTGTGTTTCTTTATTAGGAAAGTGCCACCATCGCTCAGTGCCTCTGTCATTTTCCTTGGAAATCTGGTTTTCAGTGTCACTTAAGGAGCTGCTGAATGTTGAGCTCCATGGGGTGGGCTGAACAGCTGAGGATCTTCCCCCTTGCATACAAGGGTGTCTGTGTATCATATACTTGTTTTCATCCAAACCTCCTGGTTCCCTGCCTATCCCTCTCTTGAGCCTTATTAGCAGAACTTTTAGATCAGTTTCATCATTACCTGCCAGCCAAGTTTCTGTACAAGTTTTTTGTCCTCATTCAGCCTGTCAAAAAAAGGAGGCAACACTGAGAACTTCTGGGCTGATGTGAATATTCAAATACATCCTACTTGGAGGAGCTTAAACGTAAGCAAAAATAGTTGACTCTGTCTGCTTCACATTTATCCTTAAAATCAGTGGGTCAGATCCTAAGAGAAACATGTGGAAAAAAACAGAATTAGTCTGATTTAAACAACTAAGTGAGAAAACTTAACTGAGAGGAGAAGAAAAATACAACCGAATTAGCAAAGTTTCTTTTTGTCAGCAGTTATTCAAAACAGCGTTTAGTCATTTAGGCTACAACAGTAGAGGAAAGCTTTTATGCATCTGTTAACTCTTCTATGGATAAATAATTGGCTTCATTTTTCTCAGCTATCCTGCTAACACCTTTAGTAAGCATTCAAATGTTGGATGTCATGCAAGCACCACATTTCCATACCAAAAGCCACACCTGATCTTCCCTTCTCAGACCTAAGGGATTCCCTTAAATCACATAAAGGGCATAAGATTACAGTCAGGTTTTAATTATCCAAGGAGGTGGTCAGCTGTGAAAACTGGGAAAGGCAATTTTTGAAGGGGGTGCTGCAGAAAGGAGTCAGCGCTGCCATGCAGCACCAGTGGCGAGTGCAGACGGTGCTGAGGAGGTTTGGAGGTCATTGCTGCTCAACTATGCACCTGCAACCAATTAGACATTTTTCAGTAACAGGGAGACGGACAGGTGGAATTAACTGATTTAACTTTAAAACCACCCCCCAGTGTGTTTTTATGTCTGGTATTTCCATATGTCCTGTCTTCTAGTGAGACACAAATGGATGGAGCTGGCACCCTGTCTGAAAGGCAGAAGACTGGAAAAAAATCATGGCCAACTTCTCTGAAAGTTATTAAATGTTGGCAGATTTTAAAGAAAGGAGAAACTGAACATGGCTTGATAAACACCAGGATTACAAAGGTAGGTTAACACTGGTCTTGCAGTCTTGCAGCCCAGTAAGAGCAGAACTAGACGCAGACAGAAAACAGTGCCAGATTTCCAAGATCCTGTTGTCCATTCTTCATGCTTTCTGGGGCAAGGGAATTACTTCACAGAATCACAGAATCACAGAATAGTAGGGGTTGGAAGGGACCTCTGTGGGTCATCTAGTCCAACCCCCCTCCCAAAGCAGGGTCACCTACAGCAGGCTGCACAGGA
>Ga0065711_1038268_pt1 | contig 18965 bp, 13 predicted proteins | sample Hoacrofraction12_FD_59098 | JGI IMG/M metagenome (GOLD analysis project Ga0065711, IMG submission 59098) | Hoatzin crop microbial communities from Cojedes, Venezuela - Epithelial fraction 12 v2 (version 2) | ecosystem: Host-associated > Birds > Digestive system > Esophagus > Crop | place... | reverse complement strand
CAGAATAGTAGGGGTTGGAAGGGACCTCTGTGGGTCATCTAGCCCAACCCCCCTGCCGAAGCAGGGTCACCTACAGCAGGCTGCACAGGACCTTGTCTAGGTGGGTTTTGAATATCTCCAGAGAAGGAGACTCCACAACCTCCCTGGGCAGCCTGTTCCAGGGCTCTGTCACCCTCAGAGGGAAGAAGTTCTTCCTCATGTTCAGGTGGAACTTCCTAAGCTTCACTTTGTGCCCGTTGCCCCTTGGTAACCCACAGCCATAAAACAGAGGAATCCCCGTGCTCAGCAAAAAGCCCAGGCCCCAGAGATGCTGAGTGTGCTGCCGCAGAGACACGAGACTAACCTTCTAAATACAAGCAAACACAGACAGCACTGACATACTTGCTCCCACTCTGCTAAGCTTTACATTGTCATGCTGGTATGAGGAAAAGAGCTGAAAATCAGAGGTCCTAAAAGCTATGTTTCCAGCTAGATTTTTGAACGCTGGAACCTAAATTCAAAACCTACTGCATGTCACCGGAAGGTTAAAAAATCATGCAATGTCCCTTTCTACATAATTGAGGTTACTGGATGAAACAGAATAAATTGCAGCTGTGTGTTCAGCTCTGTAAATATCTCTAGCAAATGTGTAATTGGCTGTAGAGTGGGTGGTGTGGGAGTAGGCAAGTATCCAGGTCTTGCATAAACACAGGATTTTCTCTCTAGAGGGATGCATTTCTTGTTCGATGCTTACACCAGTGTTAAACTGGCTCACTGTCCCATCAGTGGGCTAGAAACTGGGTACTGGCAGAGCATGGTACAACGCACAGCAGAGAAAACCAACTCCATTTACAGAATTACAAACAGAAGCGTGTAATTCTGGCTGTCCATCTTGACCTGTGCCTGTGGTCTGATATGGTTGGTTTGCCTGGGCAAGGCTTCATTACATACTTCCATTGCACACATTCATTACATACTTCTAATTTTTTTAAAAGGAGCCAAATTTTTTATAGTATTCCAAGCTCATCAGTTGCTGACTGGAAAAAAAAAATCAGAAATTAAACAATGTAATATAAAAACTATGTAATATAAAAAGTAATAAATATACCTAATAAAATAATATATATTTTATAACATAACATAAAAAGCCACATAATATAAAATTAAGTCATAGATTCTCAAAGGGCCTCATCACTGATTCAGACAGTCTCCCCCTCCCTCCTTCCCCACTGAAGGGAATAAATGGGAATTGCACTCTCTTTTTTTCACCGGGAATAGAATGAAACCATTGCTGTGCAAACTCCACAAACAGAGTGGACAAACTGGAGGGGAAAAGAGCTGACCCACCAGCCCATGAGAACAACTCGAGCTTTGGGGCCGGCGACTTCCAGTCCGCACGCGAGCCTTGGCTCTGCAGCAGCAGTTTCCCCAGCGGACTGACGGAGCGGTCAGACAAATGCCCGCACAGCAAGCGGGAAACACTCACGTAGGTAAATTAAAGCTATCTGTAGATACCTGGAGGGTAATAGCAGTAAGGACTTAATATCCTGAAATGCAAGCCTTACATAAATAGGGAATAGTGAAATATAGGTCACTGCTTCTCGTGGCCCTAATTGGGAACTGGTGTGTAAAATGACTGACTTCATCTGAGCCCCAGCGAGAAATACTCACAGGTGAGGCCGAGCCGGACTGGGCCATGTCAGGAAAGCAAACCAGTGACTGCATGCTTAACTTCATAAGTGTTTTTATTGTATACCGCAATTTGATACCCACCACAGAACAGCTCTGAAAATGTTAAATAACTCGAATGGCTAAAGGTGGCTCTGGGTGAAATGCATCATCAGTAGCAGAAGAACATGCAGTCTTAGCTCAGAAATAATGTCTTTTTATGCTTGGATTGACCTTTTAGTGTTTTGTTTTTTTTTTCCTTGCATATCTATACCTAAACTAGAGTTGCTAAAAGAAAAACACACATAATAAACACAGAACTTAAAAACAATGTATCAGTTTACTTACAAGGTCAAATATAGTTAGGCTAAACTAACTAAATGTAGTTCATTTAGGGCCGGTCTTAGTTAAAAACAGTCCCTACACCAGCCCAAACTAGGGAGTTACAAGGGCAGTCAGAGCCACGCCGGGCACCCTCCGCACCCTCCGGCATCCAGCCTGCAGCGAGCAGGAAGGGTCTGCGCTGCCGGAGACAAACAGCTGCTCTCTGTTCGCACAGACAGAAGTGCAATTGTTTTTCCAGGCGTTTGACTAGCTAAACAGAGCCTTGGCTTTAACGCAACATGTTTCCCAAATCATTCGCTTCTATGATGAAAGGAAGCCAGCTTGTGTCTTGAGCAGCAACATGAAAAGGCACAGAGCAGCGTGGGGAAGGCTCGGTAAAGCGGGCAGCCAGGGAGTAGCAGCATCCCCAGAGCACTCGGGGCAGAAAGCTCCAGCAGCCACCATGCTGTAAACCCACCAGCATCTGAGGAACCCTTCAAGGCTGCAAGTGAAATGGGCATTGCAACTAAACCTAATAATACGCAATGCTTTTCATCCTCAATGGAGAGCCAAAGCATTTCAAAATGCCAGCATCTTGCTGTACTGGCCTCTAATTTTATGTCTTTTTTATAGACTCTTAGGATACTCTTTCTAAGATTTCAGCCATTCTGCCGGGAAGTTTTCCGGATGACAGTCCTCTCTTTAGAGAGCCTGGAGTACCCAAGAGTGACCTGCAACCGCCAAAGCAAGCTCGAGCCAGGGTGAGATCCCAGCTGTTTGGCTGGCACTCGGTCTCGCCGTTCAATGGGCCACAGACCACGCTGGAATTTGGGGGCTGTTTCAAAACACAAGCACAGCCCTGTTCTACAGTGCAGCTGAAACCAAGACTGCTTTCTCTCTTTCTGCATGGCTACAGCTGTAAGACTTCAGAAACAATCAAGAAAGCACTTTCATAAAGGCAGGGTGTTCAGCTATCTGGGTTATCCTGCCATAAAACACCACTTACTCAAAAAGAATTCCTAAGCCTACTTTTATTAAAATAATGTGACTAAACTTAAAAAAATCCACTGACCCCAGTTACGAACCTGCAGATGAACTTTTTTTCTGAAGTGTATTTGCTATTGATGAGAAGGAGCCAAGGTACAGACAGGTCACTTATTGCCCGACAGCATTTTAGGTGACCGGCCTACAAACAAGTTCATTTCTAACGTCAGCTACACCGCTGTGAATGCAGAAGAAAGAGCTCTGGGGTATTATGAAACCTTCTGTATTTGCATAAGGTTTCAGCTGTTGTAAAGAAAAAAAAAAAGTCATTTTATTGCCCAGTAAAACTCTCTCTGTTAAAAGAGTCTTTAGAAAAAATAATGCAGAGTTATTGGAAATCTAATACTGTTCTGTAGGCCAAAATTTAGGTCTGGGATAAGCAAGTAAAACCTTGCTAAACATGTGTCCTGTGAGTTTAGGGGAAAAAAAGGAAACTCACTGTTAAAGGTGAAATTTATACCCAAAAAGCTGAACCAACTCCCTTTATATTTTACATAGCACAATTCCCACTGCCTTAATTCCTTTCTCCATAGTGACTAACATGGGTCCTGTCGTTCAAAAGCAGGACTGAAAATCGGAATAATAATTTTTCTGTGTCGTCTTTTGTGTGTGCAGTTTGCGGTTTACGTCCCACTGGGGTGATGTTTGCGCACTGCGCTGCCTGTCTGCAGGGGAGGGGATCTTTCCCCTATGTTCTATAATTCAGGGGGGTGAATTTTCACACTCAGAGTTTCAATTTCTTTACGATATAACAGTCCCCAGTAGCCACAGCAAGCACCTAGTCTCTAGTCCAATATAAAGCCAGCTGATTTTTTTTAGGTGATTTTATGTCCCCTGACTCAGAACAGAAGCCCACAGTCCACTGAAGCAAGTGCAGTCCCACACCTCACCTACTTGGTGGTGACTGTGCAGAGGCATCTGCACAAGGGTGGAGTTCACTTAACCACCCAAACCAACTTCAACAGAAGTACTGGTGCCTCAAAAGAGATGTCTTCAAAACAAACTGATCCTTAAACACCTCTGTGGGGAAAGAAGCAAGGCAAACCAAGGAAAGAAGCAGAAAAATGGAGATCCACAAAAAAAAAGTAGGAATGTAGGATGAAATTCTGACATGTCTGAAGACAACAGCGGCTTTATCATGGCTTTAAAAGAACCAGAATGTCACACTTAGAGTCTAATAATTTATTAGTGGAAAACAGAGCAAAACAGAGGAGAATTTTGGTAAAGATTAGCCGAGGCTGGAATACGGTAGCATTGGAAATAGAAAGTCTCTACCCCCAGAACAGTTACAACCTGGACAGGGATGGCAGGGTGCCACGTCACAAAGAAAGCATTTGGAGTTAATGCAAACACACATTTCTGATCAGGAGGGGGAGAAGCATGGCTTAGAAAGAGGACAGTTGTACACAGTGAAGTCTCAAACTCAACGGAGCCTGTGCTGGTGTAACATTTGCTGCATGGGAGTCGGTAGATCCAGTCTGTAAATTGGGATCTACGTGTTGCTCTGAGACTGGGAAACCTAGACCATATGTGGTGAACCACAGCCCCAGGAGACACAAGGGAACTTTAGCAAACCTTTTTCATTTCTACTGGTACCAAAATGCATCTATTCATCAAACTTTTTCGTTATGTCAGATTTGTTGACATTTTCCACCCATCTAATTCCGCAGTACTTTACAAGACTACCTATGTATTCTAGCAGGAAAATGGTCAGCATCGTTGCACAGAGGGTTTGTGACACGGTAAAGAAGAGAATCCAAATCCAAACTGTGTCTTCCATGTGGCCACCACGGGGCAGGTTCCACCAGCAGGCCAGTGGTACAGTGTCTCTAAGACAGTCTCCTGCAGCTCAGAGAGGTCCAACAACGATAGGGCTTCCACCGCAGAAGAAGAGTAAAACAGCCTGAGCAGCTGGTGCAGTGAAGGGGAGAAGAGAGGCTGATGAGCAGCTCATGCAATGCTGCACTGGGATTCCCACTGATGAGCAGAAAGGGGGACTGCTGAGAAAACATTTAACGATTTCATTCAACCTAAAGACACTCTGCTAACGCAAAGGATGATCAAGGCCATAAGGACTCTGTTGCTGCACTTGTAGCATTCTGTAATGAAAGCAAAGGAGAGACTTGCCAAACCTTGTCTCCTTTTGGCACCCAGAAAAAGTTCTGGCAGTAACACACAGTACAGATCCCAAAATCACATTTTCCTTCAGTAAGAGAAGCCCCTAGTTTGGTTAGAGGGCTGAATTCACCAAACTCTTGGACAGGATGAGATGGGTGCAAGACAGCCTGCTGCCCAGTATTCATACAATTACGTTACTATCATCATTTTGATGGCAATACTCCCAGTATAGTTAGAGTACCAGGGTTTTAGAGTAGGTCCAGCCTATCGAAAAATGGTAACAGGACTCACGCTAAAAAATTTGGGAACTACCTATCGGGGTTAATTAAACACACCCACTGGAAATGAAAACTCCGGGACAGTTACAGAGGCATCGCCACAGCTCACCAGAAAACTTCTTCAGCAAATGAGGACCACAGACCAAAAAGAGAAGGCAGGCACAGGGCAGGAACACCCAGGCACAGATGTGTGCATCGATCGGGAAATTACAGTGACTGCTATACATGCTGTTAAACAGTTGTCAAGGACAACCAACCACTAATTCATTTTTCATGTCAATGGCAGAGTTGAGTATCTTCACATTCACAAATATTTTATCTCTTACAACTTTGGCTGAATCATCATGCTACTAACACAGCTGCCTTACTAAATTTTTCTTGAAAGCCTAGAAAATTTTCTGCTAAAATCAAAAGAAAAAAAACAGCATCTGTTTGTTCTTACTACGCTCTTAGCACATCCGAATGTGACAACTGCTCTTCTTCAGCATGACTGACAAGATGTTCAAGTCTAATGGCTACCCCTGCGAACTCACTCGCACCAATCTCTGTGATGGATAGTAGCACATATAATCTGGTTACAGCTGCGTGAAGTGAAAGATGGAGCTACAACTTGTTTGAATTTCCTTTGGCTTTGCAAAACCAGAGTAGATTTTATGGTAAAGTATCATATCCGATTTCTTAAAATTAGATTTCTTCGAAGTCATAGGTGCTTGAATACAGCTTCCACGCTTCTGTGGAGGAAAATGGACCTTTATGTTATAGTTTATAATTAAATGCTATCAGAAATTGAGGCACTCAGTTATGGAGACATGTTTGAAACTTACGTATACATCTATACTCTAGCCCTACAGAAGGGGCATTCATTGCACGCTGCGCTATGTGCATTTAGCTCTGCTGCTCCTCTATTTATGGACAAGTTATGAAAGCAGTTTGTCAGCAACTTTTTTGAGTGTTCACAATACCAAATACATTCATTCTGAATTCACTCTAATTTAATTATCAAATTCAGCAGCGTGCTGATAACACAGCTAAAGGAAAATACCAACCTGCCTCAGTGTTTTCATGCTGTAATTGAAAACAGATGGCAAGTCGTGTAATTTATGCTTTTCTACAATCAGTAACATGTTGGTATAAGATAAGAATTCTGAGACTGAATTGCATCTGCTTCAACAACTCCATATGCTAGTGCACAGTATAAATATTTATCCAAACCTACTTCATCTTCTCATCTAAAGCTCAGTCACATCAGAGAGTGAAAGTACCCTTTGGATCCCTTCAATTAACACTGAAGCATCTCCCCAGTGCTTTAAAAGGTTACAGTCCCAGCACCAAACACTGAGGGATCTTCCCTTTCCTATGCTTCATGGAGAGGGTTCAGTGGAGACACATTCATTGTGCCTTATCTACACAACATAAATCCCAGTCTTCAAGGTCTCCCTAGGCTGCCTTTAGCTTCCCTACTTTTCCCACTATCCTGTAAAACCTTGGAGACTGGCCACAGCCATAAATGGGATATTTTTTCCTGGGGGAGTAATCCTTTTTGTTTAGGAACTTATCTTACTTGTCAAACAGTTAAGCAATCGCTCGTTCTGAGGTCAGACTGGCAAGGAGCATGGAGCGTGTTTTGCATTTCTCTGAAGCATGGGGTCTGTACAACCTCCCGAGAATTTCACGGTTCAAATTTCTTCCTATCGCAGGAATCTAAGCCATTGGCAATTTCTCTGATACCACATGCTTTTGGGTTGGTTTGGGTTGGTTTCCCCCCACTTTGCACCTTATAATACGGGGCTTTTAGTCCTTTATGTTACAAGCCGGTGATATTTTGTGACTGTGGCAGCATTTGGAGTCTTTGGGCTAATCAGACAGTACCAATGCCCCTCTGATTGCAGGGAGACTGGGCTTGATGACCTCCATGGGCCCGACAGCAATCTGCTCCATGAAACAGCGGCTACTTGGTCACACTTGAGGTTTGGCTCTTCTTCTGCAGGTGAAATCATTTGAGAACCTGGACCTGAAATAATCATTTGTGAACGCAGAAGGCGATGGTACAGGCAGAAAACTGATGAGGCTGACCTCCTTCCCGCACCAGCTTTTAAAGATCAGAAGGAGAGCAGAGCCATGCTGAAATGGTCCCAGGAAGGGAAGACCAAAGGGAAGAAACGATGATCAGCAAAACGAGTGATTAATGTCTCCCTTTCAGAGGCCTCACATAAGCTAGGTCCGCCTGTTCTGTCACACTCCATTGCAGTGACGCGACATTAAATAACAACACGTGATGCCTAATTTAAGTCAATAGTTTGAAGTCAAGTTGTGTTACTTTCCAAAGAATACTCGTACCTTAAAAACAGAAATTAACTTACAGAATAGAACACTGAAAAAAAGGGGAAAAAGAGTCTTCCTGACAATAAGCGGAAATATTTAGCAGTGTCCTCCGCAGAGACCTGAATTTTGCAGCCTGTCAATACTGAATATTAAAGCAGCCTTGGAACTTCAAAATCCTGCTGTTCCTGTCTTCCACTGCTGACGACAGCAGACAGCAAAACAGAGCTGCAAATAACTTGGAAGGACGCATCGCAGCACCGACTCCTTTCATATAGCTCCGCGTTGCCTCCAGCTCCTGCTTGTTACCGTGCTTACTGCAACCACGCTCTTCACAACACTGTCACAGGCAACCGCACTTCAACACACCAGGTCTAAAAATACTTTAATAAACCTAATTGACAAGATATTTATCAAATTACTTGCTCAGTTTCATACTTGAAACCTCAGACTGTAAATGGTAATCCTATTTACCAGCCCCAGAAGAAGATTTAAAGCCAAAAGCACTACACCCTCTCACACCTCTCCAGCAGACCATGCTAGTAGGGATTTTCTCAGGATTTGATTGCCTGGAAATTCCTCCAGAAGAGGATGTATAATGAGGTGGCAAGTGCTGTCATGCAGAGGTGCCCGTGTGCGACGGAGACCCATGCGTCCAAGCCGCCCAGCACCAAGCCCACCACGCAGCCACGGTTGGGTGGCCAGAGCTGCATCCCAGGCTCACTGGGATTTCTACTCAGACTCCCAAGTCTCAGCACTTGGGAGCAGGCCAAGAACCCAGCCAAGGTCAGACTGAAAGCCAGAAACCACAAAGTCCTTCAGGTAGGTTGAGCCTGTAATGTTTACTGCTTTATATCATACATGCCAGAGTTTTAAGTGCACAAAGTGAGGTCCTACAGTGAGACTGCAGGCAGCAGTCCTCTCCCAACAATTTGTCCAGTGTAATGCAAAGGCAGGAATACAGCGGTCTCCAGGAGAGGTAAGTGCAAAATTACAAACTTTACAAACAAAGACACTTCCAAAAACGATTACACTGGATACGTATCCTTAGGAGGAAAATCCCTGCTGCTACTGCCAAGAACTTCTCTACAAACTGCAACGCCAAGTCTTGGTTTTTCTTCAAATTCTTACCCTTTTCATCATAGCCAACTTTCCTTGTTAGCGCTTCTTTGGTGCAGAGCTCAGAACAACACTGGCAGACAAAAGCCTCTTGCACCAGCCCACCAGAAGTTACCGAGCCCAACAGTCTGTTTTCAAAGTGCTCCTCCTGCAGCTTCCAGGGAAAGGTTTATTTTCAAGGAGCTGTCACCTAAGGCCTGTCATACCATCCCTTTAAATTTGCCAGATTGAAGAGTTCTGTAAACAGATGGATTAAGCAACAGAGATTTTTAAAAATTTCAAACACTGCACTATAATTTACATACCTATTGCCATGGGAACACCTCAACAAAACCTCTTATTTTCACAGAAAATTGGCTTTTCTTCACCAGGAGCTAAAGGTATTCAACGTTGCTGAAAATGGGGCACCAATTTTGGTGTCTAAACAGGGACTCTACTAATGTATGGCCATAATGTTTTATGTGCAATTCTGCTCTGAAAAGCGATTTCATATAAAGATAGCACCTTTGCAAATAAGCAGATCTGTCCTTTGCACAAATTCAGGGCAATATATCCCAGTTTTACTGTCTAAAACACTGTTTGCTCCCCTCAGGATAGCAGATTATTTCACATTCTTCTGTCTTGAATGGTTCAGGTGAACCTCCGTAACCCCATCAGAGCACGTGAGCAGATGGAGAACACGAATGGAAGACACGAGGACATAATTTGGTACATAAAACCAGTTTCAGAGGTGAAATATGGAAGAACCCAGCTTAACTGAAATGTCCCAGCATGCAATTGCAGGGCTGTCAGCATGAAACCAAAAGTAAAAACAAACCAAAGCCCCACTATATTCAGCTCTAAGCGGCTGAGTGTAGAAGTGAAATCTCTAAGACGATACATCTGACACCATGGTGTTACTTGTACAAGTCAGGTTTCAGAACAGATCTACTTTATTACTAGTGGCTATATTCAGAGAGTAAAAGATTCTGTAAAGCACTAAACTCCCAAGTTCAGGGTCTAGAACATACACACAAATTAAACCATTATTTTAAAATTTAAATCCTTTAAATTTTAGGCAGGATTTCTTTTTGAAAATGATACTTTTCCTATAAAAATTGTAACTGCGTATTATCTCTAGGTATTGTATAAACCATATAAAAAAATCCAGCTCCCTCGGGAATCAGGCTGTTTGCCAGCAGGATGTGTCAGGGTGCTGCATGCACCAACAGGCTCTGCAGCTGCCATTCCCCCTCCCAGGGGTTTGTCTGCCCGTACTCAGAAAAAGTAAATGTTTCAAAGATGGTATGTTCTTGCAAGGTTCATTTGAAAAAAAAAAAAACCCTAGCAGCCAGAGAGGAGAAACCCCTGCAGTGCCTTTGCTACGGAGGGTGCCATGGCAGGTCTAGCATCATGCGGTGGGCAGGACGCTCACCCCTGGAGTCGCGGCAGTGCGCACTGCCTCCGGCTTGGTGGATGTGAATAAATGGGTGAGAGGCAGCTGGGGTGAGTGCGAAGCGAAAGGGAGATGAATTATATGGCAAGACAAAATTTGTGGCAAACTGGTCTGCATGTGAAATACATCTGAAACCTTCATCTGTGTTGTTACCATACAATAAAGCATGAGACAAGCTGATAATTTAACCTTTGTGACTGGCCCAGCCTGGACATCGGAGTAGGTGTAGCAGCTAGTTTCCTTTTCTTGCTTTTATCTGTACTTGGCATAATGCTTTGCTTTGATTTTTTCCCACGGTACAAGACAGTGATTAAGTCACAGATAAATACAGGATGCGATCCCAACCTGCAGGTAAGTCAATGGGCTCTCCATTAGCAGTACAAAAGCCTTCACATGGAATTGGTATTTATTTATTCTTGAATCATGTATGAAATTATTTCAACTCTTCATGAACTATGAAAGTATCATACATTCCTCTTTCCAAGATGTCTTCAATCTTCACTGCTTTACAGTGAATAATGGGTTATGCTAGCTTCACTTTGAATAGGTATGTCTGACTTCACCTCTTCCTATATAGGCAAAGTCCAGAAGCTGCATGCCTGCAACCACATAAATTGCAAAATAAGGAGAGAAGCCAAAGTTGTGAAGAGTTGGAAAAAGGTGAAAATAGCAAAAAAACCCAAAAAAACTAAACAACACTACCACCAAAACCAGCAAATAAACCAAAACAATAAAAAACCCCCACCCTAAAAGGGAAAATATCAAGAAAACAACTTGGAAAGGATAAATGAGTTTCATGTGGAAAAACGACCTGAAGAATCTCAAGGACAGAAGAAAAGAAACAGGAGGGAGTGAAAGGCAGCAGCACTCACTGTGCGCGAAGGCCTGAGACTGACACAACGATCCTCAACCTTGCAAACAAAAGCACCTCTCCCTCCCCGGGTACAGGCAGCCTTCCCTGAGACCTTCACCGAGACCTTCGCTGAGCTGCACAAATACCCCCTGTAAATCGCCCTGGTTTGAAAACCCACCTTCATCCCAGCTGCAGCTGCTGGCCCACTGGGGTCCACAGCCTGGATGTGGCAGGGCTTGCTGCCCCGCACCACAAAGCCCCAGCCCACCGCGTCGCCAACGATCTGGAAAGAGAAGACAAGAACGTGATCACCTTCAGGCAGCTCGGTGAAATTCAACAGGGTTGCATCTCGATGGTTCAAGATACAATTTCAACGTTTCTGTACTTCCAACACATCGTAAAGGACATTGTGCACAGGCTGTGGTATCACTGATGGGAAGGGCTCTATCCAAATAATTCCTCTTGCTTTTAATGAACTTTTTTTTGTTGAACTAGGAGGCTGTAAAAAGCAACGCTTCCAATTTCAAAAATATCTTTACAGAAGGGCTTTCTCTAATAGTGAATATGAATCAAAATTTCTGTCTCATCACAGCCTAGAAAGACCCAAGTAGAAAATTTCAGCTTGGGTAGGTAATCCACTCCTGAGCACACCAAGAGCACAAAGTCTAGATGAGTTTGTGTAATACAAATTTTATTGGCTTTATGTAATTTTACACTCTGTTGAAGTCTGCAGTACTACATTGGCATAAAGACAGGATAAACAAGTGCAGAATCAGACCTGACATGTGTGGAAGTACTGATAACAGAGTTTGGGTTTTTAAAGTACAAACCTTAGCAAATGCAAAAAGAAAATGTCTGTTTGGACTACCTTATGCATGCAACATGCAGAAAATAAAGAAAAATGCTGGAGACATACCGTAAAAGTTTTTCTGACATATGGGGCTCCGGGAATCAAGAGCTCATCAGCAGTCACGGGTCTCTTTAATACTGTAGAGATACATAAATGAATATTCAATACAAACATTCCTCTGGAGTTTCTCCTAATAAATAAAGTACAGTGTTGGGATACAACATCTTTTTGGTCCCACTTCCTATACTCTTTCAGTTCTTGCAGACTTGCTGGAAAGTAGTAAAAGAGCCAAGGAAAAGACTGCAGAACAACTCCGAGTACAAATGGTGAGATCTTTGGAATATTGGGGCATTTAGCCAACAGACTTTGTGACTTTGCTGTCTGCAGTCAAGATCCACTAAACACTATCACAAATATCAGCAGCAGCTATTGCCGTGTCCAGTGTTGAAACAAGTGACCGACCTTCCTGGCACAGAGCAGCTTTTCTTCCCGGATCGCTCTGTGCATGTTGGGTGCTCTTTGCTGTTTCATCTTATAGACTGGACATAAGGAGGAAATTTTTTATCATGAGGGTGGTGAAACACTGGAACAGGTTGCCCAGAGAGGTACTGGAGGCCCCATCCCTGGAGACATTCAAGACAGGCTGAACGGGGCTCTGAGCAATTTGATCTGTTTGAAGATATCCCTGCTCACTGCAGAGGGGTTGGGCTAGACAACCTCCAAAGGTCCCTTCCAACCCAAAGCATTCTATGATTCTATGATCTGAGTTGGGTTTGAATCACAGAATTAAGTAATACGAAAATTCTGCTTGAATCAGAAATTATCCCAACAAAGAGATTTCTGCAATTGTAGGCCCAGATACGTAACCCTATCTTATCCAGGGACAGCCTAGGTAACCTGTAGCTGGCTGGGATTTTACATGAAAGGAAATACCAGTGAGTTTCTGCAGGTGATTCCCCATTGCCTTGCTACGCATTGGGATAACTTTCCCCTGAAAAAAGTAAATGCAAAGTTCTGTGAAATCAAATTAATACCATTCTGTGCACTAGTTTTTATCTGTCTATAAATTCTTCACAAGATGGAGGACAATGGGAAGATGTATGTCGTTCACCGTATTTGCCTGCTTCACCTCTAAAATTACGGCTGCATTTCTTTCAGTGATAAACAGATTTGATGATACCTGACTTTTCAGTCACAGGTGGAAGATAAAATTTCTCACAGATGGTATTCAAAGACGTTCATGAGTTTCTTAATGACATTCATGGGAGCGGGGAGAATTCTAGCATACAAACCAATATGGGTTTTTTTTTACTTTCCCATGGATTTTGACAAACTGTCATTTAGCCAGCATTACGCTTTGCAGAGCATGCTTGGTCAATGTAAAAAATCTGAATGATTATGCTCATTCGACAAATCAGAATTAGGTAAATCATCCACACACAACTCCCTTGCGTGCCTCCCTTCATTACACCTCCAGAATTTTTTTTTGTTTGATGATTGTTTTTCTGCATGACTGGTCAAGTCATGACCTGGGGGTTTTTTAAGTGTTTGTCTGCAAGAGAACTCATCTGACAATAAATATATCTCTGCCTTATGTTTATTAGCCCACAGTTCAGCAACATGCTCTGGGTCTGGATAGCAGGAAAATATTCGTGAAAAAAATCACTTTATAGTCCAGCAGAGGATTAAGAATTCCTCTGTAACATTTACATCTCACAGCCTTATGTTAACCCAAGTGAGATGACATGTGGATCCGCACTTGCGCTATGGGAGAAATTACCCTACATTGCCAGTAATTGTATAATTCTTAAAAATAAGTCTGTTTATAAGATCGTTGCTGTCTTCTTTCAAATACGAGCCCATTACAGCTCTTCCAAGTTTGAAAACTAGTCCTAAGGGAGAATTTCTTTTAAAAAATAAAGAATTTATGCAAGGGCAACATCAGCCTATCCCTTTTCTTCCAGTGTTGTGTAATCAGCTGCATTAAAATAAACTTGTTCTCACTACTCATGGGTTGACACTTTGTATATAATCAGAACCATAAAAGAACGGAATAGTCGGCATACTTCGGATAACACAGACGTTTATGGACAGTGCATGAATGCTGTTGGATCTGTCCCAGAAAATATTCCAGGATGTAATTAATGATGTACTGGGTCCGAAGATCTCCCCATACAAAATCTAGTGTGTCTGGGAAGTATACCTGAGAGATTTTCTGCCAAAACATGACACTGGCACTCTTCCTATTGGGGCAAACCCACTGCATACAGGGGTAAACACATCGGGAGGTGCTGCCGAACGCCCAACAGCAACGTACTCCAAGGATGCAACAACCACCAGCACTGCGCGCGGTCCCCCCAAGTTGGGCAGCAAGTCTGGTGTAGGGGGTTATGGCTTCTTCAATCACGCTGAGTCCTTCAAATTATTTTAATTTAGACCCTCACACTGAATGCCCAGCAGAGCCTAAGGAGAGGGGGAGAAACGCACTAAAAGGAGAAAGGGAGAAAACATCCCCGTAACCTGTCCTCTGTTTCTGATGGCCGCTCTGCATAGCAGGAACAAAATGCACTTTGGCTCACTCATCTCCAGAGTAAACTGTCAACGTTTTGAACGGGACTCACGTAGTGCTTGAGACACTCTTTAGTAACCATTTCAAATGCCAGCATCCCTTTGAAAGCAAAGCTTACACATCTCCACTGAGGCCTTTCACCGCTGCACAGCACTCCTCACACCGTTGGCAGAGACCCGGTAAATTTGAAATAATAAGGAAATTCAGGGCTGTTTCTGAGGGTAACGGAGAAGCTGAAACAATAGCTATCCTGGTCTCTTTTCCCCTTCCCAGATGTATAGTAAGAAACAATTTTAAGTGGACTGTGGAAGAATGGGTGTGTTTAACCTTCTGGCACAGGATAGGAAATCCTTTCAAAAGGCGAGTATATTTCAACACTACCTTTACCTTCCTAAACAGACCGGTGTAAGACCTAAACAAACAAAAATGTCGAAATGGTCCCTGGCAGGCTGAAACAATGCTGCCTCTTTTTTGAGAGGCTGCTGTTTTCTGAGTTGTGTAATTTCATAGCAACTCCAGCTGCCACTGGATAAACTCTCCTCGGACGTGCACCGTCCAGGAATGACCCCAGGAGGAGATTTGAATTGGTTCAGAGCTTGGCACCAAAGAGGCAAATCCGGTTGTCTGACTGCATGTCCTCCTAAGAGACAAACTGCAGCTCAAACTGCAATTACGGGCTTGCTGCAGAGATTACTGGAGGCAGACATCTGGCTTGTGTTCAGCAGAGGATGATAACAGTCCCTTCTGGCCTACAAAACCTGTGACACTGTGAATTTTTAATACATCCTTGAAAAGATAAACTTAGGCACGATGCTAGGCATTCTTCACATTGCCTTCTCCCCAGACAGATGTCTGCGACGCTGGTGCTCACCAGATTTGGGGTTGCAGAGCACGGGGGGGCTGCTGCTGAGCGTTGGGCTACTGCTGAAGTACCCGCTGCTGCCACAGCTGCTCATGCTGCTCCTCCGTACCGCCGACACGATCTTTATCTCCTTGGTGGGACTCACTACAAACGGAGAGAAAATGCAGAGAGAAAGGGAACCCGTGTCAATTATTAAACCCATATCCCTGGTTTCTTTAAAACAATAGCAGTAAGTTATGCTTTTACTGACAACACTGGGAAGGGGCTAGTGTGTTTTACAGAGTTAGAAGAGGCACAGCATGACTATGATATACTCATGCATACTGTAACTAACACGATGGCTGAACTGCTCCCGTTGCAGTGTCTTCTAGGAGGCTTTTCAATAAAGGGAAATAATTTTTTCCATTTTTCCATCTACTTCCCATTTATTCTTTTGGATCTCACTGGATATTGGCTGCATAGCAAATGCTTCAGGACCTCCTCCCCTCACTTTTACTCTTGTTGAAAACTCTAAATAGAATATTTGACTAATTACTTTGGGCTTGGGGGGATTTTAACCTGTTCTGTTTGCTCATGGACACTGATTTTTGATCAGCATCTGACATGCTACTGATACAGGTGCAAAACCACCCCAGGGAGGTACAGATTTGGTAAACTGAGTGAATGGACAATCCTGACGAACAGGGACACATGACACTCTACCCTTCTTTTTTCAGATAAACACTGCAACCCCTTGTCCAGAAAGGATTGTTTAAGACCCCAGCACCGTAGCTGATGAGTCACCTGAGAGAAAACTGGTGTGTTTTCTGTTGTCGTGGTTCTGCTTGCGCAGGCAAAATGGGCTGTCATGGCTTTCTGGCATCAAGCGAGATTTCTCAGTGAGGAGCTCCATTAATCGCCGCCGCCGCCGGAAATTCATTCTGCACTGGTAGAGCAAGTTGCTGTCCATAAAATGGTGCTTGTTGGACACTAGGAAAAGAAACCGATAGAAAGTCTGTGTCTGGCAGGACTGAAATCAAAGGACACCTATCTGCAGTGTGTGCCCTGCACACCTTGGTGCAAGCAAGCAACACCTGGAGCTCTCCCCTCCCCTCTCCAGACTCAGAAACAGGAGGAAGGAGGTCAGCTTTTCATGGGTAGCTTCAATATACATGCTTTTATAGCATTGATAACAAAGTAGGGACTTTAGTGGCTATTGCTGAGAGGAATCTTTTACACTGCCTTGATTAATGACAAGCACTTCTTTCTGTCAAGTGGAAATGGAAGTACTTTATCTTTCTGTGACAGGTTGCGTAACAGTCCATCTCCACGCATGCTCCCTCTGTATGCCGTTTGCTGCTGCTGGTCACTACAGACCAGGCTTAGCTCCTCACACAGAGTTTTTCGTAAATGCCTCGGTCTAGGGCAGCCCCTGGGAGCTCTCGCTACCTCACTCGGAGCTACGTGGCAGCAGAGTGGAGACCTGTGAATTTCCTCTGTCTTGTTCACCACAGACACCGTGTCCCAGACACTTCCTGCAGGCCACTTCCTCCCCTTCGCACGGATACGCGCGGTCTGGGAACAGGCACCCGGCCAAAAATCATTTCTTACATAATGAACAGAAGTCTTAATTACAACCTGTTTTGACACTGCGAGCAAATCCCAGGTTGCTGGTGTCAGAGCAAAAGCACTGAGCCTACCCGCAGACTGCAGCATCACCGTAACGGCTGCCTGTTTGCTGCCACTGATGCTGCATCTTAATAGCGATGAAAAATGCAGCAGTCGGATGGAGCTCTGTGCCAGGTCCCGAAAGCGCTCTGACTCCTTCAGGGCTTGATGGCAGGAAAGCCCCCTGGAGGACTCCCTGCATTAGTTCTGCAGGATCTCAAATAGCTGCAGTAGATCTTCTGGATGCATTTTCACCTAGCTCCTGTGATCACGTTCCACAGAAATGATTTTCCACAGTTCACCTTTTCCATGAAGGATCTAGGTTCTGGATTTACCTAGTTCATAAATTGCATTTCTTCCATCATAAGAACTGATGGGTTATACATATTTATATGTAAAGTGTAAACAACAACACAGATATGCACTCAGAGGTCAGCCAAGTCTTTGAGTATATGACTCAGTCATCTCGCCTCAGCCTCCTACTGCAGACACCAAACTTTTGCCATGGTCTCAGCTGTGCCCAGCACATAGGGTCCAAAAGCAGCAGAGCCCAAGCTGCTACACCAGATCCAGAGCCTGGAGCTCTGCTGGCCCCTTCTCCCTTCATCCTCATCCCCAGCACACTCTTTCTTGCTCTCATCCCTTCTTAATCATAGAATCATAGAATCATAGCATGGTAAGGGTTGGAAGGGACCTTGAAGATCATCTGGTTCCAAACCCCCGGCCATGAGCAGGGACATCTTCCACTAGATCAGGTTGCTCAGAGTTCCATTCAACCTGGCCATGAACACTGCCAGGGAGGGGGCATCCACAGCTTCGCTGGGCAACATGTGCCAGTGTTTCACTGCCCTCATGGTGAAGAATTTCTTCCTAATATCTAATCTAAATCTGTCCTCTTTTAGTTTACAGCCATTCCCCTGTGTCCTATCACTATGCACCCTTGTGAAAAGTCCCTCCCCATGCTTCCTGTAGGCCCCCTTCAGGTACTGGAAGGCTGCTAGAAGGTCACCCCAGAGCCTTGTCTTCTCCAGGCTGAACAGCTCCAAATCCCTCAGCCTGTGCTCGTAGGAGAGGTACTCCAGCCCTCTGATCATCTTCATGGCCCTCCTCTGGAGCCACTCCAACATGTCCGTGTCCTTCTTATGCTGGGGGCCACAGAGCTGGACGCAGTACTCCAGGGGGGGTCTCACGAGAGCGAAGCAGAGGGGCAGAATCCCCTCCCTCGACCTGCTGGCCACACTGCTTTTTGTGCAGCCCAGGATACAGTTGGCTTTCTGGGCTGCAAGCGCACACTGCCGGCTCATGTTGAGCTTCTGATCCACCAGTACCCCCAAGTCCTTCTCCTCAGGGCTGCTCTCAAGCCACTCTCCGCCCAGCCCGTACTCGTGTTTGGCACTGCAATACCTCCACATGGCCCACATTGTTCTCCATGAGCCCCACAGAAGTAGTCCACAGACACGGTAGCCTTGCAAAAAAGGCTACATTTAGACATGAACTTCCAATATGTCATTTGGTGCATGTGAGCTGAAGGAATAGCCTCAAAGAGGAAAAAGCCCAGCCACCTTCTCCAGCAGCTGGTGGTCTCAGAGACAATATTAATGCTAGGGATATCAAGTAAGTTATCATCACCCAGACAGCAAAGAAGAGGCCAGTCCTAGCCATGGTCCTCAGGGCACAGCCCTCCATATGGATACAGAAACTGCCATACGGGTCCAGACTGTAAGTCCATTTACAAAGAAGCATTTCTCTTGCCTGCCTGGGTCACTGCCATTGAGGGGACACTCTGTAAAAACAGAATCACAGAATCACAGAATGGTAGGGGTTGGAAGGGACCTCTGTGGGTCATCTAGTCCAACCCCCCTGCCGAAGCAGGGTCACCTACAGCAGGCTGCACAGGACC
>Ga0065711_1038267_pt1 | contig 18965 bp, 10 predicted proteins | sample Hoacrofraction12_FD_59098 | JGI IMG/M metagenome (GOLD analysis project Ga0065711, IMG submission 59098) | Hoatzin crop microbial communities from Cojedes, Venezuela - Epithelial fraction 12 v2 (version 2) | ecosystem: Host-associated > Birds > Digestive system > Esophagus > Crop | place... | reverse complement strand
TTTTCTGTTCTACCTCCTTTCATTTTCCACACTGTTGAACATTTCGTCTTTATTAATGCAAATTCCCATTTGTATTTAGGTTTATTAGAAGAAACTAAAATTAAAATAAAATATTTCACATTTCTGGCACTTTCAAACATGATTTTGCTATCATCTTTCCTAGCAATTGTTTGATAAGATCATCTATTAAGATAATAGATTTTAATGTAGGATCCATTATATGCATGGAGGTTTAACATTGGAGAGTAACCTCGCGCAGTTATTTTCACTGCACTTTTAAAGGCAAAAATAATATGCATTTGGCTTTGATTCTTTTCCATGCTGAGGTAGTTTGATTTAAAAACATGATGAGCAGGTGCTATATTTTTCAAATTGTTTTAATTTCAGAAAATATCAGAAATACATGGGCTTTGTGATTTTAATACACATGATGTCATTTGCCTTTGATGCTCATAGTTAATACAGAAATCAAACTATTTATGGAGTAGTTCTTAGTAGTGGACCATTCCTGAGACCTTGTGATACATGGAAACTCCTAAGCAGGATAACTGACAGACGTGGTTATTTAAATAGATTCAAGCAGCACGTAAATGTCAAAGGCATTTATAAGGTTTCCCAGTTCAGCTCAGTGTTTGTGTCTGAGCATCTCTGTCCATCTTGAGAGCTGTTAATGTGGTTCATTCAGTTAAAGTTTTCTGAAGAAACAGATCAGATGTGTTTATTTCAATTGCATGGCTTTTGATGTGGATAATTTTGTGGCCACTGTCTGGACATTGGAGATACATACGTATAATCCAAGAAATTAATATTCAGAAATATTATTGATTTTTTTCTAAATGATTAGGTTTTGAGAATGGATTCTGTATGTATTTACAACAGGTACTGTGTGCCCCTAACACAGCCAGGTTTTGTCACTGAAATGTTTTGGTGTCACTGATCTGGTATGTTTTGGGGACCTTCATAAACAACCTCCACTGTCATGTTTATTTAAAAATAATTTTCTGTCCCTTTTTATTACAAATGTAACCTTAAAAATGCAAACACTGAAGATAGTAAGTTGGCTGCTTTTTTCATACAGCTGCAAATTTTCATGGTCCCTTAAAACTACGAATGGTTAGCTCTGGGGGTTCATGAAATAAGTAGTCAACAGAGATTTTAGCTTCTAGGGAGAGTTCCTGAAGTAAATGGCCAGTCTAGCATGAAGGAGTTAACGTGGGTTGCTGGATGCACTGTAGCTTTGACCATGAGCATGGGTTTCTTGGTAGCTTGGCATCAATTTTATAATACAGACTAAGCAAAGGACAGAAGCTCATCCACATTTGCTCCCTGGTGATCTTAGGTTACCTTACCATTTTTTTTTGCTGAGAATGTTACTAAGCACCACTGAGAAGGGTCTGACTTTGTCGTCTTCATACTATCCTGCCAGATATTTATACACTTGATAAGATCCTCCCGAGCTCTTTTCAGGCTAAACAGTCCCAGCTCTCTCAGCCTCTCCTTTTGTCAGATTCTCTTATTGCTCACTGATCGTCATGGCTTTTTGCTGGACTTGCGGAGGTATGTCCCTATCTTTCATGACTCATAGCTTAAAGCTCTCTTCACCAGGCTGGCCAGCCTGTTGACAAACTTTACATCTTTGTTTCAAGTTTTTTCTATTTTAGTAATACATCTAGAAAAAACATTTCAATTCAGAACCACAATCCTCACAAAGGTTTGCTAAAGAGAATAAAGATACCATTTTAAACTAGGTTTGTTTAAATACTGTTTATGAAGAGTTTGATGTAAATTTACTTCTTAAGCAGAATGTCACGTCATTAAATTACAGAAACAGGTAGCACACAAACTGGCATGGTGCAAAAGCCAATCTTTTGAGTTCCATCCTGTCCTTGACCTCTGTACTCAGACTGCCACCAAGGGGAACAGTTGTGATGGTGACAGTGTACATAGTTGTCCCTTACAAAGTACACAGAGCTCCTTGGCTCAGCTCATAGGCATTTGTTGTCACTTGTTAATAAGAGTTTAATTCACCAGGGCAGTGGCTACACTTCGATTCACTGCTCTGTGCACACAGCAGTCTTTCATTCCCCCGCAAAATCTGCCTCTAAGTTTAATGGATACCCATGTCTGTGAATAGCACTCTATAAATAAATAACCATAAGAAGACAGCAAAAAGTCTTTCAATCTATATGCAGTCTGGCTAGAAATTGATACTCCATTTCCTATTAACAGTTCTTTGTGCCAGATTTCTCCTAGGAGCTTGACTTATTCTTGTGACCACAAATAAAATTCTGGTTCTTTTAATATTTAAAGCTTCAATGTTGCAGTGTTAAAAATGTTTTAAATAGTAATTTGACTCTCATTTCTTCCTTTTTATTATAAAGTAATAAATGAAACTAAAATAACTCCTACAATGAAAGCTTTTTTCTGCCATTTCCTTTGAAAATCTGACATTTTTCTGTGTATTTTCGGTTGCTATTCCTAATTGAAAATATTGCAGAATTTTAAAGGCTATTAATGTAAAAAATACTTCAAACACAGAATCACTGCCGGAAGTTAGCCCCTTTTTTGGCCTCTCAGTAAAATTCAAAACATGCTGCCAGCTTCCAACATTGAAATGGGAAGTCATATATGAAATCTATTAAGCTCTGTGTTGAACTTAGCACAAGTTTTGTAAATGTATGTTTTACATTAGAGGTTATTTGTATGTTTATGTGTTATCTAATATTTTAATAATTCTTTTAAATGTTATTGTCTGAGCTGTCCCAGCACCCCAAAATCTTTTGATGCCATTGACTTGATCTATGCACATTGCTCTCAGAATCATTTGAAATCCTGGCCCAAATTCTGTTCCTTTCTATTTGCATGAGAAGTACAAGTCTGCAAGGGGTATATCCAGGTTCCAAAGATCTGAATGAGGACCACTTGCTGGCACCATTTCTCAACCGAATGCATAGCCCAAGTCAACCCAAATGATGATTAACTGAGACAAAGTTTACACTGTTTATGAGTTTACATAGTTGTGCTAGCATAGCTGCATCTGTTAGGACTGAGAAAAAATTCACCCTTGAATTGCCGTAATCATGCTAGTCTGCCAGCAACCTTCTATCACTCCTCTAATACACTCCTGAGCTAGACGTAACTGACAACAGAGGAGGCTTTTTTGCCTAACAATTTTGTCTCATTGAACCAAAGAAATGCTTTAGCATTGTGAAAGGACTTCATTAATATAGACTGTTGTCTCAGATAGGCAGAGTTGGAAGTATAGCTAAACCAGAAGAGGCATAGAGCCAGACTTTTACTATATAACCTTCAAACTGTACTGACTTGCTCAGGTCCTCTTCTGCAATTGTTGACATCTGACTGGGAAATACTGGTGTGACTCCACTGTAGTCATGCTCCCACAAATCCACAATGATAACAGCTGAAAAGAAGAGTTTTCTCAGGTGTTGCCTAGAGTTTGTAGAGATCCCAGACTTGAGGGGTTGAATGAATTAGAAGTTATGATTATGAAGTCACTGCCAGGCATCTCCACCAGATATCAGTTGCCAAACATTACAGAGATCAATGGAGGCACACAATTAAACCATTGCTGTGCCATGGCTAATAATTAATTTAAGAGACTGTTATGGTTCTTGCACATATTTAGAACCGATCTTATTAAAAATTATTAACAGAAGTGTATTTTTGTTTCAGTGAAACCTGGATTGGTCTCCTGTCTGTAAAACTGCTGAGGACAACATGCAGTAAGTATAACAGGACTACAGACCTAGAATTTCAGAGGTAGTCAAATGTCATCAGGTTTTGATTCATCTGGATGAGTGTCTGTAGGCTCCTTTGAAAACCTCTGCCATAGAATTTTCATGGATAATTATGTTATTGACAAAATTTTATAAGAATAGTTTTGATCCTGAAAAAGCCTCTCTGGGAATATAAAGCAGCATACAGATTTTTGAGGAGGACAAGCTTAGGAGAAATAATAATATTTCACAAACTGCTAGAGAATAAAGAAATAATTGCTTACTTTGGTATTAAAGAAAGTAATAGATTTAAAGTTTATAAATTAAGCTATAATCCATCTTCTTACTATCAGTCATGTCAGACAGTGAACAAAGAAAATCCATGTTGATTCTGATCTTGTAACTATGATGAATTCATATATTAAGACTAGCGACAGTTTTGTAAAAGTTTTGTAAAAATGCACATGTTAACTGACATCACCATTACCAGGGCTGGAGCAAGGTTCTAAAATCCACCAGCGGGATATAGATTGCTGTTTCTCTTCAGTCCCTGTGGGAATTGGCAAACTTGAAAATCTTGGTTTAAAAATGGAAATGTTGGCTTATTGGAAGACTACTGTTGAAAGTTTCAGGACAATTAATATGCATCAACCTCTCTGACTACCTATGTTAAATATGTTCTTTACTCCAAATAGAAGCTTAATATTAAACATAATGAAATTTTTGGTGTCTGAGGTTATCCAGGGAATCAAAGACTTCAGAGCAGACTTGGAACAGTCCTGAGAATTTGATGTTTGAGAAAGTGAACAAAAACATACTCTCTGTGCAAAAAGGTTCCAACACAAAGCAGAAAAGGAAGAATGACAGATAAATCAAACAGGCTGTCCCACAGTTTGCATTACATATGAAAAAGATTGTAAAGGGCAGCAACAGCAAAAAGTTTGATAATTTTATGAATACATGGAAGGAATAGAAAGCTGAAGTAAATTTCTGGGAAAAGCCATGCCGAATAAATTGTTTTGATTCTGTACATCAGCTACTATTGAAGTATTTTTTATACTACATTTGTATCTCCATATTTAAATTATATTTTTGCTTAATTCTTAACGTAATGAACACAGACCTTTCAACTAACAGGCCTCTGCCTTTATTCTTTCAAAACTGGGAGATGAAAAATGTAGGTGAGTTAGTTCTCTTGGTAACAATCATTCCTATCGTGCTCTGGTTACATGTCTAGAAAATAATTAACAGGTTTTCTCTAATGCTTCCTAAAGATGTTGAAACTATAGAATAAATATTGACTGAGAGGCAGCAAAACTTGCCGGGACAGGAGAAAATAATAATGGTTTATATAACTGAAAACAGTTTGCTAAAAACAGAACAGGAATTCTGTAAGCTCTGATTTAAAATTGATGTCAAAAGGGCCAGATGTGGTGCATGCATGCACACATACGTGCTGCCACCTTTACTGTACCACACAGAAGTGCTCTGTTGCCTTCCTGAAGATTTGCAGTGCCCCAATTCTTGTCCCTGGGAGATGATCATGAGATGGTTTAGCACCCAAGCCAGCCATTGGGAAGCAAGAAGAAACCAGTCATGGCAACCTGAAGAGGTTCTGGCATGACCAGGCTTTCAGAAACATTAGCAGAAACTTGCAAATCTGATGTTTACCACCGTTTATCAGAGGAAGAGAGGAAAGGAATTTGGGGAAGAGGTGGAAGAAACAAGTCTGCACCTTGTAACTGGGCTGAGCACATTGGGTAAGCAGGACTTTGGACTGCAGTGCATAAAATCAGAGAGGAGGTGGAGGCAGCTTACTCTGTCCCCGTGCAAAGATGGAGTGCCTGTCTTTTCCTTTGTTCTCCCCACACATATGCACAGCAGCCTTTCCCCCATATGTGAGCTCTGCTTTTGGGTTAGGAAAACCAGAGACAGGCATTTGCTCCTAGCGCCTGCTTGGCTGCAGATCAGGGTCAAAGACCACCTGAGCCCATAGGTGTTATGCAAGAGGCTGTTGTGAAGGGCCCCCAGCCTGCAGCATGCATCACCCCGCCTCCCTACTCCCCTTCCAATGCTGGCTTTGTACCTCAGGGGTTTGCGAAAGCACCAGGACTATATAAAGCACTCCCTGTCTGGGGGCCCTGTCACTGTCGTCAACATTTGGGCTCTCAGGAGGCTACAGGAACCGGCACTGTCTGTAAGGGACCCTGCTGTGGTGGGCTGGGGACAACCGGGTGCCTTGCCTGCACATGCATCAGGGAAAGCTGCACAATGCCCTGGGGACCTGTCAGGGCAGCCTTCCTCGCTTTCCTGCTTGTGTGACAGAGCCTGTTTCTGATGCTGTTCTCTGTCTGTTTGCTGTTCCTGCAGGGACGGGATGGCCCATGCGGAGAGAGCTCTGCCCTGGCTGCTGCTGCTGGCACTGGCCTTGCTGGGCAGCAGCACTGCGGAGCGGGACTGCCGAGTAAGCAGCTTCAAAGTCAAGGAAAACTTCGACAAGACCAGGGTAAATCTTTCTCTCCTGGATCTGTGATGTCTTGCCTGACTCCTCTTCCCAGTCTACAAAATCTGGCATTCAGTAGCACCAGTGTGTTCACATTTTCACTCAAAGTCACAGGCTGCAATACTGAGAAACAGCAGAAGTGTGTGATGTTGCCCACACCTCCACAGATGCTGGATCCTGATGCATTTGCAGAAGGAATACTGCAGAAACCGAGGTTTAGCAGGCTTGTCTCAAACTGTATGGTCTAAACAGAAAAGGAGTGTAGTGATTTGGTTGTTTCTATGAAAAATTAATACTCTGGTGTTTTCAGACATCATTGCAACGAAAAAACATCTATACATAGATCTGTCAAGATCTGCCAGTTGTTATCCTCTTCCCACCAAATTTTGTATTCCAAATACTGGACAACTGCAGATACAAGTAAGATACTAAAAAATGTCAGTTCTTTCACAAACCCTGGCTGCACTCGGACGTATGTGTGGGTTTATGCTGTTGGAACAGCTAGATTTGTTTCTTAGGTACAACTTTGAGGCATGGTGTCAAAGATCTGCACGTCCTCTTCTCTGTCACCACCCCTAGTTTGTAATAGACGTCTGTCTGTAATGTTTTCCATACTTTTAGGTCTAACTTCAGCCTTTCTTATTTCTTTGCAGTACAGTGGCACCTGGTATGCCATGGCAAAAAAAGATCCTGAGGGGCTGTTTCTGCAGGACAACGTGGTAGCCCAGTTCACCGTAGGTGAGAATGGACAAATGAGTGCCACTGCAAAGGGCAGAGTCAGACTCTTCAAGTAAGTTGTTTGCAATCTTCCTCTTGTTCCAATGCACTAAGCTTCTGCTTCGCTTACTGGTGCTCTAATCCTACCTGCTGTTTCCATGCTAGTCGCACGGTCACACTGAATCTGTGCTGTTAGGTTTGAATATGATGTTTTCTTTCTCTCTGGCTACAGTAACTGGGATGTCTGTGCTGACATGATTGGCTCCTTCACTGACACAGAGGATCCTGCCAAGTTCAAGATGAAGTACTGGGGTGTTGCCTCTTTCCTGCAGAAAGGAAGTGAGTACTTGGCTATACAAAATGCAGAACTACTTGGGAGCCTGGTTATGCTGTATGTTCATTCCAGGGAGAGAATAGGTAGTGTTGGATTTCTTAAACACACTTAAAACACACAATAACTATCATACAGGAAAGCCTGAATGTGAACAAGGTAATCACTGGTTTTTATATGGAACAGCTGGTTGGCCTTCCTTAAACAAGTGAAGACCAGGCCTTTGTATATCTTTGTATTTCTTTTGTTTGTTACCCAACAATATAATCAAAGGTCACTGTTTGGAAAGAAATGAAAGGCGGATGAAGTATTTTAGGTCTTGTTTTAGTTCAGAACTCAGTTACCGGATGCTTCTGTTCTCTCTGAAAAGCCTAACATCAGGCTGGATTGAGCAGGGAAGAGGATTTTGCAATTGTTATTTTGCTTGGTCTCGTGTCTGCAAATGTAGAGATTTATCTCTTTTAAGAAACAAATCTGATCCAGTATATATATATATGCATATTTTCCTGTCATCTGTCACACGCTATGCAAAATTAGTTTATTGAGCCAAGTAGAGGTTCAGACACTTGTAGCTTGAGACATTTCCATGGATTGTTTCCAAAAGAAGCAGGCAGAATTTGGAAGTGATTGGAGCTCCATTCTCTCCAAAAACACAGTTACAAAGAATGCTTTGGATGCCAATTGTTCTTGAATTGTTGCCGAATCTCCTCACAGCATGCTGCTGAATCATGTTTTCATGGATACTGTGGATTGCTGGATGACCCCAGACTCTACCTTTCTAAAACTGTGGTCCCCACGCACGGGAGAGATGGAGAAGAGAATGTACCCTTTTGCTTTCACCAGCACAGACATAGTGCAAGGGGGAATCATTTGCTCCAGGAGAGGAAGGTGCAGAGATGACACTTTTTACTGCAAACACCTAGGTTCACTTCTGTTAGCACAGGGTGTCTGTGTGACCAGATATTTATCAGATTAACTAGCTACATAGTTAAGAATTCTCTGAAATTCTAACTGTGTTTTGAGAAGAGGGTTTATGATAGACCTTGTAGCAAATACACTTCTAATACGCATGGAAACTGCTTGATAATATTTTTCCTCAAATACAGTTTAGGTAACATCCCTGGTAGGAAAACAGTTATGGTCTTGAGTAATCTGGAGCATGACTAGCATGACCAAGAACACTTTATCTTCTCTGTTTGTTTTTTTAACTATTTTCTGTCTGACTGTTCCCCTTTTTTGATAAAATAAGAAAACTCTCTCTGTACTTCATGGTAATACAGGGTTCTTTTCTGTGTTTATTGCTGCATTTTATAATGATGTTCAGGCATGGATTTACAAGACATTTATTAGCATTTCTTCATGCTGCTCTTGTTCTGTGCCCATGTTAGCAGAGAAGCAGTGGTGCCAACCATTTCCTCTTCTCTCTATCACTGTCTCTCATAAATATGCTTATTTTCTTTTTTTTAAAAAAAAACCTCTCCCCAAAAGATGGAATTAAATACTGGACACAGGAATAAACTGGACAGGAATAAACTAAGAGCTAATCTGTTATCATTTAGACCGATCTTCATCATATTATTTTCTTTACAGAGTTATGGCAGCAATCCCTCCAGATTTACTAGATTTTACTGGTGTTTCTAATACCTTTGCTTCTTTGCTATGGTTTCTTCCAGATGATGATCACTGGGTAGTGGACACAGATTATGATACATACGCTCTTCATTACTCCTGCCGCCAGCTAAATGACGATGGCACTTGTGCTGATAGCTATTCCTTCGTGTTCTCCCGGGACCCCAAGGGATTGCCCCCAGAGGCACAGAAAATTGTCAGACAAAGGCAGATAGAGCTCTGCTTGGACAGAAAATACAGAGTTATCGTTCATAATGGTAAGAACATTTTTTTCTGTAGAATTTTGTTTCAGGGTTTAATGACTAAAGCACTGGGATTCTCATGCTCATTAAATAGCAAATGCATGAATTCTTTTACTTTGTGGCTGTAGTATTACCTTTGGAAAACTGGAGCTTGCAGTAAGTTATTTCCAACTTTTACTCCATTACTTGAAGGAGAGCTAAGGTGTATAGCTTTTTATGCGGCGTATCACATCAGCTGAAACAATAATTAGAGGGAGTTGTAAAACAATTAAATCAATGTAATATGAGTAAACATAGTAAGGATAAACTTCCGAGTTGCTGTAAAAGGAAATTGTGTCTCTTTAATCAGATCTCTTTGTCTTTCTCAACAAAATAGTTGCTGAAGAGAATAGAATGTGTTTTCAAAAACTTCTTTGAAAAATTCTCCATAAAAGGCTTTCAGGAAAATCAGAAATCTTGGAAAGGATGTCTTAAAGCAGACCATTTCTCACAGGTCCTCATGCCAACTGTTTCAGAAAGCGTTACGGAAGAGGGACATATCCCTCATTCTGGAAGTGTGACCCTATCTTGAGTCATATAGTCAGGCTAAGCTTGCAACACAGGGAAGGTTACAGATCAGCTCACCTGTGCTCAAGTATATTTGAAAAGGCCAAATGGCAATTTATGCTACTTTAATCAGTGATCTAAAAGAACATATAATATACTTAGTCATAAAGATTACACCCAGAGTAGGGAATAGTAAGAATCAAGAAGACAGATCAGAAAATTTAGGGCAGGTGAAATACTAGTGTACCCATCCCTACCCCTGCCCCTGCGTTTCTGGAAGACACAGTATCTAGAGAAGACTTAGCTGAATGTGAACTCCCAACGTAATGCTGTGGCCAAAAAAGTTAATGTGATTCTTGGATGCATAAGCCAAGGATGCAAAAGATTAGTTTACAGACTCATATGAGACCGTTGTGCTTGGCATAGGTCTGCTTGCTATGTCACATTTGATGGTAATTGTAACTGGAAAAGGTACCGATAATGAATTAGAAGTTTCAAAGAAAAGCAGAGAAAATGATAGAAGGTTGTAAAATGTGCCTTCTCGTGAGTGCTTCAAAGACCTTGATCTTTTCTCATCAGAAAGAGGTTAAAGGCTGACCTGAGCAAAGTCTGTGCTTGCCCGCACAAGCAATGGGAATTGGCTAATAAAGGATTTACAAACGCAGGAATAATAAATTAAAATGGATGGAACTTTAAACTGGATGCATTCAGAGCAGAAATAAATAGCCATTTGTTTAACTCCAAAGGTCATTAACCTTTGGAACAGTTTACCAAGAGCTGTTGTATGTTCTTCATCACTGAAATCTGCAAATCAAGATTAAAGGCTTTTCTAAATGGCATGTTAGAATAAACTGGGATTGACTGAAGGAACTTTTGTGTGTTATAAAGAAAGTCAGAACAGATAAGCACAATCAGCTCTTGTGGCTCTGTTACCTGTTCATCTGACCTATAAACAGAGAGTAATATATTGCCATGTTGAAAAGTAGGTATGTGATAACAGGGTGCCTTTAAGATCTGCTAAGGTGGGTGATATTTAGGATACTGATTATTGACCTGGAAAAAGTGCCTGACAGCAATGAAAATAAAAATTTTGTCTTGAATGAGAATACGGAGACAACATAATAGACAGTTGAGATTTAAGGCAGTCAAGACTAAGAGACATCACAAACGCAAATGAAGTTGGCTTTTGTGAATTATATGTATGATTGTATAAAGGGTAGGACAGAAAGGAAACAATGTCGTTATATAAATTGATGATACTTTCTTGTTTTGAATGCTGCAGTCACTGCTCTTCAAATGAAGTACAGCAAGAATAAAAATTTCTGAAGATGAGAAAACAAAATAATAAGATGAGGGATGTTTTAGTATTAAATCCAAGATAGACTGTAGATATACAGCTGTTGTGCTGTGACTTTACGGTGTGTGTGTTATGGTGGTTCCTTGCATTTCTGTCAAACCCAGAGAAAGTACTATCCCACTGTAAAATACTCCGACTATGTCTTGAAGCTAATTCTTTTCCACAGGTTTTTCATTAGCTTTTTAAATGAATACTGTACTCGAATTTAGTTCCCCAGAAAAACCAATAGATGTACAAAACTTACCATGATGGAAAAAAGAACAAATCTAAAATATCTGTCTTTGTATACTGTCTCTTTAAGGCAAAAGAGAAGCCTAGGAAATTACGAGGGTTTTGGTTGTAACTTACATTGCATTTCTGATAGTAGCTCCTTTCCAGATATGGATCAGGCTATGATACACTTAGTATCTCAGAGTAATAGCTCAAGTTGCTTTAAGTTATGCAATGTGAGTGTGGATATCACTGTGCGACTGCTTGTAAATACAGTATGACGTCATGTTAGTAGATTTGAGAGCTGAATCTGCTGTTAGCATTTGCCAGAACAAAAATTGTGAATTAAGTAGTGGTATCTTCCTTCAGCTAAGTTACTATTGCCATTAGAAGTTTTGGAAGTCAGGAGACCCTTATTTTGTTGAAAAACATTCTTAAATTAATAGTTTTTAAAAGGCAAATAATTTGAAGCTTGTTAAAGTAAATAAATAGCTCTTCTATCACTCATCTGTCCAGTACCTTGTTTGCCAAAGTATTAAAATGCTTAGGACAGGTGTAACAGATTGGATGAATTCCTGTTTTGTTCCAAGTTGAAAATTCTTTGGAATTATAAACTGCAGAGTAAGGTACTGTCATTATCATCACAAGTAACAGACTGCTGGACTCAAGAGCATTTTAAAGAAATTAGATATGTATGCACTTCAAATTTGGTGAAAGTTTGTGTATTTTAATTTTGTCTAGTGTTGATGAAAAATGAAATTTTGGGTTTTGTGTGTTTCAGGATTTTGCTCTTAAGGAGATCCAAAACTATGGAAAGAAACCATGTAACAGCACCATGGATGTAAAGCTAACACATTGATCAGGTGTTCTCTTGAAAACCTTTAAACAGCTTCATTTAGATTTTGAGTATATTTATCTGAGCTGTGTAGCTCACCTCGTTAATAAACCAATGAAACATTTTAATAAACTTGGATTACAAGGGACACAAATTGTTTGTATGCACATCTGTACCTATGTAGACATTGGTTTTATTAGTAAACCGTTATCTTAATGCACTATTTTGAATTGGTGACAGATGGCAATAATTAAGAATGTACTCTTGCTTTTTTTTAGTTGTTTCAATTCCTGACTAAAACAGTTTTAATTGAAAAAAACAAAATATATGTATTTGCTTTCTAAAACTTTTAATTTCTTTTCAAATACAATGTCATCTTTTTTCTAGGAAATACTGGAAATCGTTCCCAATAGCATTATAGAAAGGAGGAAGGAATTTCAGTAACCCTATATATCACTGATTAAAGTTTATTATATGACTATTGAAGACATAAAAAATCCGCATCTTTTTTAAACAACTATGCGTCTGTTTTAAAGAACACAACAAGTAAATATTTATTTATTATTTATAAATTAACAGGCATTATGTCCATATTTTTAATCTGAGATGGAACCAAATATGTCATTCACTTGGTGATAATACATGTTTAACATCTTGTTTCCTACCTGAAATAGGTTAGTCTGCCCAAACCTATGTTCAGGCAGTCAGTTAAAATGGGTTAAAAAGAAAGAGCAGATACTTTCTGAGGATGTGCATTTTTACTAGAAAGTTGATCTCTCTTACTTAGTAGAAAATAGAGTAAAAACAGATCAGGTGCCCTCTTGACATAGATTCGCTATAACTTCATTAAAGTTAATGACATTTATGCCAACTGAAGATGTATCCTCATAGAAATTAATTGATCTAGTAAGAATTTATTTCAACTCTTTTACATTCACCAAGTTCACTGCCATATTTGATTTATTTCAATGTAACTGGAGAATTCAATCCATTGGATTAAACTGTCCAAATCTTGCTGAGGCAAAGCAGTGAAGTCAAGAAAATTTTACCTGAAGGAATTAAAAATACAGATTTAGCACTTTTTTTTCCTTCTCTGGCATTTAATACTATAACATAGTGACCTATTCAACCTGGGATAGTGTAGACATTAACATCCGAAGTGGCACAGCTCAGACTTCAAATAATTATTCGGTAATGAAAGACAAATTTGGTTGTTCATGGTTACTTCTTCTTGCAGTGGTTTCTGTACCAGCCCCATGTCTTACAGGGTTCCCTGTACAACAGAGAAGAATTTCCTGACATTTACGTCTGAAATGGGCAACATTATACAAAATTGGATTGACAGCAGAGTTGGCAAAAGTGAATAACACTATCCAGAAGAAAACTGATGGCAAAATATTTAAATCATTATTGAAGTTCTGGACTAAAATTAAAAGAATAATTATGATAATTGGGCTCCACATGATAAAGAAAGAAATCATCAACACAAAGAGGGCTCGGAATAGTTTATAGTCTTGCTGGGAAACACGTAGCTGATGATTTTCTGAGTAGGCTAAGCCAGCAGTTAAACTCCTTCTTGATGCTTTTGTAATCTGCAGTAAAAGAGAAGAAAGTAACTTATATTGAAACCTAGAAAAACTATTAACACATTTTTACAGGTGCAAAAGTAAATCTTGGCACATGATGTTTCTGTTTTGAAAACTGACTACAAAAAAGGCATTGCAGAATTCAATTTTTACTTTTTGTCAGTGATTCAATTTGAAACATTCTCACTTCAGTAGCTTTTTATTTTTCCTCTCAGCTGTGAACTCAACTCAATCTTAGTCAAGCTGATTGTTCTCCTCAGGGCTCTCTACCAGCCATAAGTACTTTTCAGCATAAAACAGAGTCATAATTACTCATGAAATCCCATTAACTTAAAAATATGACCTCATTTGTTCTATCTAAATAAACCCATTGATTTTTTTTTTCATAAATGTAGACTAGACTGGAACATAGTTAACAATCCTACTGATGTGCAGGAAGGAATGCAATCCAGTTCTCTTACAGCCATGTTGAAGTTCAACAAGGGCAAGTGTAGGGTCCTGCACCTGGGAAGGAACAACGCCATGCACCAGTACAGGCTCGAGATGGACCTGCTGGAGAGAAGCTCTGTGAAGGGGAATCTGGGAGTGCTGGTGGATGACAGGTTAACCACGAGCCAGCAGTGTGCCCTGGCTGCCAAGAAGGCCAATGGGATCCTGGGGTGCATTAAGAAGAGTGGGGCCAGCAGGTCGAGGGAGGTTCTCCTCCCCCTCTACTCTGCCCTAGTGAGACCTCATCTGGAGTACTGTGTCCAGTTCTGGGCTCCCCAGTTCAAAAGAGATGAGGAACTACTGGAGAGAGTCCAGTGGAGGGCTACGAGGATGATTAGGAGACTGGAGCATCTCTCCTACGAGGAAAGGCTGAGGGAGCTGGGCTTGCTTAGCCTAGAAGGCCGAGAGGGGACCTTATAAAGGCCTATAAATATCTTAAGGGTGGGTGTCAAGAGGGTGGGGCTAGACTCTTTTCAGTGGTGCCCAGCAACAGGACAACAGCCAACGGGCACAAACTGAAGCATAAGAAGTTCCATCTGAACACGAGGAAGAACTTCTTCCCTCTGAGGGTGATGGAGCATCAGCCTGCCCAGAGGGGTTGTGGAGTCTCCTTCTCTGGAGATATTCAAAACCCTCCTGGACAAGGTCTTGTGCAGCCTGCTCTAGGTGACCCTGCTTTGGCATGGGGTTGGACTAGATGACCCTCAGAGGTCCCTTCCAACCTCTACCATTCTGTGATTCTGTGATAAGGTAGGTATTAGAAGGAGCATGAATTTATTACAGTAACTAAATCATGATACATTTTAAATTTGAATGGGATTTTATGTGAAGCTTTGTGTAGACTTTTAGTTTTTCAGTCAGTAATCAGAAGTGCTTTCTATGAACTAACCTGAAATCTTACAGACCCTTTTCTCACTATGAAAATCTGTGTCTTGTAAAAGTACTGTCTGATGTAATAAACTAAACTAAGGGTAGTTTGGGAATCTAGTATTCATGGATGTGAACCATCTGTCATTAGGCAGAATATTGAATCCCAGTGACTTGCAGAAAACTCTAAATCTCATGTTCTATATCCCTGTCTTCACTGAGGTTGGCATAGCACAATAAGTCTATTACATTCACATATCTGATGCAAATAAAAGAAAATTGAAATATTTAGCAAACAAACATCTAGGCTAAATAACTGAGATGCTGTTTTACCCCCTGCATGGGTAAAGAAGGGGTGTTTTCAAATGCCTGGATCAATTCAGTGTCTAAGTAGGAAAGTCAAAAGGCATAAGGCTCTTCCTGCTACTTGTATGTGTGACATTTCCCTTTAGCAATAGCTACAGGAAGGATAACACTAATACTAGCAATACTTAATAGCTTTCTCGTTCAGGTAAGGAAGAAAATGGTTATATATACATTGAGTAATTTGTCTTTCTTTCTGCAGTTTTCTGAATTTGTCACAGAGGTAGATGGCCTAGAAAAAATATTCATTAAGAGCCTAGGTATCTACCAAAGATTTCAACAGAATGTAGGTGTATAAATCAAACCCTGTGATCCAAAAATGGGCTTCTTGGCAGCTGCTGAGCCTGAGAAGGGGACAGCCTCACTAACTGCTTCCCTGATTCAAAAAGGGCAGAGAATTCTGATGTTTTGAACATGTAAAACTATTCCAGCCTGACGATCTTCTGCTATACCCATTTGGAACCCAGAAACTGGGCTAACTCCTCCAAACAATCCGATCCAAGAGTTGTTCTCAGAGAGCACCTAGCCTGCCTTAGTAAGAATGAAGGTTTCATAAAATACAAAGGACTAACATCCACTTCTAATATAAAAGTGGGAAAACCAAGCTCTGGACCCTCCTCAGCCTCCACTGTTCAAAATGTCTACAGAATGTTCTCATCAGATACCTTTGTATCTGCCCCATGTAAGTACCCTCCATCTTTCCTGCTGGAGCGGCACAGCCTAGAACTAAGCATGCAAAAATCACCAAGACTGCAGTCAATAAGACACAGCTGCATCTTAAGGAAGTGCTCGACTGAAATGAGGTGGCAGGGATATGTTTTGGATCCCTTTTTGGTCTGCCTGGTATAAGGAATCTAGGTACCTATAGAGGGCATCTGGACCACACTCCAAGAACCAGCAACTTAGAAGTCATGTATATATAAATATGTAACTTCCAGAACATGAACTTCTTTACTAGTTACAGCCTTTTATATACGTCTTGCCTGAGAGGGTGAACAGTGCAAAAACAAATTACTTCATTACAAATCATGGCTTCTAATCTGTCATTTTTGCCAGGCTTCTGGGAAGTGTTACCTAAAAATAATACTCAGTTTCAGATGAAATTGTAAAGAATACATTTGTAGCGTATATTTGTTAACAACTGTGAGGTCTTGTATCTGTAGTGAATCATCATCCTGATAGATGCTGTATTACTTGAATATATGAATGTTTTGAACTGCTTCCAGTAACACTGAGCATTGCACTCTGTGTTCACTGTCATCACTGAGTGTTCTCACAGAGTGAGAGTGAATCTGCTCTTGGGAATGACTCAGGGATTAAGACACTCTCCAGCTGAGTTCTGGTTGCTTTCTGTGTGAGAGAGAAGATTTAATTAGAACAGATGGGATCCTGCTATGGGCCTCGTTCCTTTTTCAGCTCAGGAAAAATGGTAACGCATCTTGGCCACCTGTGTTACCAAGCTGGAAAAGAAATGTGAGCGTGGCAGCATGGGGCTGTCTTGTAATGCAGTATTCCAAACACCTTCTCGGGCTTCTAGCTCCCTACATGCCACTGCGTTTTCCAGATTTGCCTGTTGCAATCTGGATTCTGCAAGGACAAGAGGAACCCCATTCCTGTCCTGGTCTCTGACCAAGGACTGTGGAATTCCTCGGCCTGCAGATTTCTGCGGTTCGTTCCAAGGGCTCAGCCTGCCCACTGGCTTACTGTCTGTTCTTTGCCTACAGCAAATACGAGGTTGCACAAGGCAAGTGTTTTACTTCACTAGAAGAGGTTTACCTCCAGGTTATAATGAGCTTACGGAACGTACAGAAACTAAGAGCTGATGATTTTGACTATGAGTTTAAGCCTGATCAATAGGCAAGTACATGTAGAGCCCAGATTCTAGGTCCTAGGATCATGGAAACACCTACATGCAGCTCTGGTGCATCTACCCACAGCTCCTTGGTGCTCAGCAGTTTGTCAGTTACTTCCCTGCTCAATAATCTGTGTATTTTGTGGTTCCTTTCCAAGGAACCAATTTTCCTTACACATAGTATGAGAAGTTTGATTACCTAATACAAGAATCAAGAATCGTTTGGGGGCAGTTGCTAAAAACTAGGCATTGCAGCACCTACTTTGAAGATTTCTAGCTCTTTCTCACTCTGTTTTTGGAAAAGGAATGGGTAAGAACTCAGATGTTTTAAAAAGAATTTTGGTAACTAATATCATGCTTGCTAGAATATATATTAAAACTCTGTGGTGCAAGGTGTCTTGCCCTACATTTCAGCAGGTAAAAAACATCCACTCAGAAAGAAAGTAGCAGCAGAGTGTTTAATTTATAATTTTTGTCTGCAAAGTTTGAAATTGTGGAGGAGTAAGTATATTCTAACGAGATGTGTGTACTAAAAATACATGCAGAAAATGAGCAGATCTAAAAGGGGATGGATTTTTTATAGTGCTGCCTCTCTTTGCTTTGTTACAAATCTGTTGTGACTGGAGCTTAGGCTCAAGGAACGCAAAATCTAGTTTTCAGTTACTTGAAATGCTTGACTCTCAGCATTTAGGAGATAGACAGTCTTTAAATATGAACAGCACATAAATAGAGCAGTGTACTAAATATTGTATCTAAATGAAGACAAACTTTGTGTTGGGCTGCTGGTAATGCGCTGTTCAAGCATGTTCTTAGTTGAAACGCACAGGCTGTTACGAACAGGTTGAAGTGCTTCATTTTACATCACACGCTTACCGCTTACTGAGCAAATGATGTCTACTCCCTTTAGGTGTACTTGTACTCAGCAACAACGTGCTGATGCCTAGCGAGTTACGGTTTACTTCCCTTTCTTCCATAACTTTCCAAAATTTAAAGGAAAAACATACCTGTAAGATTTTGGAATAACTGATGACAATGACTAATCCTGGTATTAGAAAGAAAACAACGGCAAAGGTCACATCCCAAACGATTTCTCCTGCAATGCTGGGCCAAACCAAGGTGCAAATCTGAATCTCCTGTTTACACAGAATAAAGAAGAAAATTAACATTGTACTGTTATTTTTACTACAAAGTTGTCTTTATCTTCCTCTGTGCCTGCAGAGAAAATGGCTGCAGAATGAACCAAGTCTGTGAAAACTTTCTACTCAGAGCGGTCAAGTACTTCCACACAACTACGAATAGATGTATCGTCCACAATCCAGATATTACCATAAATTTCATATCAAATGCTAACATCAACTTTGGAACTGAAACTTACAGACCTGAGACTTGGCCATGTGTTCCGACTGTCGCGCTGGGTGTGCTTCTGCGCACATGTGGAAACACCAGGCAGACAAACCCGAGCACGGGCAGCTGGCACAGGGGCTACCACGGGCGCCGGGCAGCTGCTCGGCTCTGCCGGGACGCGCTCCCTCGGCAAGGGGGAAGGAAGGCTGCCGCGAAGGGGGATTCCCGCCCGCACCGGGGAACGCAGAAACAATCCTAGCCGACCGAACAGGAGAGCGGGGCGGGAGCGGACGGCGGGCGCGGGGCTCCCGGGCTGCCCTGCCGGGGGCGGCTCCGGCCGCTCCCCCGGGCCCGGCC
>Ga0065711_1012204_pt1 | contig 18965 bp, 10 predicted proteins | sample Hoacrofraction12_FD_59098 | JGI IMG/M metagenome (GOLD analysis project Ga0065711, IMG submission 59098) | Hoatzin crop microbial communities from Cojedes, Venezuela - Epithelial fraction 12 v2 (version 2) | ecosystem: Host-associated > Birds > Digestive system > Esophagus > Crop | place... | reverse complement strand
TGAAGCTCTTCGGTTGGTCAACTTGCCTTTGAATCTGGACAGCCAGGCTTGCTGCCATTGATGTTTCATGTGCTGTTGGGGGTCTGCAAGCCCTCAAAACGTCTGTGCTTTGTACCAGTTATTTGTAATAACTTCATGTTATTACATGTCTTCATGTCAAAGCCTTTTAGGTATAGTGTCTCCCATAGTCCTTTTAAACAAAAAACTCCCAGAAAGCAACAGGACAAATTTTACCTCTTGCTTTTAATATGTTTTTACATTTCAGGCACCTTTGCACATTGTCATCATTGCTTGGTCTATCAGTCTTAATGGTTAATGTCTTAAATATATTGTGGCTCAGCCAGAGCCTGGTCTTTGGGGCTGGTGTTAATTCTCTTATTTTCAACCCACCTGGGGTGTGGGTCCCTCTGCCTCCCTCCCAGGCACTTGTGGTCTCTGCTGGTCTCCTTCCACTGCGTTTGGGTGATGGCTGGATTTCTCAGAGATATCAAGTCACCCAAAATTTAACTAAAGGAGGCAGGGAGAGGGGAGGGCAGGGTTCAGGTGTGTGCTTAGCCTTTATCAAACACCAGAGGAACCACAAGAAAAAGAAATTAATAAATACCTTACTGCAGGTAGGGTTTGGGGCTAAGCTGGCACCTACTTAGGTGCTATCTGTAGGAAATGGGTTTGGCTGGTTCTTGTGTGTATGAGCAGAGGGTCTTTCTCAACAATTTCTTTGATAATTGTTTCATCTTTCTAATAACGTGCTTTCCCATCACACCATCACTGTGTGTAGGTACATGTGTGTTTCTCTCCTTTCCCTCTCTCCCCTCTGGTAGTTTTTAAGCCTGTTGGCCAGTTTGAAACGTATCTGTCAGCACAGTAAAGGTGTCAGAGATATGACACTCCCACACGTTTCGCGAAAATCCATGCCCTAGAAGAAAGGAGAGGTGCAAAATGACCCCTGGCTGAGGGAAAGGCTGCAGTGCTTGCAGTTTGCTGGAGAATTTCCCATGTAAATATCCCAGCTCAGCCAGCCCCCAGGTCCCCATCAGATGAACATCTGCAGGAAGCCAGATGTTAACCATTCCAATGCACCGCAGCAGTTTTGCCTCCCTGCTCCTTCTCCTCTCTCTCCACTTTCTCTCCCAGAAAGACAGCCCCTGGCTTTACCTTGCCAGCTGATGTTTAGCAGTGAGTTTGGGGGTGCTTAGGGGATGCTTAGGGCATGTGCTAGAGCTCAGGGCTGCATCTAATGTAGGGGTCTCCTTGCTTCTCCGCTTCAGAGAGCAGCTCATCCCACCTGTGAGACCAGTCTTGGGAGGCATCAGTCGCTCTCCAGGGGTGTCCGTCTCCGCGCTGGCTCCACAGCAGCCTGCAGCCAATCAGACACCTATTTTTCTGACAGGTAAACCCTTGGGTTTAATTTTAATATTGCCTTTAATTCAGATGATAGTTAAATCCCGAGACCCACTCCCAGCAGATGTGTATTTCAGGGGGAAGGAGGAGGGCTGTTTCGCCTCCCTGCTGCCCCTGAGCTGTCTGGTGAGGTGCGAGATGTTACAGCCAAGGAGCCCGAAGTGACTGTGCTGCCCTTGCCCACGCCGTGACCGCGGCCATCCCGTGTTTCTGGCTGGGACAGGAGCTCCCACGCAGCACGGCGACTCGCCGGCTGGGCCACACGCACGCCCGCGTGTGAGTGCCCTGTGTATTTTCAGCTCTGCTGCCAGCGCTTCGGAGTGAGTTACGAGATGGCTGGGAGAGATGGATTTGGTCCAGGCTTGTGTCTCTGCCGCAAAACTGGGCTGTGGTTCAGCACCGGGCAGGCTCTGCAGCCCTCGGCTCGCCCTTAGGTGGGGACACAGCAGCTGCTGGAGCACTTTGCAGCGCAGATCACTGCAGAGCACGGTCTCCATATTGCCCTCTGCTTCAGACCCTTGTGTTACTCCAAATGAATCTGAGCAGATTTGCAGGGGAGGATGTTGCAGCGCAGGATCCCGGCACTGTGAAAGGATTTCATCCAAACATTTGAGAGCTCCAGCAAAACAGTTGGATCGTGACAGGAGGGACACTGGTGCAAAGCCCTTGCTGGGTTTCTGACGCTCAGGAATCTTCCTCGCAATCCCCATGCGATGAGTGCTTTTGGTGAGGAACTATATAAAAATACCGAAAGTGTAAGTTATGCAGTAAGGTGTTTGGGATCACAAGGGAGATGTTGCAAATCTAGCCGTGAGGCATTTACACGTTAAAAAAAAAAAATCAATAAAAATTGCAGCTTCTTCCAGCTGCAACCTAAACTTTGTGCTGAGTTAAATCTCCCCAGCCGTGGGCTGATCCCCCCAGCCCCTCCCGGGTTTTCAATGCATCCAACAATGAAAGTGAAATCCAATCCCATCCAATTAGAGGAAAATGAATGGCTCATCTACAATAAATGGGCTCTGAATAACAATAAGCCAACAAGAGAGCAATGAACTGGAGACAGAGTACAATCTTCCTGAATGTTAATCGGCAACTAACTCCACAAGCTTCTTAGAGGTGGAAAGAATTGGAGGAAAATAGATTAGGGAAGCTTTAGAACACATTGCCTTTTAACTGCTTAGGCCTCGCATTTTTACCTAAATACAAGAATGTTTCTAATGCTGCCTTTTGCAGGGTGAAGTGTGGGGGGGGTGTTTTGTGTGTGACGGGGGTGTTTGTTCTCAAAGTTAAATGTTTTCAGTTTATTTATAATTTGACATGCTAGGTCCTACTGTATACCCTCTAGTATTATTTCATGGTTTTATTTATTCAAAAGTCCCTTTTTAAAATGACAAAGTAAAAGGGCAGAAGCCTTGGAAAATGTTTTCTGTAGATCTGAGAATCTGGGGAGTGAGGCTGACTGAATCCAGAAGTCGGCCTGAGACTGAAGAGAAGCTGGAGAGTCAAAAGAGAAAGGATAAGGAAAACTCTGCATTTCAGTGGCTGAAATGCTGCCCATACACAGCAGGCTCCCACGTTGTTGCCCGCTCTCTGGTCCCATGTAGACACCTTTTCTTGCTCTCAAGGTTAATAATACCTGAAACACCTGCAGAACGGGCCAGCTGCTGTTTTCCACTGCCCTCAGCTCCAGAGGTAATTTTTGTAACACCAGAGAAGATGAAGGACTCCTGACCCATTGCTAAGAGAAGCCCCCACAGCCACACAGGTTCCAAGCTGAGCTGGCTTGCCCACCCTCTCCATTCACCCTGTTAATTTCCTAGTAACCTCTTCTTTTTTTATTATCTCCTTCCAGGCAGGCAGAGAGGTTACTCAGCTGGGCCAGCACTACCATTCCCTCTTGCCTACCTTCATCCACAGGAGCCCAACTCAAAGGCCATGGAGTCCCACTGGCCAGTGTGGGCACCTGATCAGGCCCCGTTAGGTGAGGGCACCCACCTCGGCCGCGGTGGCGGAGGGTGAAGAAATGCATTGGTGCTCCAGGAAGCGAAGTCCTCCTGCGCTGGGGATGTGCAGTTATCGTGCCGTGGCAAAAAAGAGCACGCGGTGAGGTCCAGCAGTTTGCAGTGCTCCTTGCCATGGAGAGCCTGCATCTTCCTGTTTTGCCATGAAAATGTGGGTTTTGACAATCCTAGTAACTATAATATATGATATACACATATATATACACACAAGCTCTCCCTGCTCACTCCTGAATTAATCTGTCAAGAAATTTCTTGCAGAAGTCATGAAAGTAAAGGGCCTTCAAAAAGTGTAGTGATGCGAGGGGAAGGTGCTGAAGGTGCTGTCTCTGGCTTTGAAAAAGCCCTGGAAATGTGATGCCCAAGTTGACAAAGAGGCTGAAGCAACATGTCCCCATCAGTGCCAAGGGGGTCTGACGCCCGTGAGGGTGCTCTGCGCCCCGCTCTCCTCTGCTCCTTTGGTGTCTGCCTATGCACGCTCTTCACAATGGCTCCCCAAGGAGGGGGCCCTGGTAGCGCCTGGGAGGGCTGCAGGGAACGCACGTGTGGCTTTTCTCTGCTGGAGCTGAGCACTTGACTTTCATGTTCAGCTTGTGCTGTCAGGGCTGCACTTTATCTGCGGGAGAAAGGGAGGTCCCTGGGCAAACTCGAAGCTCTGGCTGAGGGCAGCAGGGTGCAATGCGGTGGAAGGAGGTAAGGTCAGCTCCCAGCTCCTAAAATAGGTGTTCCTGAGCAAACGGTCTTCTGCAGCTCACCTGCGTAGCTCCTCAGGTATGCAAAGGCTGCAGTGCGGGGGCCTTTAGAGACTTAAACGATCCTCATCAACATGAATCCCAAATGCATAGGACAAGCAAAAAAAGGAAAGGGGTAACCTTTAAGTTGATTTTTACAAAATATCTATAATTTATACTGCCAGCAGGGGTTATTGAGGTGAATATGTTTCTGTGCTGTATTGCTTATCACAAATGTCTTCCCAGAAGCAGCTCCAAATTTGGTATCTCATGGCCAAAAAAGATGGCAAACAGGTCCCTAGAAAACCAAAGTATGTTCTTTCTCTGTATGGCAAGACAGGAATGAAGAGAGGAGCTATCCCCCTTTCCCTCTCCTGATCTGCTGTACAAGCAAAGGCTCGCTCATTGTATTCTTTCAGAGGAGCAAGAATTTGATAGGCGTATAGATAAGCTATTAAGTAATATACATGCGGAGCTAAAGGGNATCTGGAAGGGAAAATTATTCATTTGTTAAATTAAATAANAATTTGGTCTNGGNAGCGTTAAAATAAATTTCCAAAGGCCATTGTTTGTTTGAACAAAGAGGGGAAAAGAGCTGTTAGAAGCAGTTTACACAGTTCGAATCTGAGGGGTTTTGCGCGTTAATAAGACCAGCGTTGGTGCTCAGCATGCAGCACAGAAAACACATTTGCTGTAGTGTGCTGGACATGCTTCAGCCAGCACTTGGGAACAGCATCGCACCATGCCAAAACTTAGCACTGAGAGCAAGAAATGCCGAGCAGAATTCCAAATTCCACAGGTATATTTTTCTCCAAAAAAACTGACTTGGACTGTTGGACCAGGATGAGGCAGTGGCCAGTAGAAGCCAGGGATTTTGACCATTTTGGCACAAAATACTGTTCCTTTCCCTTCCAGCAGCCTCGAAGCACCATCATCCCTCCCCCATCTTCCCTCATCCCTTGAGCAGCAGACATGGAGCATGTGCTGAAGCCTCCCACCTTGTTTGGTTTCTTGGCTTTGGTCGTCACTAAGATGGGAAGAGTTGGGACTGCTTTGCTCCCCAGACCAGGTGCAGTGTCACATTTAGCTCAGGCCCAAGCATCTCAAAAATACTGACGATCTTAGCACTGTAGCCTTGCTATGTAAGAACTGCGTGGTTTTATGCTCACTGTAAGACAAAAAGGGAGTGGCACCAACCAGTTAAATTGCTGGTTCGACGTTTTATAAAACCAGATTCTGGTAGCTTGATTTACCCAGCACAGCACCATCTGTTCTTCATGGTTATGCCTGTGGAGACAGTGGTACTGCTCATGTAAAAATTTGCTACTCATTATGGGGGTCACAGTGAGGGTACTAGGCTGAGTAAGGGGAACAACTTTAATTGATGAAAAAACAATTTTCTGTGGGAGTTTCAGAGTGGACATTTTCATTTAGAAGAGCAATATCCTGTGAAAACAAATTCCCTTCTCATAGGTGCTCGTCACATTTTCATTTTTTGGCAGAAAGGGGAACCGTCTCTGCTTGCTCCTGTGACCATAACACCTCCAAAGAACGACAGTCTGAGGGCTGATGTCCCATTTTCTTTTGGTGCTGGACCATCCCTCCCGCGAGGACCTGTGNCAGNAGCTCCNAGGATGCCCCTGCCCCTGCTGCACACGGCAGGTAGCCAAGATGCCCAACAGATGGATGACCTTTTCCTGGCTAGGAAAGCTTCCTCACCGGGGACCTCAACAGTGGAGCTCACACATGAGCCCTGAGGTAAGGTGGCTGCGGTCTGGAGACTTAGGGCTGCCTTCATCCCTCTCCCTCATCCTGGCCTCTGATCTCCCCATGCCCTCTAAATGGCAGCCTGGCCTGCAGCAAGCTGGCTCTGGCACGGGAAGAAAAACACTTCAAGAACCTTGCCGGACTACAGGGAGGCCTCGCTGCTGAAATCTTTGCTCATGGTAAACACCTCAATGCCTTGGATGAGGTCTGATCTCCCTGCTCCAGTGGCCATGGTGGGTTCTCCCAGATCCAAAGCATTTTGGCCTCGGGATCTTGCGTCTCCCCTCAGGTCACTTATCAAGCCGAGGAGCTCCATGTCCATGTGTGACCCAACCCTGGCTGCCCTCACCCTGTCCGCATAAAATGCTTGAAAAATCTCTTTTAGACACCTGTGTCAGCTGCATCTCTGTTTGGAAACCAAGAGCTGAAAACCTGTCCCTTTAACCTTGTCAAGCCTTCGCCGCTTACTTTTACCTTCTTTGCTAGGGGTAGATTTGCCCTGTCGTACTTTGTATTCCCAGCCTGCCGAGGAGGCTGCTCCCCAGCGCAGAGAGCAAGGCCAGCGCTGCCCTGGCGCCTTGCAGGGCTGCTCTCTTTGGTGCCGCTTGAACAAAGCACTGTTTGACACCAGCTTTGGCGGCCCATGGCTCCCTATGGGGATCTCTTCTCTTTCTGAGAAAAATCTGGCAAATGTTTGCTTTTTCTGTCCTGATGTTTGTGACTGTTCCCACGTGAGCAGGGGTAAGTCGGGGACGGAATGAGTCGGGTCCTGCAGGCACCCAGCAGAGCGCTGAAGACCAGACACCTTTCCCTTGACAAGTTTTACAGAAGCTGCATAATATGTGGGTTGATAATTAATGACTAATGCCTGCCACTTTAATCTGCTTTTGCTCTCCTCTCTGGGCGTCTACTGTCTGGGAAATCAATCTGGGGGGGGGAAGGGTTATAAATAAGGCAAAAATTATGGGCAGGTAATTCTTGGAGGGGAAGGTTGCCCAGACGACTTTTCGAATTATTGACATGAGCATCTTTACTGACTCCAGGGGTATCAGTTGTTTGAAGGGAGTGCTTACTGAGAAGCGTTTTGTTTATTAAGTAATATTTTAGAAGAAAAGCACCTGTTTTAGGAGAATACCTGGCTGGAAGGAGACTTATTCTGGCAGTGCTGAACTGCATCGTACACATGGGGCGAAAAGCGGCCTCAGGTAATGCCACTCTACCATGAGACCGGTTGTGCTTATCACAGCATCTATGGCCAGGAGAGGGGGGATTTAGCACAGCTTGCTTTCTGGGCAGATCCCCATTTTTTGTGACTCCTGTTCTTCAGCCAACACCCTTGATGGCTTTACAAAGGGAGCTGAGGCTCAGGCCAGAGCTGCAGGTGACACTTTGGGTTGAAGCATCCAACAGTCGTTGCAGCATCCAGCTCCTCTTCTAGCTTTGGGCACTCACCATCTCCCACATTTATCTTATAAACCTGTGTTGTTTACATTCAGATTTATTCCTGATACTGCTTTTCAAAGCCTCAGTGAACCTTGCTGCAATCAGCTTGCTTTTATTTGAGTGACTGACTATGTCAACAGTGGCAGATACTTTGTTCCCCTGAATCTCACAGGGGAGCTCAGCTCTCTGGCCCAGCACCTACATCCAGCCTGTCCATCCCGCCCCAGAATTCAAGAATGACCATAATGCTGTAGCACTCCCACAGCACCCCCATCAGCAGGAAATCCAAACTCAAACCCACCTCTTCTAACGTGCAGCCCTCTGCCACATGAACTCAGAGTGCATCTTTATTAGCTGTAACACTGCAGGAAGGACTGGCTCTGGTCTTCATGGGTGTCTTCGCTCTGCTCAACATGCCCAAAAAAGAGATTTTAGAATATCTTTGCACTGCGGCAGCCAGGATTTAGTCTGCAGGCTCCTGCCGCACCCTCTGCTCTCTGAGAGATTGCCAGCCTGCCACATCCTTAGAGGCTACCAGAGTGCAGCGCACTTCATTTGAATTTGAATAAAGTACTGAACTTTATTTTGAGCCTTAAAATTCAGAGTGCGATGAACACACGCCTGGCCTGGCGGATGTGAATTTAAAAAGAGCCACTAAGCAATAGTAAGCAGAGCTGCCCATGTTTTCTGTCTCTCTGGTTTTATCATCTGGAGAGCAAACACTGAAAAAAAAAAGCCTCTGCATTTAAATATCTCCCAAAAGCTGGACCTCACTGAAAGATTTTCACTAACATTTTTCTGTGAGAGGAAAAAAAGTGACTCCTTAGGCAATATATCCTTATATGGTTTTCATCAAAATAAAATTTTGGTTAACACAGAGGGACTACTGTAACTGTCTAAGGTTAAAGAAAAAAAAAAAAGAAAAAAATAGGGAAATATGGGTGTAAGGATTAACTAAAACACTAAGGTTTAATCTCAGCTCAGTTTTTGGCAATTTGGGCAGAGTTTTGTAGTTTTCAGTCAAAACTGAAAGCTATCTCAAAGTTTTCTATAGAAAAACAGCTGCCACATTTAGTGGGTCTAGCAAAAAATTCTCAATAGTTTGTCAGAGAAAGCAAAAAACCAGCCAGTCTGCCCCTGGAGTTATACAGGGCTCCGAACTGGCAAGGCTCACCAGGTAATCCTTTTTCAGGAGAGGCTTGCAGAGAAACTATCAAACCAATCCAAGAATAATAACAACGTTAATTATAGGCTTTCTCTACCTACAGAACACCTGGATTTTAATGCCTCTTGCAGGGATTTAGCATGCATGAGAACCTGCTATATTTTTTTACTGCTCCTTCTTGCTCTTTTACTCATGAAATGCTAGAATTTTCCAAACATGATGCTCCACTCTCAAAGACTAAATCCTTAGCTGGTAGAAAATGGGATAACGCAGCTAATTCCCTCTGCAGCTATACTGATTTGTGCCAGCTGCAGATCAGCCCCGTTATATTACCTAGGCACAGAGTGGAGCTGCTTTAATTCTTTATTCTTGTTTGATTTCAGTTTCAAAAATAAAACTGTCTTACAAAGTGCATGTTTACAAACGAGTCAAAACCCATTACACCGAAACTATTTAATTGTAAGCAGGTTAGTTCAGCTTTCTTGTGATAAGAGCTTCTGATATTGGTGTCTCTTTCTTGTGCAGGCTTAAAACTTAACTTGCAAAATCTCCTTGTATTCCTTTGAACTCCCTTGGGAGATTAAAAAAAAATACTCCAGTTAACACTCCCTCATTTCATTTTTAAAGGTCATGCTTAGAGCTGGCAGTTGTTATAGGAGCTGTCCTCTGTAAAGAAAAGTCTTAACTAGCCAGGCACAGACTTAACCTCACCATCGAAAAACTAACATTGTCACTAGGATATGGAGAAACCATGGTGAAGAACTAGCAACAGCCAGACCACGGCAGAATGAGCAGTCGGCATCTGCTCGGTGGGCCTTTATCATGCAGTGTTGTATGTACGATTCAAAATGCACAGAACGATTGTTGAAATGATGTAGACAAATTGACCCAAATTAGTTTAGCATGGGCCATGCAAAGTTTAAGCTTGTTGAGCCCAGACACATAGCAACAGCCACCGCCGTACTTTGGAAGACCGCGCATTCGAAGCGCTAGCGGAAAGGCAGTATTCCAGCCCACGCTCGCGCGGTTTGCTTTTGTGCCTGCTTGCTTCTTTTCTTTTAATTTTGCCTGGCTCTAGAAAGTCTTGGCAGAAGCGATCCCTGCTGAAGACTACACTAGCACTGATAATTTTATAGAAGTACTTCTGAGCTTTAATGTCATTTTATACTTCCTTAATCTTTTGACTGCTACTTAATGACAAACAAATCCCCAAAGAACTGAGAGGGGGGGAAGATTAAAAGGATTTTGAGATTGTGTTCTCTGCTTTCAGTCAAACTGTCCCAAATCCTGCCAACACAATTCTCCAGTGCCCTATGACACCCCTCCCCAGACCACCAGGAGTGAGTTTCTTATTGTATTTACAGTAATCTAATTACAACAGTTCTTCAATTCACAGCCAGCTTTGGTATACAGACTTTAGCAAGAACTCTCCGCTTACTGCAGATTGCAAACTTTAATCTTTTAAACTAACACACTCACAGAACCTCCCAAAAAAAAAGTTCTGAAATGCCTGCGTAAGCTACTATGATGTGTTCCCCCTCCCACGTCTGCTAACGCTTCTCTCATCTTTTTGTTAAGTTTTATTTTGTGCCAATTTACTACCTAAAGGTCATGCAAAAGTTCCTAAGAGATTCTGCAAGGTTATAAAAGGACGGTAAAACCAGGTTGCCTGCCAGAAAATTTCTTTTAGAAAAAGATATTTTTCTAAATATGTGTAGTTCCCTTAATTGTTTTTTTTATGTCTCTATTTCTGTAGTTGAAGGAGCAGCTATGTAAAGCAGATAAAGGCTGAACATTTTACTTAAAAATGTAACATGATCTCAGCTTAAAATTGTCATTGCCCAAAATCATTTGATGCAAATCTAAAGCTGATTAACTTTATTTAGAAGAATCAGATGACAAAAGTAGATGGAGTTTGTATATAACAAAAATGGCAAGAAAATGAAGACATAAAAGATTGTTTTATATGAAGCAGAATATAAAACAAAAGCAGAATCTGTAATGAATGAACAAATCTGGACATATTTAGTGTGTCATTACAGCCATCTAGCTAAGCCCGCAAGTATTGCACTATTCAGTTCCATCTCTGTCACAGGTTTTCCAATTAAAGCTTTTACAATGATACTGGATTTACCAACAGACACCTTCTGGAAGTTTGAGGGAGCTTTTCTTTTCTTCCAGTCTGACATGTGCGCCTCTGAGTTGTGCTCGTGTGAGGCCTAATCTCAGGCTCACTGAAGCTAATAACATCTTCACTCCCAAAGACATCAGGAAAAATTTAGGTCAAATATTACTATAAAGCTTAGGTCTCCCCCATTACCGTGCCCTTTAGAAGAAGTACAGAAGGCGGAAATACATGTATGCTCATATTTCATTTACGAATATTTCAAATCTTCAGCTTGGCCATTGGTATCTGTTTGGTTGGTGTCTATGACGCTCATCAATCATTTTGCTGTCTAGTATGTACCAGCATTCCTTGTCAATTGTGTTTATACTTAATTCCTCCTGTTGAGATTCATTGCTGTGCAAGCGGGTGTGAGCTGGACAGTCAAACCTCAGCTAGTTCCTACTGTTTTCTATGAGCCTCGAAAAACTGGGAACATAGTAGTGTCTTTCCTGGTCTTGCATTCGCCTTTGAAAAACTACTTCTAATGCACCTTTGGTCTGTTTCCCGCTTAGAAAACTGGCCATGTTAATACTCGATATATGAAGCAATTAGTTTGTAAAACCTTTTGGTTTCTAGATAAAGCATAGGCTCTGCTCAATCCAAAGAATTTAGAACAATGAAATGGCTTTGAAAAGGTAATATGAAAGAGTAGAGACAGCAGATGCTTGGAAACCTCCCAACTTTCATCAAAGTGTTTTGGAAATGACAGATTATGTGTAGTAGTTTATTTCTGTGACTATTTAAATTTAGTGATTATTTAAGTTTTAATCTCTGGGATAATATATCTAATCCTTTGAGTCCAGTAATTTATCAGTTTGGACAATGTACAGGAAATAGTCCTAGCCTTATAAAAACAAATTTCTTCACTGATTCAGGAGATATTCTCATGTGAAGGACTCGGTGTCCCCTAATACAGGGAAAACATCTTGCATTGCTGCAAAAGGAGGTGTGGAGCAGGGAAGCCCAAAGTGTACGAATGCCATCTGCTGGCTTGATTAAAAAATATGAGCCTCCAGCAGCCACTGCTGCTATCTTTGAACGCGGATGTGGAGGGCCAGGTCTCATTTCATGTGTTGGCATGAGCCAGTCAGATTAGTCCATATCTAAACTCATGTCAATAGAAGAAGAATCGAGCTGAGATTACATAAACCAAACCTGCCTTCACGTGCGTGTCTGTGCTCAAGCGTTAGGCTTGTTTAATGCTGTATGTCATCAGGGCTTAGTTAGATTAGGAATAAAAGGCACCTCTGCTTGCAGTTTTGCTGAATATCATGTTTAGATGTACTAATCCTCATGTAAATTTATACCCACTAGTCTATTGCTTTACTCTTTTACATGTGATGCTGCATGGAACGGGTTCCACACAGCAAAGCCAGCTTTAGCCCAGGTGATCGCATCACTCTGTGTTCATAACCAGCTTTCCTTTTCAGGGCAATAACCTGGCTTGCTCCAGGAGGGAATCTGGAGAGAACAAGCTGCACAGGAGGGCCTGGGGGTGAAACACAGAGCAACCCTACTGGGCACAGAGGAACCCACACCTCTACACAAGCTTGTGGCCTCTGTAAACTTCTCCTTAGGTTTCAAAGGGCAAACAACAGCAAAAAATGTGTATTTTTAAATTAAACCATAGACTAGGGTCCAACAGTTTGCAGAGGTTAAACCATTATGAATTTTAGTAACATTTCATGAATACTTTAGGGTCTGTCTTCTCAGCACACTCCTACAGAAACTGGTATGACGCTGAAAGGCAATCTCTTCCTGCGTACGGTCAAGCTCATACCTTCTATCCAGTGCTGGCAGAGACCCATAACACATCTACCCTAGTGATGGGCTAAAGAATCGGGAAATAAAACCTAAGTTTTTATTTTTCCTCACCTTGGCCTGTCCTTCTCTCCTGGGCTGAACTCAAAGTCCGGGTGGGGAGGAGGATGGTTCCTTGCTAGGCTCCCCCCTGGGTTTTGGGAGAGCCAATGGAGTGTGGGCCCTGCTTTTTCCGAGCTGCTCAAGTCTGGCAGAAAAGCTGGCAAGATATAGACCCAACCTGTCCTCTCGTTTCTTTTTTGTGAGGCTAAACCAGAGAAGATGCTGCTGCTTAGGGACTTTCCAGCTCACACATCAAATTCTTTGAGGAAACACCAGACCACAGTTGGAGACGGTGCCCTTTATTACAGCAGTGCAAGGCACAACCTTTCCAAATCTGACACAGACCTCCAAATTTAAAAGACTTAAAACATACCAAGTGTCGAGTGAGTTTAACTTGCCCTTACTTGCCCTCTGGCTCCTGAGCTGTTAAGATTTACAGGCAACTCATTCTCTCTTCACAGCGTTGCTCCAGACACCGTAACATGTCAGCACAGTCGGAACAGCACCGACCAGGGTGTGTGATTTTATCTGCATAGAGATGGGACTGATTTGGGTGATTTTGATTAGAAATATTAGGATGTTTTTAGAGAGTATGTTTGCAGTTTATGATCAAAACTTGTTTATGATCATATTGTCACTTCATAATCAGCGAGTAGGCAGAACATTCCCTTTCTACATGTTTGGTTAATTGAGTCTATATATTCACCAATGGCACCATCTCCCTCATACTCCCCATAACGCACAGTGAATATGACTGTACTTTGTCAAGGGTGATCTATTCTTGTGATGCTTTACTTGTTCCATGGTTTTACTCAGAATAATTTCTTCTTTTTTTTATTTTTTATTCCAGGTGCTTCACGTTGTTCAGAAATGACCCACAGCCAAGCAAGCTGACAAGGCTGTCATTATTTCGTGCCTGAACTCTTAAGACGGGGTCAGCGCCAACAGCGTAGCTAATGCTGGGAAGTGGTTAATGATAGGTCAATGGTGGAATATGACTAATGCAGGGAAAAGGACAGCAGAACTCCAAAGTCACCGAGTGCACTGCACGGCAGATAAAAACTCAGTAAGTCCTTGTAACCCCAAGCCTACAGCCACCTTCTTGCGCTCCCACTCCCCTTCCCGGCAGCACAGCAAGAATTTCCAAACCAGTCACGGCAGCACCTTGCAAAGCCACAGCTCTCACCACAAGAGTTCAGGCTGACCACACACCACCTCCGACACCCAGCCTCTGTCTGCTCCACGGGACGGCAAAGACCTGTACCGGGATGTCCCCTAGCAAGGACAGCGATCCCATCACTTCTTTCCAAAAAAAGGAGTTCTGTGTCTTCTACAGACTGCTAACTGCATGCCAGGAGTGAGAAGGTGCTATAAAATGCAAGTAATTAATTATACCATCATCATCCTCATCATCACTGTTATTATTTTATTCTTTTCTTGAAGAGAAAAAGGAATTAAAGGAAGTATAGGGTTTGATTAGAAAAATGGGGAGAAGGACAGAAACTATACTCCACATAGAGAAGAAGGGCACAAAACTGTTGTGCAGAATCTAGATCTAGTTGTGTACAGGATTGTATTTGACAGTGTTCAGCGTTGGGTCCAGGGTTTGTGAGAACATGTGGCTTGCTTTACTTTTGAACATTCCTTTTATCCCCTCAATATGCCAACTGTAGGCACGGAGCGATCAGGCAGAGATCAGACACAGCATTAGAAAGTCATAGGGTCGTAAAGTACTCATTTTTATTAGTGTCAGTATTACCTTCCCTCCTATTTGAAGCAGGTGATTTGTAGATCAGAATTGAAATGAAGGTACTTTTTCTGATTATTCCCATACCTGGTTTACAACTCTGTTTGATATTTGTCTTTTCATTTGTAGGAGTAAACGGAGTAACAGTAAAAACTGTCTCTGGAGTGTCACTACTGCGATACGCACACCTTGAGGACCACTGGCAATCTGTTGACTCTCCCGACTAACAGCTAGCAACAATCAGACCCTTTACCAGACCTTAAGACAGATCGTGGAATGTTTTATTGCTACGCTCTCCACCTCTGGAAGGTACCAAGAGAACATGAAAGCACTTCCTTATCTATAACCCGGTAATGAAATAGCTGAAACAAAATATGCAGATACCTGTCTGAATTTCCAAATGCTTGCTTGCCTGTCTCACCAGTCCACTGGGAAGAACAAGGAAGCAGAGCAGGGAGTAGAATGTCTAATTAAACTGATGGCAAGTAAGTACTCAGCTCTGCAGAGACCCCTTGGGACACACAAAAGCAAGGAAAGAGGTGCTCAGTGCCCTTACAGGCCTGGGTTTTATCTTCACTTTGTCTGTAACATCAAAAACATGGGAGGACTTCTTGCTGTGTAGATCTGTAAATCTGATAATGTTAATGTTTTATTTTGTAACAAAAATGGAGGCACAGTAGAGATAGCCTTGAAGAGTGACTTCACGCTTGGCAAAGCTTCTTATTTAAAATGTCAGTCTCTTGGGAGAGGTTCCCGTGCCACCAGCTTTCTTCAGAGGTTAGACGCTATGGAAGTGGGTGCACACACACACAACTCATTACTCAGTCAACCCTCCTCCTTCCTAAAACAGAGCAAAAAGCTTACGAAAACGCAGAGAGTAGAGCACACAGCTGGGAAATAGCAAGAAGGACATCTTATTTAAAACTGGGTAAAAACCCAAACCGTCACAAAGGAGCTGCTGCACTTCTATGCAGCACACCACACCTAGGAGACTAAACAGCAATGTTATCATCCATACCTATTTATTCAAGGCAGGGATCTGACCTTTCCAGGCTCATTTGTTTCAGCAAACTTTGCTCATGCTACTCATGACTGCTCACATTCATGAGACGAGCAAGATTGGAACATCAAATAACTGCTGATAATATAAAGTGGGATAGGAGGAACAATACTGTTTCTTATGTGATAATCTTTTTTTTCTTTATAAGACTCTGAGAAGTCACTGCAATTATTTTGATCATTTTCCTGTCAAAGGTACATTTTTCAATTGGCCACCGCACTTCCACAGATAGGAAGCTTTTCTGTGATCTTTGCAACAAATCGTAATGAATACATTAAACCAGGTACTATAGTTCTACCGAAAAATATTATTGCAATTAACTTGTTCCAGGCTTGTCAATGTCCACCCAATCGCTCCCTCAGCTGTACAGACGAAATGCCACCCTGCAGGCTGGACAGCAGATCCAGACTGCTTCAGGGGCTGGGTGGCTTCAGTCTTGCCACTTGACCCCAAAATGACACCGTGTCCTGACCTATAACATGAGGACAACAAAATCTGCTCACCTTTGTAAACACTAGTGCAACATATGGTTGAACAGCAGTATGTAAACCTAAAACCTTACACTGAGGCAGAGCGCCAAGTAATCACAAAGCACACGCTACTGGAAACAAGCTCATTAATAGTTCTGCTGCTGGAACCAGTTTTTTAATGGCTCAGTAATGAGCTGACAGTACAATCTGCACAACCACGGTTCTTGATAATTTTTTAAAGTATATAATTACATTGTGATAATGGCTTAAACTTGTGTGTGCACATGTAACAAAAAAGGTATCTCCGAACAGTTAACAGCCTCAGACTTAAAATCTATTCTTGCTTATTCCCAGTACGTATTGGCGTAACTCTGCAGCCAGCTGTGTTGTAAAACGGAATGAGGATACTCTGGCTCTTCTGCCGGTACCGGGCACTGTGGTGGTACTTCAGCAGTATGTTACAGCTGTTATTTTCCAAACCATCAGCCAAAAATGTTGCACCACCAAAGCGCGTCTCTGACTTTCTTCCCTTGTGTGCTGCAGTCACCCCGTACTCCCAGCAGACAGAGGGTTTCATTTGCTATGAGACGAGACGCCTCTGCAGGTGAGGCGTCACTCTTCATGAAGCGTGTCCCTTCACAGGCAGTGAAGACATTACACACGTCTGAGCGGAGCACGCTGCTCTGTCATCCCAGTCTGGTTTTGTCAGTAAGATAACGGCAGCCGCTGGCCTCGCTACCAACAAACCTTGGATATTAACCTCCCTCCTTCCTCCCAGCACACGATTCACCTAGGTTATCTACTCAGGGAACCCATTTTTAAGCCCCAGGGTAGAACTATATTTCTGATTTGCAAAAGCACAGTTCTTGCCTGATCTTCCTCTGCTACACCACAGACATGGAACAGGGATGTATTTGCATCTGCAGCAAACAAGTTAGGAGACAGCATCCCGTAAGATCCAGCTCTGGGCTTCGCCTTTGGCTGCTCAGCTTCATCATGTCTGGAAATGAACCCAATAAAACAGCACAGGCAGAACCTCACGTGCTTTCTCACAGCGCGCCTCGCTCAGGTCTGCCGCTGAGCGGTCAGTCCAGCTGGAGTTTGCTGCCCAGTCACGTGCCTACGGACTCCACCAGACTTAAGAGGCTGATGCTCTCCCCGCAGCTTTGACTTCTCACAATGGCTACCTACAACAGGAAAAAGGAAACGGCACGGTCCAGGAGTTCAGGAGACACACATCGCATTTTAAATTAAGCTCTGCACTGAAAGAGAAGGACTCCTTTCGGGGCTGTTTCCTAGGACTACACGGAGTGCAATATGGTGAAGCTCCAACCCTGGATGCAGTTCCCCACAGCTACTGCAGCAGTGGAAGCAACCACAATCATCACAGTGGAATACAAAATGTATATATTTTGACCTTCAATTATTTTCTGCAGCTGTAATCATAGTGCATTCACAGACAAAATCGAAAAACCTATAATCTAAAAGAAGGAACCACCCCTCCACGGGGGAAGACCGAATGTTGTATATTTTCCATTTTAAAATTCTTACAAAGCTGCTTATATGCTGTTTCCAGTGAAAGGAGATTATTTATTTCTCATAAAGGCCAAATAATACTGAAGAAGTCTTTACTGACTATACCAACTGTGGACCGTCTTTGAGCCTATTTATGAAGGAAACGTTCAAAGCATGAAAAATGAAGTAAGAGCAAAAAGAGTCACAATGACAACATCTCTGCAACCAAAACGTTTTCCTCAGCTTCAACGCTGGTTTAGCAAAGCAACAGGGATGCTGCTCATTTGTTTTCTGTTGTTTGCCGAGTCGTCAGCCTGAAGTTGTTTCAGTTCTCACACCTGCCAGCGAGACTCCACCACCAATGGCTGTGGTTTTACAAGGAAGTTGGCTCTTTCCGTTTGCTCGGCAAAACACTTCACCAACCCAAGTCCTTCTGTGCCATCCTAAGTCTTTCAGAGTTCGAAAAAAGAAGAGATTTTGATCTCCGCAATGCCTTTAATTTTCAGTTACTGTGAGGCAAGACATTCTTCGATGCCTTATGCTGTAAGGTTTACGGGTGATTGATTAACTCTGTTACGGAGAAAATATTCAAGCAGCAACTCTTTCTCCTGCCACCAGAAACAAGACGCTGCAGGCCTGACATCTGAAGCCGAGTGCTGCACGTGAAGAAAGCACTGCGTACGCCGGGGCCCGAGGGCGAGGGATGAAGAGCAGCTGGAGGAAACTCCCCTTATCTCAAAGACCAAAAGGAAGGTAACGCTGGCACGCGCCACTTGTTAGTACCAGCGAAGTAAACACCGTACGTGCTGGGAGAGTCATGGACCTGTCCTCCCAGGTGGAAATCAAGATCCCAGAGTAGCAGTCCTGCGCATATGCGCAGTTATCTCCAAGGAAGAGGAGTCACGTATGCACTGCGTGTGCCTTCCACCTCCCGAGAGATCCCGAGGTGCGCTCCCGACCGGACGCCGCCCTCGGTTTCTCGCTTGGATTCTCCCACGCTCAGTGCCAAACGAAAGAACACGGCTGGTGTTTGTTCAGCGGTTCAGGAAGGCCGAGTCCCCGGACCAGCAAAGCCCTCCGAGGCCCGCGCAGTGCTGCTCTGACGGGTCACCCTGACGCTCCTGCAGCCATCCGGGGATGTCGGAGCAGGTCTGCACGCCGAGGAGGACGGATCCTGCTTCAGCAGGGGGGCTGGACCAGATGACCCACAGAGGTCCCTTCCAACCCCTACCATTCTGTGATTCTGTGATCTCTCTCACCCTCATCTCCCACCCGCGCGGCGGCTGACAGCGAGCCTGGAAAAGGCCTCTGCAGGCACATCTCCGTGGAAACTGGGCGCTGCTTCGCGTTCTCCATGGAAGAGCCGAGCTCCCAAAAGGACCATTTTTGAGGAGTTCGGGAAGGACTACCCTCCAGACGTGCCTCTTCGTAGAGAGGAGGCTGGGGCGGCGGGGCGGCATTCACGCACGAAGCCGGGCGGGGGACGCAAGGGCGATGTGAGTTGTTTTAATCCTGTGAAGCATTTCACGGAGCGGGGCCCCGCCTGTGCACTCCCACCTGAAGGACCCGGCACCTCCCTCTCCGCGCAGAGGCCGGGGCGGGGAGGGGGCGGGAGCGG
>Ga0065711_1038266_pt1 | contig 18966 bp, 11 predicted proteins | sample Hoacrofraction12_FD_59098 | JGI IMG/M metagenome (GOLD analysis project Ga0065711, IMG submission 59098) | Hoatzin crop microbial communities from Cojedes, Venezuela - Epithelial fraction 12 v2 (version 2) | ecosystem: Host-associated > Birds > Digestive system > Esophagus > Crop | place... | reverse complement strand
ATAATGAGGGTGGTGAAACACTGGAACGGGTTGCCCAGAGAGGTGGTGGAGGCCCCATCCCTGGAAACATTCAAGACGAGGTTGGACAGGGCTCTGAGCAACCTGATCTAGTTAGCGGTGTCCCTGCTCGCTGCGGGGGGGTTGGACTAGATGACGTCTAGGGGTCCCTTCCAACCCAAAACTTTCTATGATTCTGTGATTCTATAAGGTGGAGTTAGATAGGCAGGTACAAGATGGAAAGAACAAAGTTTCCTTGCGTTTGAATACGGCTAAGCCTCGCCAATGCAAATCAGAGACATGCTCACCCTATATTTAGTTTGCAGCGGCCTAACCAAATGATATAGTCTCAAATTACTACTGGAATTAGAATAAATTCTCTGACAGCTTCTGAACCTTGCTTGAACATGCAAAACTGCTGTAATACCAATTTCTTTAAACCTCTGAAATGAGATTTGAATGCTTACAGGCAATAAACTTTTAAGTCAATTGATTCCATTTCTGTTGAATTGCTCTCAAAAGTGGAGCTGTGCTTTAAGAACTATTAAAAAAATTTCATTCCATTTAACCTGTAAATACGCCACAGGACTTGAGAAAATGAGCTTGATAATGGCATTTTTTTTTAAGGCTTCAGCCTGGAAGGCAGCATCTTAAAAGAACTCGGCATTGAGGAGAGTCTCTAACGTATCCGGTTACACTGGCCCGACATATTTGGTGTGAAGTAATGAGGCATGACAGATCATGAGTGCAGCGCATCATGTTCAGAACCAATAACCCCTTTCAGAAAATTACATTTCTGCTCTAAGCAGTCATTTTGAGTTATGTGTAGCTAATTTTAAACTGCCTGCGTTTATGGAAATGGAGGGCTTGCGTTTCCTGGAAAATATCACCGTGATGCTCAGAGATGGCTATAAAGTGAGACTGTCTGGGAAAAAGCTCAAGTCTGAGCAAACTTAATTAGACTGGAACCTGTTCCTGCCTACAAATATCTTGATTATACAATGAGAACAAACATGACACTTGACAGAATCGGCTTTTGTGATACCGACTGCTGCGAGGACGTGAAAGAGAAGCTGTTGATTCACATGCTCTCTTTCGCCGAAGTTGCAGTCATTGGCAACAGCGTCTTCCCATATTGTTTCTCTTCTTACTGTCCATTTCCACTAGAAGTGAAAAGATACTGATTGAATCCAGTCAACTTCTGTGTGCAGTAAAACGTGCTTTTTTTTCACTGCCATTGCTGTCCTGTGGTGTTCAGGTCACCACCACTGGATTTTGATCAATGAGCCATGCCTGTATCTGGCCAGTCACCCGGAGCTCACCGGGGAGCACGTGGAGAAACCCAGACTGTTTGAGGGAGCGGTAAATCTGGTTCAGTTCAGGTGTCTGCCCTGGACCATTCGCTCAAAACATCTGTTTCCATGGACTCCTGAAGGAAAGGAAGGGTTGCTGATTCGGCTCTAGGGGCCTGAAGTTTGGTGAGATAGATCCCACCCTTTGGTGGAACCCTATAGTGGTTAATGACATCTTAACAACCACTCTTCTCAGATGAACGGTGTGGATAAAACCTTGTTAGTTAGTTCAGCTCAGGGCAGATGAGGCAAACTGTCTCGGGCTTTGTTTTCTAGGAAGCAAAACAGAAGAGAAAGGCAGGGGGATGTGTAGCTGAGTGAATGTCATTAAACTCCGTCACCCAAAGAAGTGCAGGCTGCTGGGTGACAGAGGCCTGTATTTGCATTTAATCGAAACTTGGGGTAAAATTAATGCAAGATGTAAATGAAAGGATAAAGAAACCCTCTGTAAATGCGTGTTTCTTTTTTTAAAGTCATATTAAATAAGCATTAGGTTTGCAGAGTAGAAGTACTTACAGGTTCAAAAGTGCCAAATGCTATGCATGACAGTTAACTGCGCTGATAGGCAGTGATCCAAGAGCACGGAAATATCATCGTGGTCTGGATACGGTGTGTGACCGAGCCACATTGGGTCATAACACATTCCTCTGCAAACACATTGAGCTTAGTGGATGCTTGGGCAGAATAAACAGAAGAAAGACAATACCCCTAGCTGAGAGCAAAGATTTGAAAGACTGTGGACAAATAGATCGGTTTCAAGGACCTGAAGCTTCTCTCTCAGTGGGAGGGAAAAGAAAAAAAGAGAGGCTTGTTTTTCCAGGCACAGAGCTCGAAGATCAAAAAGACATGCTCATCTCCAAAGGAGACTGTTCCCCAGAGCTGCTGGAGGAGAGCTTAGCTGAGGGACTTGCGGGGCTGGATGGTGCTGCCACATCCCAGTGGCCTTGGAGTTGTCTGGGGGATGTTGGCTTGCCGTGATCCTCGTGCAGAAGCTACCTGGTAAGAAAACTGCATTTGAGGAATCTTTGTATTTTATTCTAAACCATCGACTTTTGCTCTGCAGAGGCAGTACTTTATTTCAGAGAGCTTCGGACGTTGCTTTTCTCAGTCGTTGCTTTTTGGAAGAAGATTTTTGGAAGGGTTTGTCAGAGGTGTGATGCTGTGCATTAAGCCTGTGACACAACCTTGTTCCTTCTGCCCCTTCGTGTGCATTTCTTGCACCCCCTGTTTGCATGACAACATGTAGAGCTCTCCACAAGCTCTGCTGGCTCCCAGGAGAGATTTCAACTCACACCTTTCTGTCAGGGCAACAAGCAGAGCAACGGGCCAGAGGGCTGTGTATTGCAAGCACTTATACCCTATTCAAATAGGGTGTGAGAAATTTGCTGTCAGCCAGGAACTTGCACATGACTTCAGTTGCTTGCTGTGCTCTGGACTGGCCTGGCTCGTGATCTCCCATCCTAAGAAGTGACAGCAGTGTCCGACAACCCTCTCTCCTTCAGAGAGCAGGACTTTCTCCTTCAGGCAACGGCTTGTCACCAGGCCTCTCGCTTTGCATTCTCACCGCCTTCCCCATTCGGCACCATTCCCTGCTTGAGCACAGCTCAGCTGCTCCCGCCTTTTATGCCGTTTGCTTGGCTCTGGTTGTGTGTTTGTTTTCTCTCCCACACGGTCTCTGTTTCATTCACTGCCCAGAATAATAAGGGGCTTGTTGAAAGGGTGCTGCTAAGTAGTTTATCTTCTTAATTCATTCTCTCTTTATTTATTTAACATTCATTTTCAGTGTGCATTGAATACGAAATTATTAATTTCTTCATGGTTTTATAGAATAATACAATCCTAGAATGGTTTGGGTTGGAAGGGACCTTATGATCTCGTTCCAGCCCCCCCTGCCATGGGCAGGGACACCTTCCACTAGACCAGGTTCATCAAAGCCCCGTCCAAACTGGCCTTGAACCCTTCCAGGGCGGGGGCAGCCACAGTTTATCTGGGCAACCTGTTCCAGTGCCTTTCCACCCTGACAGTAAAGAATTTCTTCCTTATATTTAGTCTACATCTACCTTCTTTCAGTTTAAAGCCGTTACCCCTTGTCCTATTGCTGCACGCCCTTGTAAAAAGTCCCTCTCCAGCTTTCTTATAGGCCTCCTTCAGGTATTGGAAGGCTGTGATAAGGTCTCCCCACAGCCTTCTCTTCTGCAGGCTGAACAGCCCCAACTGTTTCAGCCTTTCCTCGTAGGGGAGGTGTTCCATCCCTCTGATCATTTTTGTGGCCCTCCTCTGGATCCGGTGCAGTAGGTCCATGTAAGGGACAGGTCATGTTTACTGTAATAGTATTTATTATTTTGGAGGCTCCTATGTAAACCCTCTTACTGCCATAAAAATCTCGTAAATAAATCATTAAAATCAGTTATGATGGTGTTATAATTGCCATTTCAAGATAAAATCTGAGGGCAGAGAACATAAACAAATTTCCATTGATTCTGGTGCCCGTTTTGAAAAACCCTCAGCCAGAGTTCCCAGAGTGCCTTGTTGGTATAGCCAGCATACATTTCTGATTGTGCACCCATGACTGTGACAGACATCAGTCCTTCTGCAAACCAGACCCCAGTTGCCTCAGACTGAGCCTGGAGAAAACAGGGAACACCCAGTGATTGACCACCTGGAAAAATGTTGGTGTGACTTGCCTGCCCTTTCATGGGCTTTCTTGTAGAGGCACAGCCCATTTCTCCAGGATATCGTTCAGCTGCTTTAACCATGAGATCCTTCTTTCTCTTCGGCAGTTCCCCATCTGCTTTGTTCCGCACCTTCCAGTTTCTGCAATGCAAGTGAGCCTGGGCAGCCCACATACCACAGCCTGCTTGACTACACAAATCCGATTCATTGCTGGGGCACTGCCTGCAACAGAGTTCAGCTGGAAAATAAGTAGTGTTGGATCTTGCCGTGGCAGCCTGTGCTACAGCGCAAATGCGAAAGGACAGAAGGTTGTTTAAGGTTGCCTGGCAACTGTAATTCTGACATTTTCTGTATTTTGATAATTTTACATTGTAGTGCTCTTGTTCCTTAATACAGTTTTTAAGAATAGGGTTGGAAAGGGTTTCTTAAGATTATGCATGCAGAAGATCCTGCTTTGGACCTCCTCCTGTGCGCACACAAGAACATTTACCTGTGGGCAAATAAATTTACTTAATGGTTGCTTGCAAATAAAGGCAGAACATTCGTGATATTCATAAGCCACTGGAGAAAATACTAGTGGGAGTCTTCCAGCCAAAGAAAATCTGAGATGGAGGTATATTGGAGCAGAATATTAGTACCTCCTCATCCGAAGTCAGATGCTGCCTTTTATCTGAAGTGGTTTGCCCAGAGACTTGTGCTCCATGCAAATGTGTGTATTATCCAGCCTCATTCTTTTTTTAACACCTTCCCTTTTCCAGATTTTGAAGTGTGAAGCAATAGCTTTTTATACATAGTGAAATGTAATCATATGGTTATATTGTATGCACTCTAGTCAATAAGGTGACGATCAGGTTTAGCTAGGGGAGTAGGCAATCATGCAGAGAAGTCTAAATTATACTGGTGTGGTATGTTAGGTGTAATGCACCTTGCTTTTGGAAACCAGAGCCTGCCCAGCTACAACTGAAATACACCCTGGGCAGGTGCTGCGTTTTTTTTCATGGCTAAAATGTGTATTTTGCAAGGCTGGAAAGCTAGGCAGGAAGCACGTTATAAAACAACTAGCGTTGGGCTGTGTTTGTCCAAGGAAGTGTGTGTCATGTTTGATAGGGGAGAAAGGTTGTTTTTTTTGGAACATCTGTAGAAGATTGTTCAATGTGTGGCATGTCAACATGCAGGATTTGCTTTTAAAATACTATGCTGCTTTTCTAAATTATAGGCCATTGCTTGAAGATTGCCTAGGCATCAGTTGTAATGGGTTTGCTCGTAGTCAGGGGATTATTTCCAGGGTTAGCTGATAAATAGGGGACTGCTTGAGAAGGGTTAGCTGGGGGTAGGAGGCTCTAGCAGAGTTGCCCAAGGCAGAGTCCCAGGGAGGGCTTGACTCCAGCAGGTCCTGAGATGCAGATCACCTCTCGGCAATGGCAGCATGTTCCTCACTGAGTTTGGGTCATCCTGTTTCTCCCCTGCCTTTCTCTGCTGGTTCTGCTTTCGTTTCTTCTCTTTCTCCCCTTTCCCCTTCTGCCCCCGTGCCCTCAGGGTGCTGCTCTGCCTCTCTCCTCCCTCTTTTCATCTCTTTGGCTTCTTCCTCGCTCTCAAACTTGGTTCTTAGTTTCGTTTCAGCAGAGCTACCTAGGATTTTTTCTTTATTGGAGTTGTGCAGCACAGCAGAGGGCCATGAACCGTCCCAGGTCAAAGCTGCCCTTGACCACGTGAAAGTACGGTTGCTCACCTGGGGAAGGTTCAGGTTTGCAAGGTGTCTCCATTTGCTGTCTCTCTACGTTACTGTACTGAGACCAGTTCTGTGTTATGGAAACAGCTGTTTTTCTAGCTCTGTGGCAAAGCTCATTTTTCTAGGAAGCTGTAAATAGATAAGTTGTGTACTTGGGGTTGTGTGTGTTTTTGTGTTTTTTTGTTTTTTTTTTTAAAGCAGCATATGAAATCTTCACTTGAAACTGTGTGTGAAACTCCTTGTCTGTAGTTCTTCTGTGGATTTAGTGAACTACAATATCAAAAGTAGAGCTTTAAAAACAAGGATGGAGCATATAGGAGTTACTTGGCACCTGCGTATTCTAACATATTCTAAATAATGCGCTTTATGTGGTGTGTTTATGTAGCTGAGCTGTGTAATTTTGTTCACGGTGATGATTATGCTGAGAATCAGCTTTGCTAGTTGAGATACACACGAACGCAACCCAGGCTTATTACCCTAGAGCCTTGAGTAGCAATAGTGCTGGGATTGGGCAGAGGGCAGCTTAAAAGTAAGTGTATTTGTATTTTAAGTGAGCTGTAGTTGCCGTGACGGTATGCAAACCACTGTCAATTAAAATTGTATGTCAGACTGTACAAATGGTGCTGCATGCTAATGCTCCGACACATGGCTCTAAGGCGCGTGAGGACACTGGTTCTTTCTGATGTTTTTTCCCCTTTGGGGTAGTGGATCATATGGCAATCTCAGCTTCAAACAGGATGCCATCAAGGGGTTTAGTAGATTTACTGAGAGAGTCGATTGTGTGTATGTTGGATGAAGTCTTCAGATGTCTCATTAAATATCAGCAAACCGAAGGGCCATCATCTCTTCCCCCCGCCGCCCCCTTACTTCATCTGTCATGTGTTTGTAGCCTGCACAAAAGTCTTTCTCTTTAAACCTTTACTTTTGAGTTGGACTTAGCTTGAAAATAAATTCTGAGAACTGAAGATTGGCATATATGAACAAACGGGTCCATTTATTTAGAGAAGACTAGCTCTGTATGTTGCATATGGAAATAGATATTTTTTTTTTCTTTTTCCTTTTCCTGGTGGTAAACACACTTCACACTACAAGCATTGTTAATGCAAAGCCCAGCATCCTGTTGACACTTGATATTTTTGACGGAGGCAAGGATTGGGTCACCAAAGAGGATGGAACATGGCTTTTTATGCTGAAAACAAACACGTTCAAATCTCTTAACTTGAAATTATGAAGATGTGTTTTGTCCATAGTTTCTCTCTGCTCTGTACAACCACATCTTTATCTCTCAGGCTTGTGTTTAGACTTTAGGCTTGTGTGGTACTAATTAGAGACAAACCAGGTGGAAAGCAATGAGTCAGATGTTGAAGAAGAGATGTGCCTTTTTTGGATCAAAGTGCTTTACATATACAACCTATATTTCTGGATAAGCTGGAGGACTATTCCATGTCCTTCCATGGTATTTTTGGGTGTTAAAGTGGTAGCATAAGAACCTAACCTACAGGAAAACCATGTATTACAATTATGGGCCTGCTGCATCACCAGAGAAGTTGCCTTCATGCACAGTAAGTTCTGCACTGTACTCAGGGGCAAGAAAAGTCATGATTTACAAAGCTAATGGCGTATCTCCATGCCCCTGATAAATTTAGTTTCATATGCAGCCTTACATTTATGTAAGCATCTGGTTATAACAAGCTATTCTGGCGTTTCCTGGTCTTCATTTTGTCTCCTTTTCCTTCTTACCTCTGAAATTTTCACTCTGATTTGAGTCATTGCAATGTGTTGGGTACTCTTGTAACTCACCCCCTCACAAACACACATGCCCATGGACTTTTATCTTTTTTGGAAACTTGTGTTCAAACTCACAAGGCTGCAACCCTGCTGACTTGCTGTAGGTAGGTGGGCCAGGAGCAGAGTATCCTTTACTGACACCAAAGGAAATTTCCAGGGTGGAGGAGGCCCCGGAGATACCCAGAGAGCATTTCTTCTGAGGTTCCTGTAAGGCTAGAAATCTGGTTATCTCACTAGAAATAAATGCAGAGTTCTGCTTTACTCATGTTAGTACCAATGCTGTCTGTGTTACCCTTGATTTATTTTTTATTTCTGTCATATTAAAAATGTCACACATGGGTAACAATTCTTAGGTGTGCCAGCACAGGAGTGGGATACAGACAGTTGTTTTTATGTTAGGGATAGAGATGGGGGCATGCAGAGCTTGTCATTTGCTGATTCATTATAAAAATCACTGTTTGCATTAAATATCTGCCATAGCAGCTCTTCCCTGTCCACAGCTATTTTTGTTTGTCTCTCTCCTCACAGGAGTGCAGGGAAACAGAAATTCTTTACTTCTTTCTGGATGTAGAAGAGAAATTGGTTAGTGCCATATGTCATGCTTATGAATGATTAGTCCCAGTCCTAACCTTATAAAGATGCTATTGTGTACTATATTTGTGTATCTTCAAATATTTTACTTGTCCTTGAGCATTTAATTTCTAATAATTCTGAGATTAAGGGAGTGTTTTAAGGGGAGGGAGTACATACTGGTTTTCAAGTACTGACTTGCTTATTAGCATAAGCTGCATCACCCTGGAGTCGTTTCATCCCCAGGGACTCTGAACACAATCGCCATCACTAGGTTTTCTGAGTGTAAAAGGAAACAACTATCTTTCCCACCCCAAACTGCAAGGTCTCTTGTGTGGCAGTAAGTAATACAAAGAATATCTTGTCTTTGTGCACTTGCCTCCACTTTCTTTTTCTACCCAAGGAAATCAGAATCTGAAAGTGAGCCTCAGAACTTGTTTCGTTTGAAACACCTCCAGATTTCTGGCTTGCTGTCACTGTCATTGCGGCAGCGTTGCAGTCAGGTACCATGGTGATCTTAAAACACTGTCACACTGCCTGCATGTACTTGTCAAATAATTTTTATAAGGTTTTTCTTACTGCTTTGATTCCAAGATGATTAAACAACGGGCATATCTAATTCCCACTGCAATGTCAATGCTATTTACCTTAGAAGAAAATAACTTCTAAAGATTTGCTTAGTGCTTGTAAGTGCCTTACTGCTTTGTACTGCTTCAGCTTCAGAACAGCTTCTGACATGGGAATCTGCCTGTGTGAAAGTGCTGCTCACTGAAATACAAATGGATCCCTACTTCTAGGAATGTGTTTCAAATGAACACTGGTGAGGAACTCTTTTGTGCTTCTGTTTTGAAAGTAGAAATACAAAATGACGCCATATTGTCCGAAATTCCCTGGCCTTTAATTTGTTCAGGAAGCAATTCTTAACGGTCTTGTTCTGAAACGTGAAACAGAATTTTCTAAAACATGGGAAGATGCCTTGCTTACAGAGCTCAAGGCCATGGCTGCAGGCGTGAGAGCAGTAACAACTCATAACTGTGTTTAGACATTGCTGGTGGCAGCAGGGGGGGTACAGTTTTCCTTCCCTGTGTGTCAAAGCCTCCTGTGATTCCAGAATCTTGTTGAAATTACAGATACAACAGTATCCTGTTGCTTACAGGGCAGGACAGTGGTTAGTATCATTATTTGGCTAACGTTATCCTGGAAAAATTTGCCACATGGGTTAAGATTGAAGTTATGCATCATATTAGAGAGGGTCTAACAAACTGCCTTGGCTAAAAGAGAGGTTTTAGTCCCCTGTCACGTCCTCTCCTCCTTTCCTCTCCCAGAAAGCAATTTGCTTGCTTTACTGGGTTGAATTTTGGCCAAGTTAGTGGACAGAATTGGCTCAGAGAAGACTCCAGTGATTGCTAGCACTGGCGTAGGGGGAGTTTCTGGAAAGGAGAGAGGACCTCTGTTTGGCTGCTGTGTGTAACTCGAAGAGGCTCCGCTAGAAGCTAGCTCTAAGTCATGGTGCTCACAATCTGGCTGTGACGGTCATGATTCTGAAGGGTTCATCCTCTCTCTGAACCAGTGATGCTGCAATTACTAGTTCTTCCTGACCTGAGCATACTTTGCTTTCAACAATCAAAAATAAGCCTGAGATTTATTTTGAGGGGCTGTTAAGTTTGGTAGAGTCAACAAACAAGTTAATGAGAACTTAAACTATAAGCATACCATAATTCTTTGTTTTTTCTCCTATCCCATGGGTCTCATAAGGACCAAGTGGCCAGAAGCACTGAAAGCCAACTTACTGTATACCAGGAAGCTGTGTGTGTGTGTGTGGAAATCTGTTGAGTGGGATAGCTTTCTCCTGGGAGGACTCTAAGAATATAAACATTGAAACACAGAAAATCCGGTTCTATCTAAATAACTTGTCATGCTGGCTTGACAAAGGCTAATTTTCAGTATCTACAGTAAAAGGGTCCTTTTACTAATTTTGGGGAAAGTTATTAATTTCTAATCTCAGGATCTGAGATTCAAGAGAGTTTATTTTTTCTCCTCCTTCAAAAAGAAAGCCCCAAGCTTGTTGCCATGGGCTTGAGGAAGATACTTCTATTGAATTTCACAGAAAGGACCGTGTTTCACTCTGGCTTTTTGAGGAGCTTAGAAGAGTGAAGCTAAGTCATATTAGCAATAATTAGATTTAGAAATTAAGAGTGGTACACATATATATATATATATGTAAAAGATCAGCTGCCAGGAATATGTGGAGCTGACTGAACATAGAAACGTAAAAGATTCCGTGGATCGTCAGCTAAAACACTTTTCCAGCAGAGAAAATCTACTAAGAATTAGTGAAAGTAGATGTTTGATTCTTCTGTTTCTCTGTCTCTTGTGCATACCAGAGTCGCTTGTCGCGGGGCTGCTTCCATGGATTAGACAACTCCCATGGGAGAAAGACACGTGGAGTGTGGCACCTTGTTTTGTTGGGTTGGGTGAAGATACAGGGTACTGAATACAACATGAAAAACAGAGCATTTCAAATGTCAAATGATGAGATAGATGCTGGGTTCATAGCAAAACAGCCTTCCATAAAGGCGTATTTAGATGCTGGCAGCCCTGCTGAGTCATTCCTCCTGCAGAGCTCTGCCAGAGTGTGCAGCACCTACCTGGGGTCAGGCTTCCCGGGGCAAAGCCCTGGGGTTTTTTGTTTGTTCACCTAAAACTCTGTCCTTAGAGGCTTGTGCTTGGTTTTTGTACAAAAGTTCAGAAAGAGAGAAGAGGCCCTATGTAATGAATTACGGGTCTGTTTTACTAATGGCTTGTATTGCACTGAGGACGTAACTGAAATCTGGCAATATTGCTTGCTCAAAGAGATGTTGTTACAGCAGGAAGTTTGAAAATATTGCAGGGGTTTGTGTGCTTTCACGAGGACTTCAATTCCAACTTTTCTGTGTGATGCTCGTCGTCCCTAGCATACCCCCATTACACTGGATGCCTGTTTTCCTGCTGCACAGGGGCTTGGGATAGTGTCTGAAAATGTGAATTATAGTGAAATGAATGGAATTGCTTGGGTTCCAGTTTGTTTCTGCTCCTGCCAGCAGCTGAAGGAGAGGATTTGTTTTCAAAGTACAGTGCCAAAACGTCAGTGAAATTTCTGACGGACACTGATCTCCTGAGACATGGCAGTAGTTTGTTCTTCTTCAGCTTGGTTGGACCCTCAGCAGTCTTCATCTGCAATGATGTGGGTTTTTTTCCTCTGTATTATGGATCCTGATACACTCACAGACCTTTTGGCTGTTCCTTAAAGTTTATTGATAGTGGGAACAGGTTTGTGGAGCATTATCTCCAGAGATAACCTTGGAAAAGGTCTTTTTCTAGGGGGATACAAAATTAACATGACCTGGTGGACTGTCTGAATAAAAACAGTGAAGAAACAAAAAACTAAACAAAAAATTCAAGCAACCTGCCTCCAAGAAGTGCAAGGTTGGGAAGATTCATTCCCTACCTTACCTTTGGCAACCAAAATTGCTTCTGAACTGCGTGTGCTGAGTCTCATCTGTGTAGGCTCCTTGTGTAGTCAGTGGAGGGAGAGACTTCTCCAGGGAGTGACTCAGGGTTGATTCAGAGCGCAAATTTAGCCCAACACTACCTTAAGCACCATAGCTACCTGGACCTCATGTGAATACTCCTCAGTGTTGTTTATTGTGCAGATATTTGTAAAAGACTGTTGGTTGTTCGGCTAGCATCTCAGAAAGCCATCGTCCAACTTCAACTGATGCAGTAAAGAGGTTTCTTTGTGATACTAAAATGTATGTTTACTGTCCATCCTCGGTGAAGACAACCGTTTGTCATCTTTTCCTATCCTGCCCCTGCTTGATCTTATCTCTCTTCAAAATCACATGCATTCACGCTTTGAGTGGCATCATTTTCCTGCATCTTTTTGGTAGGTCACACTCTTTAGTCTTTTTATTGCCAGTGGTAAGAATGGGGTCATCGGGAAGGGTGTGCTACGAAAGGAATTTTTAGTGAGATTATTTTTTGTCTCATGTTATCTCGGTGACATTGTAATAGCTGTGCCTGTAACATCATCCTTAAATAAAAGCTGAGAGTTTGCTGATTGTTACCTTCCGGTGCTGGAGGGGTGTCCTGTTTAGTCCTGTGCGAAGCGGTATTACTTTGTCTTTTACACTTTGACTTCTCAGACAGTTTTTAGAACAAGACGGAAATTCAAGACGAGTACAGTTTTGTGATAAACAGTACACGTGTAGAAGTTGTAATAGTAATAGCGGAAAAATAATACTTTTCTGTTTATATAAAAAGAGGAACAGGCTGAAGAATTTATTCCTCTAGTGCTGTAAATGAAACAAAAATCCTCATGCACAAGTTGATCAGCTTTCACCAACAGAAATAGCTCTGTGTGGCTCAGAGTAGTTTTCTGAACTTGCAACCAAAGATGTGAATGCTCCTGCGAAAAGTTAAACCTCTTTAATTCTGCTTTCCTTTCTCTTTCTTTCTTTTGCCTGAGACTGTTCTGCCTTTATTAATCTTTAGCAAGTATATCTTTCTGTCTTAAAAATATGGAACAATTTGAATTCAATATTGTATCAGTATTTTCACAGTGATTACCAGTTGCACTAAGAAAGATTTACCATAGGGTTAATAAAAGGACTTCAGCATTCTTTATTGCAAAATTGTAGGAAGCTGTGATGCATCAAATTGCTCGTTACATGATGTTTAGAGTAGGAGGGACTTTGTTTGACAGCAAGGCTGTGAAAGCAGACAGAATTAAACCCAGTTGGTTTTATCTTTTCATTGAAAGATGTCAATGTATCCTAAAAACCAACTATTTATTCAAATTTCAAACATGATCTACAATGGTAAAATAAATCCCTTTTTGTCTGAGCAGGAAGCGGCCAGCGCTATCTACGGATTTTTCCCATTGGGGATAAATCTGCAGGAATGCCTACTGACCTCTCCCTGTCTTAAACTTCTAGCTTAGTCTGGTTTGCCTGTGCACTCCTTGCGTAAGGGAATTTGCTGATAATCAGGATTCAGAAACCTCCTTAAAAAAAAAAATGCAAGTAAATGCACAGGTCAAAAAGAGGGAAATTTTAGTAGAGGTTTTATTGGTAAATTTTTTATTACTATCACTTTATAGAAATACATATTGTATTAACTGTAAACCAGAGAAAAAGCATTGTGTACTTTTGCTTCTTAAAAATTTTGTACATGCAAAATATGTATCTTTGAAAATACGTCTCGGCTAATTCATTGGTAAGGGAAAAGCTCTTGCTGGGCTTTGTTGCGGGGTGTTCTGTGGCAGGACTTGTATAGTCAAATCCTGGAGTGCAAATGACGCCAGCTTAAAAAGACTTTCCAAATTCTCACATTTTGGTGTTACGAACCATGCTGGAAAGATTGCAGGCACAAGATCTGCAGTGGATGGGAAGCTGCAGGTCAGGCTGAGGAGTTTCTGATCACCGAGCTCTGAGTTTCTCTCTCTTCTAGGTTTAGGAGCAGCAGCAGCGACCGGGAGCCTCTTCGGGAAGGAGTTAATGAGCAGGGCTGGCTTGTACATAAAGCGCAGGAGTCCCTGGTTTAGAGTTTCTGCTGGCAGGAAAGCCTGCCTTCACCCCTGGTCGCACTGCCACAGCTTTACTTTTCATCCCTTGGCCCAGGTGTTGAGGGAGAAGCTGTACCCTTGAATTTAACCGTGCCTGCCAAAAATCCACGCACCTGTGCTGTTGTGCTCTGTGTGTATTTGCATGGCCAAAAGATAAAAAAAAAAAACACAACCCAAACCAAAACAGAACAAGGTGTTGAGGTGATGGCCAGTAGCTGAAGGGTAAGGCCCGGCAAGGATGGGCAAAGCGTTTAGCTTTGGGACAGGGAGAGCTGCAGTTCACAGCAGCCGGTTTTTAAAGCTTTGGGTTTCTTTCTGTTCTTCCCAGCATGCGGAAAGCTTTGTTTTTGTAGTGTTTCTGGAGAACGTCTAAGCAGTAAGGTTAAATTCTTTCAGGGCAAGTTCATTGTATCTGACCTGGGGAGGGAAGTCTTTTGTGCTTATCTCTAAAGTGCATTTTAAATAAAAATTAGAGAAAAACAATAAACAACGAAGGAGACAGTGCTATTTGTGGTCATCTGATATTCTGCCTTCTGTCACATGCGCACATGCTGTAATTTACTGTAGCATTTGCACTTGCATAAGGCTCCTTCAATGGTTGGCGTAAAACATTGATAAATTAATCTGCAAAATGATTTTCTGCAGAGGTGTGTCCCTGTGTGCGTGCATGCACAAAGCCTGGGAGGGAGACGAAGCCCTTTCTCCTGGCATTGCGGCAGCTGTGCAGCTGGGGGTCAGAGGAGTCTCTCTCCTCTTTCTGGCAGGGAAAGAGATGTTTTCCTACAAAATTCATCTTCTCTCATGTTGGCTTGCTTGGTGCCTGGTGAAAGAAGAGTAGCAGGGGAGAGTATCTCACAAGGAAGAACTGGAACAGCGTCTCCTTTATTTTCAGGGTTTAAATTTAGTACCTTTTGGCATTGCTACATGAAAAACATGGGCCTGATGGGTGAAGCTTAGCTTTGCCATATGCTTTATTTATTCAGGTCGTCGTTAGGCTTGTTCACGTGGGAAGAATTGGGTCTTCCACTGTTTTCTGGGCACTGAATTGGAGTCCTTGTTACAGCTCCTGATTATAAAGTCACAGCTCCCAAGAAAGATGTTTTTATCTGGTAGAGTGCGGCAGGCTGAACGCTTGTCAGCAGCGCGGTCTGCGCAGCTGGGCAGCAGTTGCAGACACTTGGTTTTCAACACTTTGCCTGCCAGACTGCAGTGGTATCTGATGGGGGCCGCTTCCAGCCACTTCTTGCCAACTTAACTGTCGAGATGCTGGTGCCTGTTATGGTTTACAAATAGGTTATTGAAAAAGGTTTTGGGGCAGGGTATGTTTTCCCAGGGAGAGGGCTTGTTTTTTTCCAAAGTGTTGTCCACCAGACTGTTGCACCACAGCTGTGTGCAGGTAGTCACCCATGGCACCCCCATGTCAGGATGCCACATGGTTCCTCAACCATGGTATATCTAGATCACCCAAAAAGCTTTAGGGACATTTTCTGACCTGAAGCCATGCTCAGAGCATGAACCAGCCCAGCCCCACATCCCAGTGTCAATTCCCGGGCGTGTTCCTGGCTTCCAGCAGTGAGAGGAAGGCTCACATCTCCTGCTGTTCAGACAAACATAATTAGCTTAAACTTTGTTTTTTGGACAACACGCATTAATTGTGTGGCAAGGCTTTTAATGGTTTGCTTTTCCCTCATGAAGTTACTCATGCACTGACACAGTCGTTTGGTTTAAGAGACAAGTTTATTGGGAAGACACAGCGTGTTGCCATGGTCTGAAGTTACCCCAGGCTCATCTCAGCAGCAGATCTTGCCGCTTTATTTAGAAAATGTCTTTGACAAGATTGCAGCCTATGTCATTCAGTGATGCTTTTTCCTCTTGTGCTGGGCTTAAGTCTCCTGCATGCGTTTTCTTGTGCTGCAGGTTAACAGGATTCAAAGACTCGTAGGTTGCATGTCTTGAAGCTATGTTTCTATCAGTGTCCTGGGGTTTTATTGTTGTTTTATGAACAACAAAAAAGCTGAGGTGAGCTGCACTTCCCTATTATATGTTTCCTGTTTTTACTATACCCAGTCTTTTATGGGTGTTTAGTTTTTCAGACTGCTGTTGCAAAAGAAAAATCAAAAAGTCCAAAATTTCATTCTCTAATAACTATTTTGGAAAGTTGCCATTGCAGACCTGATACAAAGTTATTGGCAAGCCTTTAAATATTACAAATTACTTATAGCTTGTGATATGTTTTTCTCAAACGCTGGCCAGGTCGCACAAGGACCGCTCCATTTCAGACCAGTGGTTTTGAGCAGCAAGCACAGCGCTGCCCATCAGCATCTCTGCATGCCCGGCTTGAGAAGACATGTGTGATATCCATCGCCCATCCTTGAGGTGTTAAGCTTCAGGGTTTTGAATGCCTATGGGGACCCTTCAGCCATGTCTTAAATACATTTTATGGTTCTTGTGGCTCACCTGCCATGATCCTGGATGTCCAATGATCCAGCTCGCAGAACTACTTCTTTCCCACTTGCATTATGCTTTTTAGTAACATGCTATTAGTAAGATGAGGTTCATTTTTATTTACTCTCAGTGAACACTTTGAGAAGAGAATTAATCTTGTCTTTTCTTGAAGAAGTCAGAAGGTGCTAAATTGCATGGAAGCGCTGGCCATGCTCACTTCATTGCGTGCTCCCACACACGTCCTGAGCATGCACACGTCGCTGCTGAAACTTGTTAACCGTTGGAGCATGGCTCCTCGTGAGCTCGAGAGGCTGTGACATAAACCACTAAGGCAGTCTAGGCCTGTAGGTAATACTTTCACTGAAGTATGTTAACGGATCCTTTTGTGGATAGAGCAGTTGTAGCTAAAAAGTCAGTGCATGGTTAGGGTCCAGCAAAAGCTGTATTTTATTAAATTGTCAACCTTGTAAAAGGAAACAGAATTGTAAGTTAAGGCATTTACAAATTTGTTTTTTGTTATTTCTAAAGGAAAGTACCTATTTCTAAGAATTCTCTTTATTGCTTTTGTGATAAATCTTATAAAATGCAAAAATAAGTAATAATTACTGTTATTCAGGAAATTTGGAATTTATTGCAAATTTAGAAAAATATTCTAATATTTTGTGCTTATCTTATTACTAAGCTTTGCTGCAAAGATAATTGTTATCCCTTGAAATGATACCGAATTCTTAAAACTGGTGGTGAGTACCCTCTGTCTTTGAGGAGGGAGAAACTGATGGTGTTCTCTCTTTAGCCAGCTTGTCTTCCCACTCCTTCTGTGAGCATTTGAACTGTATGCAAATAACCACTTACGTTCCATTTTACATTGTTTTAATTAAATGCATCTCTTCTTCCTCTGTAATTCTCTGTCTTCAGACATTGGTCATTCTGCTGATTTTCAGGGTGTTTGTGGAGAAGGCTGATGGCTTGTTCCGCACTTGCAGAGATAAATTATAAATACTGCTGTAGATTCCTATGAAGCTGAAGCCTTAAGAATCTGCTGTTAATAATTTCAATTTTTGACAATGTATTAGGTAGAAATGCATTGCGTAACATAAAGCATGCATGTATTTCAAAGCAAGAAACGTGCAAAGTATGGAAATTACCAGCAAGTAGCTTTGTGAGGGTATTTAATAAGGGTTTAATAAGGGGTTTAAGACAGGTTGTTTTTTAACTGTGGCTACACAAAAACATTCTTTCTCATTAGCGCATTGGCCAATGTAAGCCGTAGTATTTGGGCCAAAATAAGAGGGTCAGGGAACTTGGAGGTGACGTTTTGTCATCAAATGTGGTATTTTAAAATACGCAGCAGGTGGACATAGTAGACTTGTAATCTGCAAGTTTGGGTTGATTGCTGGGATTTGGGGTGGGGGATATCTTTTTTGGGTGAGATGCCCAAGTCTGACAATGAAACCAGCTCTATAGAAAAAAAGCACCTATAACAAAAGTTTCTGTGACACATTTGATGTGAATAACACATCGGGTTTTATTACCAGTAAATATCCTGGTAGGGAATTTTTGAAACATGGAACTTGAAGTGCATGTTTAACAACCCGTGGGAGAAAAGCAGATTGTTCAAGCATGAATGTTTTAATGAAAAGCCTCACTGAGAACTGCAGTCTTTTCCTGTGTTCATTCTGTATTTTTCACAGTCATCTCTTACTTAAAATATTTTCAGTTTGGTGTTTGTTCTAGAGCTTATTCGGGATGCTCCATAACAAGCTTCAGGGAGAATATTTGTAATCCTGTGTTTTGAGGAGAGCGTCAAAAACCGATAATCCAGGATCAGGAGTTCCATTTGTGGAATTGTTGACTATAATGTATCCTACCATTTGAAATACTTGAAGACCTAATTAACCATTTTCTGGCTTTGATTTCTGACACCATATAGCTCAGGCTGCTGCACTCCTCTGATCTGGAACTCTGTCAGGAGCCTGTAGCTTTGGTAGTTTTGAGGAAGATAAACCTTCTATTTTTGTTTCTAATTCCTTTGGCAGGCATAACATTTGGAGGATAAGGAGGGAACGATGCTTATTAAACTGGATAATTTGTTTTGGTCAAAACTCTGTTAAGGGCAAGCTATTTTTAGAGCTTTATCTGCGGCATGAGTTAACTGAGGTGTTTTGAAGCTCACTCCGATAGGAACAGGGATTGTTTTACCAGCAAATGTGAACAACTTTGTTTTGTAACTTGAAATCTGTGTTTAGTTACTCTGTCAATGTCTTTGTGGATCACAGTTGTGAGAAGATTGAGGATGTAGATAACAAGGGAAACTGCTGAAACAAGTGCACCCAGGGAGCAAAATTGAAAGGGCTATGGAGATGTATTGTGCCTTTTTTCACATTGATTGCCAAAATAACTTTGCTTTTCATGTTACAGAATACTGATTGTTTTCCATAATTTGCTGAAGGTACAATAGCTCATCTGTGTTTAACAGCATGAATGAATACACCTAACCCAGATGCAACATCAGCCTCAATTAAATAGAATAAACCTTTCATTAGCAGATTCCATAGACCTCCATTTCCTAATTTTTTTTAGAACAAACATCTTAACAGGCATCAGTAAACAGAGTTAGAAAAAAGAAATGCTGAGCTTTCTGGTGATGCTAAGCTAATTTCTTGTGTGCAGAAGGATGAACTGGTTGGCCAGGCCTAAGCCAGTTACAGTCCAAGTGCTCTCTTCAGATGAGACCAGGCGTCTGGTCCCCTTCCCTTCCCTTCCCTTCCCTTCCCTTCCCTCTTCCCTCTTCCCTCTTCCCTCTTCCC
>Ga0065711_1038265_pt1 | contig 18966 bp, 12 predicted proteins | sample Hoacrofraction12_FD_59098 | JGI IMG/M metagenome (GOLD analysis project Ga0065711, IMG submission 59098) | Hoatzin crop microbial communities from Cojedes, Venezuela - Epithelial fraction 12 v2 (version 2) | ecosystem: Host-associated > Birds > Digestive system > Esophagus > Crop | place... | reverse complement strand
TATTAGTTTGGTGAATCTCTGAGGACATCCCTCCAAAGTATAAAAGTTGAGCTAAAAATGAGGGGAGGTTTGTGGCATCAGGTGAACAGCGAATGCCATGGCAGGGTCTTGAGGAGGGACTGTGGTGAACCAGTCCCATGCTGGAGCTGGGCTCCAGAAAGTTGACCTAAGGATAGTTTTAGGGTGTGCTGCAGCACGGCAACGTTTTGCAGGCCTTCCTCTTTTTTTTTTTTATTTTTTTAATTATTTCTTGGATCACTTTGACATTGAAGGATCATATCTCAGCACCATTTTTCAAGCAGATCGCCTCACTGTAATGTATAGCCCTCAGCAGGAATTGCAAAATAAAGGAAAAGCTTGAAGGAAAGGAAGGGAAATAATAATCTTGCCTATGACCAGATCTGTGTAAATTTGTTTGTGGCAACAGGATTAGTTTCTGCTTCAACCCATACTATGATTTTTTCCCAGCAGTGGTACCTTTTAGTTCAAAACTGGAAGAAGGGAGTTTGAGGGGTGTCTTCTCGAGTGTTTTGTTCGCTCATTGTGAATTCTGTGCATCCCTTAAATCCAGCTGAATTTAAAATGTTTGGATTCAGACCTCATTTTGGGGATTAGACGATGTAATTGGTTTGTTGTATGATGAGTATTTGATGATCTTCACATTCATCATCTAATCAGGCAAAAAAAGCCATAAAATTATAATCCTGAAAGATGCTTAATAACAATTTAAACTACTGAAGGCTTTATTTAAGCACATTAGGGGATTATAAACTACTTTTTTTTTTTTTAATGGTGCCAAGAGGTAGATTCAAGGACTTCAAACACCTTTTAAAAAACAAATTGCCATGATTTAAAAAAATGAACGGGCCAAGGATTTCTTTCATGTAAATCCCATAATTTAATCATTATTTTTAACTGCTTTTAAAACAATTTCCTTAAGAGGTTAAATCTTACTGAAATGGGAGACTGAGCAGAAAGTAAAAGACGTAGCTGAAAGACGTTGACTTTACAGTAAAAGTGAATGGTTTTTTCCTATTATGTGTCTGGATTTTGATCTTTATTGATTGCTTGATGCCATGCTATTAAACAAGAAAACAAAATAAGCAATACGCTTATAGCTATTTAGCAAAGCTGTTATTTGTATAAAAGAATTTATTGGAAGAAGGTATTTGAAGGAGGAACTTTATATCCAAATGTAGCTGAGAAATACAGTCCACATCACTTCAAGAATGTTATTCTGATAGAAAAATACTATTATACCACTTAATTCTGTAAGTTTTGGTTATGTGTGAATATTTTACGGGCTAGCAAGTTTTTAAGGTTAAAGCAAATGGATTTCATGTCTTCTCTCATCCCTCCATGGTTATGAGATTTTGCTTTGGGACGAGTGTGGGGTTAATTTGGCTCCCTGTCCCTACTCCTGTGCCGGGTGCTTGTCCGATTTTGGAAAGGAATGTAGTAAGAGGACGGATGGGTACAAAACTAGGCTGCTGAAAATATAAAAAGGGAAAATAATGGGCTAAAGCCGGTGAGGATTTTCTTTGCTCTCCTCTTGAGGTGATTCGGAAGCATTAAAACAAAACAACCCCCTCACCTCCTGAAAGTACAATTTGCAACGAGTCTCCATCCTGCACCAGCTGATACTTGCTTTGTAAAATGCCAGGGGGCTCCTGGAGCTGATCTGCATAACAGGGGTCATATTTCCATATATTGGACTCAGAATGGGCGAGGGGGGTTCCCCCTCTTTATCCTAAATATGCAAGTCTCCTCTTTCACTGGATTCTATTGTGGGTAAAGCTGTAAAAATCTTTCTTCCACATCTGCAAGACTGCTTAGTGCCAGCTGTCCTGAATTCCTGGGAAAAACCAGGAATTTTTAGCTTGCCTTGGGTTGCCCACACACTGCCATCCCCTTGGCTGGGAAGGTGGGAGCCAGGGCTCCTCCCACTCCTGGCAGCAGGAGTGCTTGCCGGAGCGGCAAGCAAAAGCATCCGTCGCAGGTTGGTGCGAGTAACCCACGATGATGGTCCTCAGCTCCCTTCTCAATGGGAGAAAATGGGAAATGCTGTTACAGGAGAAGATAATTATTCCAGGGCTCTGTCAGAATTGAATTGAGAGCTCAAGAAAGGAGGGCAAACAGGATTTAGGTAACTCGGTTTGAATTAACTTCTTAACCCTTCAGCCCTCTCAGAGTTTGATGGAGAACACTGACTTTCAAAACCTTCAGCATTTCTTTAATCTTCCTCAAATTTGTTGCTTTGACCTGCTGTCCAGCCTCGAAGGCTCGGTCCATTTTCTAGCATGGGTGATTTTTGCCATTTTTAAAGAGAACTGTTGTTTTTTGGGAGGATACCCTTGGCAATGCTGCTGTTGCTCCTGTTCTGTGATTTCTTGGAAAGCACATGCCTCATGTACTGAGATCTCATGCTGTCCTATAGACTATTTGTCAGCTCTGGGCTATGCTACAAACCTTTGGTTTTAGACCAGAAAGGAAAAGTACAGGGTGCTTTAGTCAGTTGGTTCAAGGCAACTGGATTCCTTGTAGGCTATTCTCATGTTCTGAAGACTGGTGTAGTTACAACATCCGTTTTTTCAGATCTATGATTCAATCTCATTTCTGATGAAGACAACCATCAGGTTGTCTTAAACTGTATGGTACAAAGCATCTCATCCCAAGCTCCTCGTGGGTCTCAGGAATAACAGTGGTCCAGGGAAGCATTTTGGTTGAAATCAGAAGGCCTGGGGTATATTTTAGAGAGAGTGTCTATTCCCAGAGGGCTGTCTTATCTTTTTCCCAGTTTCCACCTTGGAGGCACTGTTGTAGCAGTGTGGAAGCTACCAGCACATTAAAGAATTTGAATTATTTGTAAGCTGCTGAAACACATTAGTATTTACACACCAGAAGAATTTCACATCTGAGTAGAAGCGAGGGAATACTGAAAAGTTGAAACATGATAAACATTAATTCAGATGTTAAATTACACTTGTTCTGGTTGTACTAGGACTCCTTTTGTTTGCATAAATATTCTGGGAAATGAGTTTACCAGCAAGAATGTTTGCAGTAATAAGAATTTTAAAGTCAACTGTAGATGCTTTGCTTTCTTCTCCACCCTATCCTTTCTTTTTATGTTTGCAGCTGCGATATTTTGCATGTGCAACTTAATTTTTGAAAGTAGCCTCCTCCAGTCGAGGCACAGAAATGTGTTATGTGACCTACTGTCTTTCTGCAGTCAAAGCAGACGTATGAAATTCAAGTGTCACATTTTGAAGTAGGGAGAGGGGGAGGGAATGAGTCTGACCACCAGTTTGTAAATCTGGATGTGTCCACGGAAATATTTTGGCAAATAATTTGCAATACAAAGTACACCAAAGGCAACAACAGTCTCTTGGCAAGCAGTTAGTGAGCAGGAAATGAGGATAAATTCATGGGCTCAGTTGTTCATTATTAATTGTTTGTTTAGCTTGTCCTCTAACACAGTTGCTACAAAAGAGCCTATGTTGATTCTCAGATATGCTTATGTATAGAAGTGCCAGTGTTAATTTTTTTATTGGCAATCTCCTAACTCTTGAAGGAGTTTCACAGCACACCAGTGTAAGCTGGTGAGTGACTTAATCAGATCAGGTGAAGTGCCAAAATATGAGGCACCAAACCAGTTGGGCGCATATCTGATGAGATGTGTTAATCTGCAGTGTAAGATAAGCCGCCTTTCAAATAGGGTCACATTTGGAAGTGGTACATCGAGTTGTGTAAGATGCATTCCCTTCCTCTGGCATAGAGTATCCTACATCTGTTTGTACGAACTTAACCCTGTCTGCATGAACCAAAACAGTGATATTGTGGTGAATATAGTCTTGGTTGTTGCTCCAGGACAGGCATGAGAAGTGAGCTGGTTTTTTGCCCATTTAAAAAGTTTTGTTTCCCTTTTAATGCATTTACCTTCAGTTAAACAGAGTCTGCACTGTTACACCTTACATGTTTTTTCTCATTGCATATATTCAAGGAGACCTAATTCCTAATATTAATGTACGTTTACTGTCTGCCCATCAAAATTACACGCAGAAAATTTTTCTTGTGGAAATGAATTTTTTTCTTGATGGAAAGTTAAATTTTTCCATGGATAATGGCATCCTTTCCCCCAAAACGCTCAGCTGAATATCAACTTTTCAACAAACGAACAAAAGTATTGATCAAACTCACCTTTGCACTTCCAGCTCCTCGCCCTCTAAGCTGCAGCAGTGCTAAATGCTATATATAGAGAGGGTAAGTAGGCAGAAAATAGTTTAAGTTAATATGTAGTTACCTAATTTACCTTGCCTTTTGCATCATTGCCTGATTTAGACCCACAGTATTTAGTAGAATACTCGTTTCACTTCAGTGCTGGGCCATCATTTTAATAAGGCAAACTCTAGGAGACTTACCACTGCATCTTCTGTGTTATGAACCAGAAACTTCTGCCCAGAAAATACTTCTCACACTTTAGGTATAGCATGAATATTCCTTTCTTGGCTACTGGTTGACCAGCAAACCACCAACTTACTCCCACTATGATGCTCTGTACCAGTGATGCAAGAAGGAAGGTAGTCACATCAGTGGCACTAAAGTGTCACTGGAGTCACAGTAGTAAAACCAAGGGTCTGCTCATGATATAAATATGTTTTCCAGGGACTGTCTTTGAACTCGGGGGGAAATGCTGGGACTCTGCCTTAGGTGGCTTGTGCTATTAATTACCTAAAGTCAGCTCTGAAGTGAAACTCTTCTTCCTAGACCACCTTTATTCATGTGAGCCAGAGCTTTTGGGGTCCCTAGTGATATTTTTGGGAAGGTATATACCATATTAGATGAGATGGCTGATTATCAGATTCAATGGCATAACTCTGCTTCTTTGCTGTGGACTTTGTGCTGTCCTGGGAGTTGCACTGTGCTTGCGTGGGAATTGCAAAGAGGATAAACTCTCAATTTGGTTGTTGACACCCGAGCACGGGTTTGTCAGTGCAGCAGGTTGTAAACCCTGGAGGGCTGCAAGCCGCAGTTGGGGACAGAATAATTTTGAAGCTGGTAACAACCCAAATCTTAGGATTCTTATGAATAAAATGTAATTTTAGTAATGTTTTCGTAAACAGCAGTAATGGCAGCATTTTAGTAAACAGTGGCATTAGTTGCATCAAAATTGCACCACATTGGCTTTTAAATTACTCCACCTGTCTGTATGAATAGGATTTTCAATGTCGAGGCGCACAGACAGCTGCTGTTAATGTTTTATTTTTTTTCTCCCTGTGCAGATAATGCTGGCAAATCTACAGCCATCAAGGCCTGGTTTCTGATGTAAAACGGTACCTGACCTACTGGCTCTGGTGCTACAAAAGGAACAGCTTTAATTACTAATGGCCGTGTTTCAGTTTTGTACTTGTTGATGTAAAAAATGTCATCTTAGAGCGGCGTAACCCCTGGTTCACTTCCACCGGCGATGGTACACTGGCTGCAATTATTTTCAAAATAATTTCTGTTCCTCAGTGGCAGCTTGCAATCCTGCCTTGTTAATGCTCAGATAATTAGCAGGGGTCTGGCCCTCCGGTCCTTCTGCCCCACAGTCCCACTGGCTCCCCTGCACCTCGGAGGGCCGTACCAGGGCGAAATAGGAATTGTGCTTACAAATCCCACTCAGTTTATCTGTAGGACCGACCCTCCCTTGTATTAGGCGGGTGCAATACCTAGGAATTCGTGGGGCGAGTTCTGCCCTGGGTTGTTGCCAGTTAAACCCCTGGGAAGCTGGAGCGATGATGTGGAGGCGAAGGTGGGGCACGCTGGTGATAGGTGCCTCGTCTCACCAGTTATTAACTATTAACTAAAGGGTGCCATGTTGGCTGATAAGGCTGATGCGCTGCCTTGACGCTGTTTCACTGGGTTGAGTTTGGTCGGGGTGATCCGGTTACCAGCCTCGCGCCAGGCTTTAAAAGGGTTAAAGGCGATAATAGTGCCATTAGAAATCCAGCTTGCCAATGAGCTATTTTGTGCGAATGGTATAAATATAAGATACACTTGTCTGGCTCATTTGCAAGCATTCTTTTTGACTTCTTTCGCACAACTGGTGTTTTTGTGTTTAATTTAACAAGAAATGAGTAGTAAATGAAAGCTGCTGCCTGAAATCCCACTGTGAGCGTGTTTTGCACTTGGCTCCCCAGTGAAAAGGCAATTTGTGAAATTATGTGATAGAGTAATTAGATGAAGCCAGGGCTTCTGATTGTTGCCACGCTTATGTGGTAAAGGTTTGCTGGGGGAAAAAAAACAAAAACACAACAACAACACGGATTATTACCCTGACAAGTTGGCTCAAAGCTTCTTCATTTATTTGTAAACAGAATATTTAGTGACCGCATAGGAAGTAGCTGTAATCACCAGCTCGTAAAGAAACCACAGCAGAGCTTTTGGATTTTTACAGAGTGCTCATGTAAAATTTAAGCTGGGAGGCAGAATCCCTGTTAATGTAATTAGGATCTAATTTACCACCCTTTGCACACAGATGTAATAATGTCTAGATATTTATTCTATCTTTTAAGCACATTACATATACCTCAGTGCAGCAGTTACTGAACAGAAACAGGTGTGAGCACTTTCTGGATTCATTTTTACACTGTAAACACACAGCGATTTAAGGGGAAATATTTACCGAAAAAAATGAGGGGAAAGAATGTCTGCAAATGAGGCAGTAATGGACAGTTGCCCTTTATGTACTGATGGATTTCTCAATGGTTAAGTAAATTAAAGCAAATGCTAGAAAAATCAATAGGCTTGCAGAGTCTTGGTTGTGCCTCATAGACTTCAGGACAGAATGACAGATGTGGTGCATATGACCCATTTAAGTATTAATGCTTGGGAAATTGCCTCTGCGTGCAAGGTTATAGGCCTAGAAATATTGTTATATTAAATTACAGACAATAATATTTTTAAGTATATATGGAATTTATACGTTTCAGTGTAGTCAGTCTTCGGCGTTACATTTGTCCTGGAAGATTAGTTGCGTAGTTGTTTCTCTGGAACGGTAAATCAGGTTTAAAAATGTTCGAGCAGTGAATTGTCTTTCCAGGGCTGCCACGGACCAGCGAGTGTGTTGCACGCTGCGGGGGTATGGCGAACGTGTTAAATAAGAGCCGTGTAGCCAATGTGTTCACTAGCAAATGTAGCATATAAGTGATTCTAAATTAAATTTCATTAAGAGGCGGCTTTCTAAACGGTGAGACGGCTTGTGCGATACATAGGATCACAGTTAAATTGGGTTATTCGGTATGACTAAACACAAAGTAAAATACGAAGTGTGTGGTTGAGATGAGACAAGTAAGGTAACCACCAAGTCGAATCTTTCTCACAATTTTTTCCACACGCTGCGATTGGAAGGGCGACTTTGCGTGGGTGGGATGAGTAAAAACTGACCCCGTGCAGAAATCCTCCCGAAACAGAGACATCATGATTAATCCAACCAGGCAGACAAGCTGCAGATGAGATAGTGTTTGCCACCTCTGTTCTCTGTCATTTCTTGCCCTGCTTCCACCAAGGCAGTGGGGAAGGAGACCAAGTTAATTGTCTCTTTGTGGCATCTCTGGAAGGAGGACCGTGAAAATAGCTGGGACCCCTGATTTTGGTGTCGGTGTGAAGGCAGAGCAGTGTGTCTGCAGTGTTTGCTGTCGGTGACAGCCTGGCGTACCTTGCCAGTTAACCTGACTTCACCCCAAAAGCCTGTTTCTGTGGAGGGAGCGACAGATGCATTTTATATACAACTGCTGTGTTTAATATTAAAGGGAGCTGGGGACTTTCACAGTAACATTCCTATTCCTTGCTGAAGCCCTTGTGTGGAAAGTGTTGTCGTATTCCTTTCAAACATTAATTTTCATGTTTTACTGCCGTTTATGTAACATATTTTCCTTTTTTTTTTTCTTTTCTTGATTATCTCTGATATTTGAAGTTGGGGTACCACTATCTCCTTCCCCCTCCCCTCCCCCTGCCCCTTGTTTTTCCTTTTCTCTAAAGCACGAAAACTCACTGGGGAATAAAACAAAGCATCCCCACGGAGCACGAGGGCTGCACACCGCTACTGGGAGCGCCAGTGAAATGATGACATTGCAGAAGGGCAGATTATTACTTTTGGGCCCATTGAGGATGTGTTTGCGTATTGAGGCTGGATGAGAGCGACTGGTGCTGAAAGCTGTCAGGCCGGGGCTGAGTGATGACAGACCCTTGTCGTTTGCCCGCATCCAGCTTCATTGCTATGGTGACAATATGCGGCGATGAAAGTTGCAGACAGCATCCTCCATGGTTGCCATAGCCAGCAGCATCTTTGCGACAGCGCGTTCGAGCTGCTGATGGCCCTCAGTGTCAGAGCAGCACCAAATCTCTAATGGCAGCAACTCCATGCGGGTTTTTGGGTATGCAGGAAAAATGCTCGTGGCGCCGTTGCCAGCCTTGGCAACTTCTTGTGTCAGTGACAAAAATTGTCTTAACCTGTTTTAGTCATTTTTACATGCCTCGTGGTGGATTTCCTTGATTTATTTTGTGTGATACACAAGCTCAGATATATTCTGTTTTTACAGCCTGGCGCTTACCTGCGTGGCGGCACGGGATGGCCGTGGTCCACTTCCCACCACACGTAAAGCAAACATATTAATCAGCGTTTAGGTGATGACCGCTTTCGTTAAATATATGTGCGAGGGGCCCCGGTGAACGGGCTCTTTTGTTCCCAGCCAAACCAGAAGGGATCAAAGGTCAGCGGGAACTCAGAAGCCATCAGTCAGGGCGGGTTTTGCTAGATCCTGGGGCTGTAGGCTCCGTAGTCACCCCTGGCAACCCAGGCGGCCGCCCGCTTGCCTTCCCCACTGCTTGGCACAGAAAGCGGAGTGTCCGGTCTCCCAGTCACCCTAAAAAGATGCTGACGTGAAGTCGGCATTTGAAATGCAGCACGAGCATCACCGTGCACCTCTTTGTTACCAAAGTCAGTCATTTGAGAGTGAGATTAGGCAAAAGATACTTTGGCTTTTGGTTTAGCAGTAAATGGCAATTTGGAAAGAAGCAGCAACGTGCTGCTGAAACATGCTTCTACACGTTTGAATATAAAAGTTCACTTTTAAAAAAACTTCTGGTATGGCATTTATTTCCTTTGAGCAGATCAATTTATCCCCCCCCGCCCCGTGATGTTAAAGTACATTTGGCAGTAATCAGTTTATCCTTATTAGGAGCTGTGGTAAAAGGCATAGTTGCTGAGTCAATTCACTCCGTTTACTTCCCCTGTTGAGCCTTAATGTGTCCCGATCCCCACCCCGTACAGTGAAAACATCATCAATTATAGGGCTGACAGGAGCCTGGGACTCGGTGCAAGTTGCTCCTTGGGGTTATTCATCTTGCACCGAAAAAACTGGCACTCAGCAACATTCATCACTTTCCCCTACCTAAAATGATTGAGTAAGCAGTGGGGTGAATTATCAGAGGGGGCAAAAAAGGGAGAAAACTGAGTTTGAGTATGTCGGAGGCAACTTTGGGCTCATATGGCAGGAGAAATAGAGCCATCAGCTGACATGCAATCTTCCCATCACAGTTTAATATTGCTGCGGAAGCTGGAGGGAGGCTCAGTTACCCTTCAGCCAGACGCCTTTCGGTGCTGCTTCTCATGGCCTGACCTGCAAGAGCTTTTCAATTTTGGCACCCGTGCTGGAAAAGCAGATTCAGCTCTGGAAAAGCAGCTTCGGTGCTGCTGTGTAGAGGTGTGCTGGGTGCCCAACCCTCTGTCAGCTCCTCAGGGTGAAATACATTTCAAACGCTACTCAGTTTGCTCCCACAATACTTATATTTGTTCCAACCACCCCGAATCCCCTCTGGTGGGAAATATTTCAAAGCAGAATCTTCATTCCTAAATATGATATGGCAAACCTTTTTCTCCAAAACCTCTAGCAATACAAAAGCACGGAATAAAATGTGCTTTGTTAGTATCACCTCCCCTCCCAGCAAAACAAAGCAAAAAAGCCCAGCCAGCCAAGCAAATCCAAACATCAAAACCTCAAACTTCAGGATTATTTAAATTTTCAAAGTTATCTTGGAAAAAAAAAAAAGAAAAAGACTCTGCTTCCCTTTGCCCCAAAATATAATGCAGTCACGATAAGGCAGGAGAAATTCCCTTAGCCGTACACCTGGCTTGTTTTTACACCCGGTGCTGTGGTTAGATGGTTGTCTAAATAAACAGAGATTAGGTGGAGGGCTTTATCTCAAAGCTGGCACTGGTTATCACATTGCTTCCTCCCACTCCCTCCCTCTGATGGTGAGTTGTATAAGAAGACTTAGCAAGCATAACTTACAGCTGATAACCTTTGAATGTTAGTTCAAGGAAGCTGTGCCAGAGTAACAAAAAAAAAAAAAATTATGCAAACTCCATCATAGCTTATTTGAAGGAGTGGTAATTTGACCATAGCGCTGATTTAAAAGAAGAAATACTTGGTAAGCTTTTTGCTCGAAGTGTCCTATTTGAATTTGGCCTGATCGATAATTTTTATATTTGAACAGCAGTAAAAGATGCCAGGAACGAACTCGTGTGTGTTTGTTCTTCAAATCATCTCTCTACTGGGGGTCTTATTTTAAACTTGCTTTAACAAAGGGAAGCTGTAATGTTTCATTTGGACAAATTGCTCCAGCCCTGCAGTCGGGGGTTGAATTGATCTTGACGCAACCCTGGAAGAAGCCACTGTTGGCATTTGTGTTTGATGGTAAATGATATATATATACCTAAGCACGGGACATAAAAAGAGTCTGCCAGGTAACGGGTGGCTGATGGCCCTCCGTAAAAGCAAACTCCTCGTGGTTCTGCATGGGTACAAAATCAAAATACGTCTTTTCCGAGCATATCTTGGCGTGCTGATGGATGACATGCAACATGTAAAGAGGAGGAGAAAGGTCTATGGGGTCCTTGCAACACACCTTCCAAAAAAAAAAAAAAATCCTGGGAGAGGAAGGAGGGGGAAGGCATCCATGCACTACCGCGAGGCAATGTCATCACGATGTTGGCAAGCCAACTCACAGCGAGCGGGTGAGCGCGGGCATCTCTGCCCTTGTCGTTCGGATTACCGCAGTGCCACGCGCCCAGTTACACAATGCGTAAAGGCGAGGGTTATTTCTAGGACAGATAATTGAACATTAATACTCGTTGACATTGTCGTAGGAATGATATGTCAAGCTGACAGGGCCTATGTGCTTACATCTGCTGATCGGCTGCAGACGAAGGGGATGTTTGGCAGATCAGACCCCGGGCCTTGCTGCCGCCGAGCCAGGGATGATACAGCCATTAATCATGAGCTGCCATCTTGGGCTGCCTTCCCTAAAACAGTGGTTGGGTCCCTGCTTTTGGGGGTGGAAGGCGGAGTTTGCATAACGACATCGATGCCCATACGTGCCTGCACACCTCTGCATGCGTAAAGATGTATGTACGTGTGTAAAACGTATTAAACGGGAGCATCCTTAATGCTGCATATGCATGAGTGCTGCTGTTGTCTGGAATTGTTTTCAATCTACTAACATAAAAATAAAAGAAAGTAGGGTAGATGTGAAGTTCTTCAGAAGGATTGAGAGCATGATCAAGTTTGATGAGGTGTTTCTGATTGTCTCTGTCTTAGGAATTAACTGACATAAAAAAGGTAGCAGAATTTGCTTTTTTTTTTTAGCATCTTTTTTTTGAGCATTTTTTTTTTTAGCATCTTTTTTGTGTCTCTTCTTCTGGATGTCAACAGACCCTTCAAGACAGCCTACTATGGATAAAGTAGTTACATTGTGGTCACTCTTGTCCCCTCCCAGCCAAAATCCCACAAACAGTGCTTTTCAATATTGTTTTATAATGAATCTTCGGAAAGCTAATGCCTTTGTCACAGTATTTCTACACCCAAACTTTGCTGTACAAGTAACTGTTCAGAGGAATGAGAAGCAGACGGAAAACAATTACAGGGGCCTCTGACACTGGAGTCAGTTCTACTTTCTCAAAATAGGGCTAAACATCATGTTTGTAGTGTCTCACACGTAGTTTGGCTCTGCATAAAATGCTATAAAATAGGGCCCTTGAGAACATCCATTATCACATTTTGGTTAACATCACAGATTTTTAAAATCCCAGTTGCACCGAAGCCATGAAATAAAGCTTTCATCTGTAAAGATCTAGTTTCTCTTTGTTATCAAAATAAATGAAGCCGTTAAAAAATATATATGCATATAATAGTCAAGTTCATCATTTCGTGTCATCAAAATGATAAATTTGACTTTTTTTTTTTAATTGGAGCAGTCATCTTGGACAGGTTCATGTATAGAGCAAGATCAAATGTGCCTGGTCTCTCTTTCTTTCTTTATGACTTGTTAGTGGTGACATTTTTTTGGTCTTTAGCTACTTTCATTTAGGTCTTTGTAAAAGAAATGTGGAGCTGTGTTCAGAAAGGGGAGAAAGCAGAGAGGGGAATTTTGAGCTTGGTATTGAGAAGATTAATTGATAATATGTTATTATCCTCACAAATTACTAATGGCCATCACATCATAAATGTGCTGAAAATGACATGTCATCTCAGTGCTTTTGCTTCCAAATACATTGATTGTCTCTTTTATGGTAGTGTCTGTGGAGGCATCCACATATGCGTGGTTCTTCATGTGCTCAGGCCTCGAAGGAGACCAGGCAGGAGAGGACGGAGGGGGTGCTCAGGCTGAGGATGAGGAGGACATTGGCTTCTTGCAGCTGACTCGCTTTGGGTTTTTGAAGACCGCTTCCAAAAACCTCTGTACTGGCCTCGCCTATCCATCATCCTGTAGAAGACACACACTGAGGGTCTTGCCTTACAAAGATAAGGACATATCCTTTAGGCACCTTGGGCTTTGGCTGAGTTCGCTGCAGCTCATCACTGTATTTAAAGTTACACAGGCGCAAACAGGTTTGCCGTTTCAGTTCTTGTCCCCAGCTTCATCCACCATGGAGCTCTGGGATGTGCCTTGCTCCATGAGTATTCCCACTGAAATGCAAAGTTTGGTCCTGCTGACTCTCCGTGAGGGAGGATACAGTTTGGTAAAGGATTTTGGAAGCCAGGCAGACTTGGTGGAGAGCGGCATCGACTTTGGAGGGAGAAAAGGTTATTTTTTGTGGGGGAGCCTTTTCGGTCCAAGCAGGTTCCCAGAAGAGAAGAGACACCCTGGAGACCATCCAAGCCTTTTTAATGAGGTTTTTATAAGGACAGGAATCAATATACGGTGAACTTGTGGGCAAATGCATGTTGATTTAGGGTTAAATCTGAAGATTTGGGGGAGAATTGGGATGTCCTTTTTCCTGGCTCTCAGAAGATGTAAATCACACTTCTTTTGGTGCACGTCCTTGCACATCTAAGTATCATCCTGGGAACGCATGACTGTTTTATTCTTAAATTCATTAGCATTATCAGCCAGGTTTCTTTGCTAAGCAAGGTAAATAATTAATTAGAGCAGTTGTTTTCTTTTGGAGACTTCTTAATTCATCTCTTGGAGTTAAATTTTAGCCCAGGCTGATCAGAAAGTGTGTATTTCTGCACAGGTCTGAAGCCAGTCAAAGGCATTTCACACGCTAAATGGGTGTAGATAAATGAATTCTCTAGTCAGAAAGCAGAATTGCTTAGTCAAGTTTACTGAGTTAAAACTTGGCTGTATTATTCATATATGTGATCTTACAGAACTTGGGCTATTCTGGCAGAAGGGAACTCATTAGAGCTAAGGAACAAAGGAGGTGATTTATGAGGGACTCTGGTTTTAAAGGTAAAAGTAACGGAGGGTGAACTTATGGGGATGTAAAAGCTGGGATGGGTAAAATGAGAGCGCCTGAAATAGCTTGCTGGGTGTCGGGAAGTGAAGCCCAGCTCTAGCCCAGGTAAATTGCATTTGAATTTCAACCTCAGATCTGTGTGTGCTCCTCTTTGGCAGATGTTGAATTGATAATGCCTGTGTGTTAAAGAATTCTGATTGTTTCTTTTGCCACCTTCGCAGCTTATGAAAATGCAAGTAGACCTGCCTAATGAATATTAATAAGAGTGATGGCTGGATAACATATAAGCCCGTGGCTCTTTCGAGCTGGGGTGGGGTTAGTTGGAGGATTGTTGTGGCTGGGAATTTACATGCTTTTTAAGAAAAAAAGTTCCGAAATACTTTTATATTCTCCTTTAAAAGCTGATGTTTGTTAACAGTGGAATGCTCACGCGTGCATGAGGTGGGTTTTTTTCTCCCTTTTCCTCACCAGATATACAGTGAGATTAATACTACAGACAAGATGTCCGGGTTTTTTAAAGCAAGGCAATTTATTAGATGAGGAGAGAAAGAGGCCCTGTCTCTTACATTTACCTTCAGTCCAGTGTTAATTATATCGATAGCAACAGCTTATTTTATTTTCCTTGTTTATTCTTGCTTTTTTTGCCCCATGCCATTCTCCCAGGCAGCTGCGGCAGTTGTTAGTGGGGCAAGGAAATGACACTGACGAAATGACACTGACGAGTTCTGGATCTCCAAACGTCCTGCAAGGCTTTAAAGTACATTTCGTGCAGTTAGTTAATAGGGCGGCTCGTTAGGCCCGTCAGCGTGGACCTCACACATGGCAGTATAATAGCAGGGAGACGGCGTTGTGGAGTGGCTGGAGGAAGGGAGGGCTCTGAGGACCCGGCTCGTCAACCGGAGCCACACGGGCAGGCACTGCCGGCTCGTCGGAGCTCCCGCTGAAGCCAGTGTGGCGTCAGGACTCGGCGGCCACGTTGGCCACTTCCCTCCGTTTCGCCAGCACTGTTCTCCGGCTGTGCCGGAGCAGTCCTCTCTGGACCGTCGTTTACTCACTTGTAAAAATCCCCATTACCAGCCTTTCTGCCTGCATCGTAGGTTCCATTTGGTCTGCTCTTCTTCCCCCAGACCCTGCTCCCAAAGGCTGCTAGTTACCCAAAAAACCAAGGCGCCTTTTTTAATAACTTCCTGCTCATTGGGAGCTGCAGGGGCAGATCTGAAAAGGCGGACTCGTGTGGTTCAAAACTCAAAAGGCAGATAGAATCAGAGGGTTGTTTGTTTATTGTTTAACCCCTGCCTCGTCTCGATAATAGGGACTTGTCCCTGAGTTTTGTGTTGCTGCGCGGAGTGGAGTTGTTTTGCAGAGTGGTGGTTTGGGGCATTTCCCGGTGCTCGCGAGTGATGCAGTGGTGAGAGGGAGCTTGTACACGTTCCAGGTCTGGAGATACTCTTGGAGAGCTTCACGAAGACTCGGTGAGGAGGATTTAATCAAGATTCAGTGATTAAGATGCCTGTGCATCATCATTGCTGTCAAATACATTTTAAGACTTACTCGGCATATACTTTACTTGTAAACTTTTTCTTTCTAAAACTTTCAAACACGAAGAAAGCCCCCAACCTTCAAGAGAGAAACACTCACACCTCACACGGACGCAGCGCATTTCCCCTTTTGCAAAAGGCCTTTTCTTTCCCTTCCCTTGTCATGACAAAAAGGCTTAGTTTTTTTTTTTTTTAAGCCAATATAAGGGGAGAGGGAAGAGGGGGAGAGTCATTAAAATGCAGTTCTTTCAATTACGTCTCGTTATTTGTCATCTTTATTGCTTTTCTATAGTTTTCATTGCACCTTTAATAGTACGCCTGGTCAGGAAAGGTGAGCTGGAATGTGAACACACTTGGCTGCCGCCACCGTCAGTGCCTACGAGCTGTGCTCAAATCCCTGTCCCTGTAGATTTTAATGTCCCTGCAGACTGCTGGCAGCCTGCTTCCAGCTGTGGCAGGCATGATGCAGTGAATTGCTTTTGAATGTTCTTTACTCAAATAGGCAGTAATTACAAGCTTAAAGAGGTTTAGTGGTCCAGTAAACTACATAATCACCCCTGAATTAGCCTGGGCTCATCAGTTGCAGTCCAGCAACCTCAAGACTGCTGTTTGTATGCAGGCTGTATCACGTAGCAACCTGAGCAGCAGGTGTGGAACAGCAAGAATCCCCCATAAACACAACTGTCTACTGGGGACAATGATCTCTAATGAGATGAGGCTACAGCATCACTGTAATTTAAGTGGGAAAATTAACGCCAGAGAATGCGCGCTACTTCCAAGAATCTGCTTCTTTGGAGAATGGTGGTGTTTCGCTGGCTTGTGTTTTTTTTTTCTTTTCCCTCCTCATTTTTTTCTTTCCTCCCGGATCTTTAGATGCATCTTTTTTTTATGAAGAACACATTGTGGTTTTGCTTATAAGTTGAGTGGGCTTTATTCTTTTACAAGGATATGTTGTGAATATTTAATGGTGGATGGGGCATCTGTTCAAGGACTTTCCATGCCAACAAAGCGGCGTTGCAAAATAGCAGCTTTATCTTTTCATTTCCTTCCTCAGTAGTGGTTTGTTTGGGTTTTTTTTCAAATAGAAGATGTTCGAATGTAAACCCCACCTTGTCTTGGTGTTGGAGATTGGCACCTCGATGCGATGGTTGCCTTGAACTCTCTTTGTGTTGACTGCTTCATCCCTCAATGAGAAAAGGTTGCTGAGGTGATGGCAGGAGGCTTCCCAAATTGCTTGGTGGCTGCGCTCAAGGGTGCTGTCACCCCGGGAACCCTGCCTAAAGCTCCTGCTCCATCCTAAAACCTGCGGTCAATATTAGGGACCTTGCTGAATACAGCAGCCCCTCATCGCCCTGGTCACTCCAGCATGTAGGATAGGGCAGATGGGTGTAGGGGAGCATCTTTATCCCCCGCTTACAGAGGGAGCTTCTGATGTACTGAAGGCAGCCTGAGAAAGAGAGCAGAAAGCACAAAGAAAAGCTTTTGGCTTAGCCCTGTGGGATTACAACCACCGGTGCTGGCGTTTCCCAGAGACTGCAGAGTTATTTCTGAGCCCACCTGTTTAGAAAGTCATTTGAGGTAGATAAGGACAGTGACTTATTGCTGAGAAAAGGCTTCTGGTTAGGAGATATTTACCTGAGCTAATCTGTTTTAGGCCGGCTCTAAAAACAACAGCAGTGCTTTTACAGAGTTATCAGGTAGTCGGGATTTTCTTTAGTGTGCCGGGGACGAGGATATTTTTTCCTCCTTCCCAAAAGCTGCTCACCTAGGAAAGGGCAGAGTTCACCTTCCTGCTGGTCTGCAGCCGTTTGGTATAGATGGCGGGTTAACTGAAAAGCCGTGTTTCAAGGATGGGAATTTTAGCTCTAACGTAGTTAGAAGTCAGATGATGAATTTCCTCAGTTCCTTTGGTGTCATTTGGATGTAATATTTCATTGTTTTCGGCCATGTGCTGTGCTGAAGAGAGTTTTGCTGGTCTTTTGGATGCAATATTTCTTTCGATTACCCTGTCCTCGGTTACTTTTAGGCTGCGGTATAGCCTAATAATAATAATAATAATAAAGAAAAACAGGACAGAGGATGGGAAAGTGCATCACCCATGTCGCATTAACACAAATAGTCTTGACTCTGGAGCGAAAAATCACTTCTTAAGTTTATGAAGACAAGTTAACGTGTGTGTGTGTTTCTGCATGCATATACATACAGGCACTGAAGGAATGTTTAACATGGGAAAAGCTCCGCTCAATTACCCGGGTATGGCGTGGGAGTGTCTGCACAGACTTGACTTAAACTGAAAGCTGGTGGGAGCCAGAGTAAGCTCCGAACAGTGAGGTCTATCAGAGTGTCTACAAAAGGAAATAGCAGAAGCACTGTTGCTTGGACTAGCTAGAGCTCAACTGGAAAAGGCAGTGGGTAATAATATATGGTATGGAAGGAATAATATTGTAGCAGCCAGGGGATGGATTAGATGAGTTAAAAGGTTTTTCCACTTTCTGACTTCTGTAATATCCTGTGCAAGGGATGATCTGAACTTTTTTTCCTTAATGAGTGCTTGCGTTATGAATAATGTGATGGGGCCACCAGAGACGTATTGGCACCGCATCCCAAGCCATACCATGTCTCCCCATCAGCCTTGGAAAGGATATTTATGTTAACAAGTGCCAAAACTTGTTCACAGACAACTCTTGCAAGAAAATTATTTATAAAAGGGCAAATGGGAAAAAAAAAAGAGAAGCACAGAGCATTTTTTTTTCCCAGCATAACTCTTTCATTAAGAAGTGCTGTTGCCAGTACCTCTCCCCCCCCCGTTAGCCCCCGCAAATGTCTCTTCAACCCCGCTGCTTGCAAAGCCAACCCAACCCCTGTTTAATCAGGTTGCGGTGTGAACACACGTTCAGATGTTAAAACTTCTGGGGTATTGGCTCTGTATTTTACACCCTGTGTTTGCTTTAGGAGAGTCAGGTTCTGCCTCCTGTCCTCGCCTTTTGTTTTTTGGCAGGGTTGCCAGAGCAGCCTGCAGAACCTTTTGTGGGGGCAGCAATGGGCAGTGTCGCAGAGCCCCGTCTCATAGGAATGGGCTGGTGCAGAAGTCGAGCGGCAGCATATGGCCTTGCCGTAGCGATACAGGGGTGCAGCATCGTCACGTTGCATATTTTGATGCATTTTTAACTTCAAAAGACCGAGCACGCCTGTTGATTTTGCGTTCGTAGCCTGCAGTTCAGTAACTCTGGGCAGCACCAGGATTTATTAACAGTAATGCTTTGGAAAAAATCTTAGTGGGGATATTAAACTATTATAATAAGTTGAGGTAATATTTTCTTTTGAAAGAGGAAAAGGCTGGCTTTGTCTGCAGCATGACTGTGTCATACGGACTGCGTTTTCTTGCTGCGCTGAAAAAGCAACGAGGATTTTTAAATGCCAAAGCCAGCTCACACTTCAACAGCATTATCAGGCTGACTCACTGCTCGCGGCCAAAGGAAAGGCTGTGCAAACTTTACACAGGCTTTTTTCTTCCCAGCCTCCTAGATGCATTTCTAATAAAACAACTTCCTCCTTGGTGTTTAGTGTTTCCTCCGACATGCAAGCCAGTCCCAGGAGATAAACAGGATCGAGTTTGCAGCTTCCGAGTTGATTCCCCCCCCCCCC